>Ga0065711_1047123_pt1 | contig 12512 bp, 3 predicted proteins | sample Hoacrofraction12_FD_59098 | JGI IMG/M metagenome (GOLD analysis project Ga0065711, IMG submission 59098) | Hoatzin crop microbial communities from Cojedes, Venezuela - Epithelial fraction 12 v2 (version 2) | ecosystem: Host-associated > Birds > Digestive system > Esophagus > Crop | place...
GTGACGGAGCACTGGAACAGGCTGCCCAGGGAGGTTGTGGAGTCTCCTTCTCTGGAGATATTCAAGACCCGCCTGGACAAGGTCCTGTGCAGATTGCTGTATGTGACCCTGCTTCGGCAGGGGTGTTGGACTAGATGACACACAGAGGTCCCTTCCAACCCCTACTATTCTGTGATTCTGTGATTCTGTGAAACTATGTTCTTCGCCTTGATGAACATCCAGTAGTGAAGTGCTATCCATATAGATTTTGTGAAGAATAATTTCTTCATTTGTGGGGCTACATATTGAAAAATACTGAGTCTGATTTTTGCACTCATCATTTTATTGATTATGTACATCCTGCTCTCTTGAATATTTACTGTAGTAGTCCAATGTCTACTTGGGCACAATACTTTATACATACTGTATAAAATAATACATGCTGTACTGATGCTGTTCTCCACGCTTTTTACTGCATGATCAGAGGTAATTGATAATTCATACATGTTTAAAATTAGTATCAAACATATGCTTTGTCAATTTGGACAAAGGACTAAAATGGATGAAGTGCTATGGATGTAAGTAACAACCTAATTTCACAAACACAGGTCATAAAACTTCTCCAATTGTTTCAAATCTATGAACTAGAAAACAAATCATGACATTGGCAATTTCTTCAAATGGGAAATAATTAGAGACATAAATAAAAATAAATCAGGAAAATATCTGGAGGCAGCATCTTTTAACATCCTTACAGGTAATTCCTCAAAAAATGTCTCCAGTATACAGATTTGCAGGTAATCAAGGGGCAGAACTGGTAAGTGACACAAGAAGATATAAAAGTCTAGTCAACAAAAAACTGAAAGCAACATTAGGTATTGAGAATAACTTCAGAACACCACAAGCTGGGAAAACATCGTAAAGTTTTAATTAAAAAAGCGTCTTTAAACATCCATACACTCCTATTGATCATGGAAATCAGCATGATAATACTAAGCAGAAAACACAAATAAAACTTATTAACAAGTGTAAATGCTGATCAAAATATAAATTCAAAGTAATATATCGTAATGTCTAAAGTGTTTACATTCAAGGATGTTAGTATTGTATTATTTATCAAAGTTAATTAACTTTGCCAGAGAAGAAGTAATGTCCAACTAGTTTCTAGAACTATTTAATAAAATGTCAGCCTTTGTAGGATTTATATTCATAAAAATTCTTCACTGTTTGGATATTAATATTACCCATACAATCGGTCAAGAATGAGACAACTTTAGTATAATGAGGTGGAAGTGCTGGATAAATCTGTTAGTTCTAAATATCTGATATAGGGCTCAGCTAGCAAAGAGCTGAAGGATGAAATTGTTGCCAATCAACATAAGTTTATGGAAAATAGATCCTGTCACACTAACCTGATTTCTTTTTTTCCAAATAAAAGGTGGTTTTTGAAGTAGTAGAATTGATGCATTATATTTGACTGCAATTTATTTGACTTGGTAGGGCATAACACTTCCATTAAGGAGCTAAAAAGATGTAAAATGCACACGGCACACATTAAAAGGATTGTAGTCTTTTCTTACTGACAGATGACAAAACATTCCAGGTATCACTCCCCCAGCAGATATTTTCTGAACCGAACCCCAAACACAATTTCAGCTATAAGAATTTAAATACAAACATAAAGGAGTGTCAAATATGCATTTTCCTTCATAAAAGACCAGGCTTTTCAGATGAAAATAGCAACCAGAAATTTGGGACAACAATGTCATTCCATAGATGATTTGATAAATCGAGATAGCACCTGAGAATCTTATTTGTGAAATATCATAATAACAATTATTCTATTCCAATCTCTGTATATTTTGTTTTCAGGTGCAGAAAAGGATAATGTGACACTGCAGTAAACAAAAGTAACAAGAAAGTTAACCAAAGTAACAAAAAAAAGTTACAAAAGTAACAGAAAGTAACAAGAGAAAAAAGGAAAAAGAATATTGCATAGAGATAAATACAGAGCCAGTAGGATATTATCAAGATACGTGTAGATGACGGCTTGTTGGCAAATACTCTGTTTAAGCAAACTCAGAAGTCTAAGATCTGTTAAATGAGCGAGGCATTTGCTTCTTTTAATTATCGTTAAAGAACAAGTCGTGATATTCTTCTGAAACTCTGAAAGGTTACAGAACAGGTAGTTATGCTGGATATCTCAGTGGCAAGAAGTGATCTAAGACAAAAAACTGACATTTGAAATGGCAACTCATACATACACATTTCATTCAGGCATCTCAATTAGTTTTCATAGGTTATACATCTGAGCTGTAAGCCTCAATATATTGTGAACAACACAGCTGACTTTTTAAAAAAAAAAAACCTAAGTGCTGAAGGAGAGGCCAGGAGATTGAAAAAAGGATAACAGTTGTATATTTAAGAAGTGAGCAGGGCTGCGTACCCACGAATATACGTTTTTTCTCCTCATGCTTATGCATTTTTTAATATATTCATAGATTCTTCACTTCTTTAGAAATTAATTGCTGATGTAGCTTCAATCAACAGTTTATTAGTCCATAAGCTCATTAAAAGTCTTTTCTGCCGTCTAATGGGAACAGGTAAAGTAAAGTTTATCTTTTAACTATGGAATAATTTTTATACTGTGGCTCTAATAGATCAACATTAGCTACCACAGCCCTGATACAAACATCAAAGAAGTCCAGTGGAAGTCTAAACATTAACACAAATTAACTGTGAGTCCAGACTTAAAAACAAAGGCAGAAGTTCTCCATATAGCTTGAGATATAATAAAGAGTATAAAAATACATTATATGATATTTCATGTTTACATAAGGTGTAGTAAAATAAGCTAACGTGTCTCCAAGCAATAAGTGAAAAACCCAGAAAAATTTATATTCTAATTTTGGCGCAGGAAAGACATGAGGAAGTTAAAAACTCACCCAGAGGGAACTGAGAGACTGAAATTATCAAAGAAGCAGTAGAAAGTAGGTAATGAAAGAAGTGGGATAGAAAACAAAAGTTTAAAGTAGGATAGAAACAATTCTCAAGAAGACTTATTTTGGTTTTACTTGCCACTAGACCTTTGGCCATCAACTGAAAAAATCCATTTTTCTAGCCATGGCATCTTCACCTAAGGAAGTTTGTTTTAAAGGCTTAACCCAGAAGAAAGAAAAGTGATATGAACAACGAGCTGCAGTGTATAGAACACCAAAAAAGAGTTGAAATAGTCATTATAATAATATATGAAAATCAGTGCACACACTTCTGTCTTCAATGACAGGACAATAAGGTACTTGTTTTTTTTCTTTTCATGGAAACTGTACATATTTTGTTATTAATAAAAAATAAAAAATATTAAAAAAACAAAAACAAAGCCAAAAAAGCTAGCCTCCTTCGTATGAAGTAGAGGAGCATTGGCACTAATCCAATTTTAATTTTGTAGACAAATGTTTTTTCAGAAACAGTACGTCCCAATGGAGAACACAAAAGTGAAGGGTGAATCAGCAAAATATGTTGAAAGAAAAAAAAAAAAAGGTGCTGAGATTTATTAGATTTCTTCAGAGGATTGCTCTGCAACTGAATGAAGATCAGCATAACGTGTCATATAAATTCCTGATGAAGAAAGAAGTTGTCTAATGTAGGAAAATAGGGAAAAAGTTTTTGTACAGTGTGTCTCAGCTGTCCCCAGATGAGATTTCTTTGCCTGCATTTAACTGTTTAAAGGTTTAATTTCCCTGTACTAGAAAATCTTCATCTAGATTCCTGAGGCTAAAATTCAGACATAGACTAGTAACTACTGATGCTATATGAAGCAGCATTTGTAGCATTATACAGGCAATTGACTAACGACCCTTGTCAAAGGAACATTACAGCCCTTTAAAGAAAGTACTCAGGAAACATTATTTGAGACTTCTGTTAACCCTGTTTCTTGCTACGTACATCTCATTGACAATAAGTCTGCCATATTTGATCCTTGAAGTATAGAAGAAAATAAATTAATAAAATGTCACATTACAACTTCAAACAGACATCATATTTTGCCAATTTTATATTTTGTTTGGAATTCTTATAGAATCATAGAATGCTTTGGGTTGGAAAGGACCTTTACAGGTCATCTAGCCCAACCCCCCCGCAGTGAGCAAGGTTCATCTTTAACTAGAGCAGGCTGCTCAGAGCCCTGTCCAACCTGGCCTTGAATGTTTCCAGGGATGAGGCCTCCACTACCTCTCTGGGCAATCTGTTCCTGTGTTTCACCACCCTCATTGCAAAAAATTTCTTCCTTATATCCAGTCTAAACCTACCCTCCCTTGGTTTAAAACTATTACTCCTTGTCCTGTCACAAAAGGCCTTGCTGAAAAGATTGTCCCTGTCTTTCCTGTAGGCTCCCTTTAAGTACTGAAAGGCCACAATAAGGTGTCTCCAGAGCCTTCTCTTCTCCAGGCTGAACAGCCCCAACTTTCTCAGCCTTTCCTCAGACGAGAGGTGTTCCATCTCTCTGATTATTTTTGTGGCCCTCCTCCGGACCCGGATAATCTGGAAGTGAGTTTTACAGTGTCTTCTTGTTAAAAATCTACCTTGACTTGGCCCACATAGGATTTCTGACACTAGAAAACTACTCTGTGTTAGTTTTAACCTTGTTCTTTGTTTGCTAGCTGTTTTTAATCATGTAGAATACTGTCATAGTGATAAAAATACATCTTTCAAGACAAACTAAGGGTTTGATTTACGATAGAAGAAAGGTCTGCCATATTTACTGCTGGATGATATAGGATTAAGTGAAGGATAAAACATGTTCGACATAACACTCGTTGCCAGACCTTGCTCAGCTTCACTGTTGTGAAAAGTAGTTTATCAGAGTTGATAAAATCTGATAAAGGTTAACATGGTAAAGAAGATATAAACTAGCTCCTCATTGCAGAGCAGAGTTTCACCCACACTGAGCAAGGAAATGATTTCAGAGCCAAAATCTTTCTTATATATCGTCCAGTGCAATTTTGTATTACTCTGAGGTAGTAGGTCTTAAATCCCAGATCGATATGAGAAGGAAGATACTTAATTTAGCACTCCTAGATCTACAGTCCTGTCATTATCACTAACACATAAAGCATTAGCATATTGCAATGGGAAATCACAACTCCCACAGCCAAAGATTAAAATACTGTAGACACAAATAGATAATACACCATAAATCCCAGATGGCAACGACCAGACTAAACTGCTGTAGGACCAGATTTCTTTTGTATGTATCTGACCATCTGCAATGCTCCCACCCTACTTCTTAACTAAACAATATAAAGTTGGGGTCCTTGCATTAATTTACCATACATAATAAAACTGTATGTGCTGTATGTTCAATATACCATTATGATGAGCTGTGCCTTTTTCATATGTACTATAGATGAGTTGCATTAATAAATTACACCCAATTGAACCATAAACTCTATTACTTCTTTCAAGCAACCTCAGTAACTCAGAATCATAGGTTATTGCAATGATTCTTTAGATGGGCAAGTTGCTAAAAAGAATATTGTGCCTCTCACAGCTTTTACTGAAGTGTTTTCATTGCTTCAAAAGTCAAAGTGAATAAATGCCCAACTTCAAAAAAAGTGGAACTTCTTTTTTTAGGAAATCGTTCCTTTAAAATTCTTCAACCACAAGTGTTAGCAATCTTCATCACATAGCGAAATAAAACTGCAAGAGTTTATAAAATCAATAACATCCCATCTTTCCAAAATTCTATATATAAAGAGACTGCTATTTTAAAACAAGGTAGAAACCCTAAATTGTGTGGTCAATAATGGCATATTAATAGAGAGTCGGACCTATTTTTTGATTTCACTTGATGTGTTGTATAAAAATATATGTTCCTAATAACTGATGCTCAACAGTAAGGTCTCAGCTTACTTTTTCCTAAGGCTGGACAAACTGAATTCCATCAGCATCTCCTCACATGTCACATGCACCAGAACTTTAATCATCTCGATCATCCTCTGCTGGATTAACTCCACTTTATCCAGGTATTTTTTGTAATGAGGAGTCCAAACTAGTCACAGCTCTTCAAATACATTCTCACAAATACTGAATTTAGAGTTTTCCACAACTGCTCTGCTACTGAAAGAGTATATGGTGGGCTTTCTTCTTTGCAAGGACATGTGGCTGACTCACCTTCAGTTTGGTGTTCACCGTCATTGCCAGAACCTTTTCTGTAAAGCTTCTTGCTATCCAGACAGCACCTAATCTGTTTTGTTACACTGAATTATTTTATTCCAGATGAAAGACTGCATTTTCTCTTATTTACTCTCTTGAGCTTTCTGGCAGCCCATTTCTCCAGCTTGTTGAGGTTCCTCTAAATACCATCATGTTAATTGATCCCCCTAGTTTGGTATTGTCTGCTAAATTGCTGAGTGTGCAATCTATTAGGTCAACAGGATTGTTACACCGTGTTTGCCTCAGTAACAATCCCTGAGTAATACCACTAGAAACGAGCCACCAGCTGGAATTGGTATCATTAATCACACCCCTTTGCATCTTATGGCCCAGCGAATTTTCCATCCATTTTATTGGCCACTTATCCAGTCCACAGGACACTGGGCCGACTACAAGGATGCTATGGGAGACAGTATCAAAAGCCTTACTGTCTAAGTATACAACATCCACTGCTCTCCATTTACTCACAAAGTCAGCTGTCTCGTCACAGCAAGCAGTCAGATTGGCCAGGCATAATTTGCCTTTGGTAAATCCATGCTGGCTCTACCCAGCCAGCTTGTATGTGTTCCCTTGTTCTTTATGTTCTGAGTAATGGCTCCCAGGAGGCTGATTAAGATTATACATATCCAGATCCTCCTTCTTGACTTTGCTGAAGATGTGGGCGGCATTTGCCTTTTATCAGTCATACTAACTTGAACAATAATAATTTTATAATTTATTTTCATAATAGGGAATATATTTAATCTGATTTAAGAATACGTACTATTAAAAAGGATAATTTTTGAAGTTTTTTTAAATCTAGGGAGTCTGAATTAAATAATTCATTTTTCCTCTCATCTTTAACCTGGTATCACTCATCACATTTTGTCTTACTTTCTGTGAAAGCAAGCATCAATTTGAGGGTTCAGAGGAACAGAAAATAATATAATAACAATAAAGAAAACTACATCATCACCAGCAAGTCAGCATACGATGGTGAAAAAAAGCCATGGATTTCTCAGTTTGTCCTTGAAGAGTGTAGGTTAATTTTCTCTTGGAGTAGTACTAATCAGTCATTGAAATATTGTTGTAATTCAGAAAGCTAGCAGCTTTTTCTGTTTATTTTAGTTTACATTATATATTCTGAAGAAAAGGAATGCTAAATTACAGTGAATAAGAAAATGGAGCAGAATTTGATTTAGATTTAAGATATGAATTCTCATTTCATTGTTTTTCTCGTAATGTTGAATGGCTTCTTTTAATATGAATACTTTGAATTCATACAAGAGATACTTGTATTTCATATAGCAGGGTTAAGTTTTTAAATTTTCTTATTTAATTACAGTTGTTTTCTACCAGAAAGGATTTGAGAAGTCTTAAATAATTTTCTTTAACAGTCATTTAAGTCTTTTACTCATCTAGTAAACAGTACAAGCTATTCCTCTTGTAAATAAAGTACTTCACTTACTCAAAGTTAGACATATTCTTTATGATGTAACTGCCAGGAAGGTTCTTCACAGAGACAACTGAAAGATATTCTCTAACAGAAGTAACCACTTCTTACTCTTCTATCTTGCTTTCTTTGGTATTTGTATTTTCCTTTTCCCTGTGTGCTGTTAAAAAGTAGCTACAGTTAATAACCATAATTCTTTTGCCAATATTCAATCCTGGAGTCCTGCAAAGCACAGCCAAGGCTCCATGTATTTAAAATAATGAGAGCTATATCCATGAATTGCTTCAAGGAATTATTTCTTTTGACTGAAATTTTAGTAATCTTTCTGTAGTATTATTTGTATTTCAGCAGAATGAAACCTGCTTTCAGTACCTGAAATGAGTGAGTACAACACAGTCTTCTGAGATATTTAGCTTGGGTTAGACTATGTTTATAAAATGCCTTCAGGAAACATCAGATATTTTTTCTTATCTAAAATTAAAATAAAACATTCTGAGAAGATTATTTATTTTAGTTTGATTCATAAACACCTTTTATATTTTCTTCTAGAGAAATAATATAGAGTGAAAAAGAACATTTAGGAAGGCCCACTAATATTCATCACACTATTCTGGAACTTGCATTTTATTTTCTGAAAATCAAGAACATCAAACACAGTTCTGGAGATATATTTTCAGAGGTGAGTTAAACAGTCAGCTTCAGTGTCATTTAAGAACAACCTGGTGACAGTGGAAAAGGTTCTTACTCTTTGGCTAAAATAACTGTAACAGAATTATACCCTGTTGTACTCATTTTGACAGTGCTTTGAATATCACTAAAAAACTTTATGAGCAGCATATTGCTTCATAAAAAAGGATGCTCATGCTGAACTGAAGGAAAAGGAATAGAATTATAAACATATAGAAAATAAATTTAAGGCCAGAACAAAATTCAGCCTGACTGTGATTCAGCTCCCATGAGAGTGGTAAGATGTCAATGTTATACACATATTAGAAAAAAATAATTTATTATTTTTTGTATGATTCTTTTGCAAACAGCAATCAAGGAATCATGGTGACCACTTCTGGGTGCTTGATTGCTGGTACTTTAAAACACTAAGCTGACTGTATTTGAGTTTAAGTCAGGCTGTTGTTCATTCTGTCTTATAGTCTGAAACATAATCTAATCACAATAATAGCAATAAATTTTAATAATGAAACACAGCTACAATGGGCAATATTACATTTATTAGCCATTGTGTTTTAGATTTGCTTTTCATGTACCAACAAAGTACTGTAGGCTTACAAACAGGACAAATATTGCTTCTATTGTTCAGATTTATCAATGTAGAAACAAGGATATTGCATTCCTAAAATACCAGGCATAATACATGTATCCAATTTATCCATTGATAACTTCATCAATTGGTGCTTTGACATATGAATCTTTTGTATTATTGTATACTATTATATATATTATTACTATATATTATTTTTATATTATTATTAACCATAGTGAGTATTCCTAATGCGTTCTGTATTCTTTCATTAACACTTTAAATGTTGAATAAAATACAGAGAGATTATTGTAATCTGAAAGTCTGGTGATTTGCAGCTGTTCTAACTAGGGAATAGCCATTTACTGAAGATTAATGCTCTGTTTTCTGTTATGTTTTCTTGGGAAATAATGCCATTTTAAAAGCATAAAGAGTATTTTCTGCAGTAGAAAACCTTATCCATACTTTGTAATAGTAAATTACATCCAGAATTATGTATTTCACTTAAATGTTAGTATTTTGCCTATAGTCATTGCTAATCCTGCTGTCTGCAGTTCTAAGTTATTTAAATTGAGAGAGTACATAGCTTGACCGTTTTTAGTTGGAAACCACAGTTATCCATAACATGATGTATTGCATAGTCATCTTTGTTGTGTTTGTATCAATGTTACATAAGAAACCAAAATTAATAAACTTCTCTTACTTAATTTTCCTTCATGTTAATGTTACAATATCATAATATTTTCCCTAATCTTTCTTTATAGAGAAGTATCTATAGAAGTTTTATCAAAAAGATAACTATTTAATCTGTCACATCTATAGTTTGTATGTTTTCCTTCCATACAGAGCAGCAAAGTCAGCTACTGCCAGCAATGTTTTATACCAGGAAGCAGGCAGATTTTTTTATAAACATTTTGTGTGATAGTGTCAGTGGGATTTGCAAAACTGTGAGTCTCTGGGATAGCTAGAACAATGCAAAAGTAAATTATAGATTTAGACCAGTACTCTGAATATATTCTAATTGTTGAAGCAGGACAATTCATGTAGAAGGAACTTGATTATTTAAGTTAAACTTTGCTGTCAGAGAGGTAAAGTTTTATACTGTGCACCATGTCTCTTTTATGTGGCCACTTCCTACCTTGAATTATTTGCCTAGTGATAACATTGCTCTAAATATGTAGCTAGTTCAGGTCAGTACTTCACACAGCAAATCAGAAATGCGTTCGTTCCTAGGTAGAATTTCCATTTGTTGATCTAGCTGCTTGCCTAAGAGACAAGATATAGAGACATGTGAATCTGTGCAAATAGTTTGTTCAGACAGTGTGCAGTTTAAAAATCGTCTAAAAGATTTAACATACAATGATGGAATTTCACAGAAACCAAAATCAATTCAGTTTGGTGAGATACATTTTTTCACAAAGACATTCTGATTAACACTAATTGCAGCATTTCTTCATCTATCTTCAGCAGTTAAATTCTTCATTAAACTTTACATGATTGTGCCTTGGATTAATACTCAGATGGCAAGCATCCACTTCCTCATAAAATAAGCTCCACCTTCTTTACTTATTTTATAAGATGCATTTTCTCTTAGTTCTCTGGAACTTCTTCAGTGTTAGAAAGACTTATTGAATAATAACATATTCAGACCAGAGTTCGCCTTGTCTAGTTCTTTCGAAAGTGTGATAAAGATGATCCTGCATATTTTAAAGTGTTTGTTTTTACAAGTATTACATACTCTGCAAGGTTACTGTGCAATGAAATATCATCCTTCATTGTGTTACATGGATATGTCTGATTTTTTTTTAAAGCCAATAAGTTTTATTGAACAATTCTGACTTTGACATAGTTATTGGTCATTTTAAGATTTCCATTAGGTAGCAGAAAGCACTACTAGACAGCTTTCTTTAGGGAGAGTATCCTTTGTTATAATTCCTTTCTTATAATTAATTTGTCCTTAATTTATTATTCCTTCTATCTGGAAGTTCCTGTGTTCGTGGTCCTGGTGCGATGCCACTTTTATCTGTTTCCTTCTTGCTAACTTCACTATGCTAAAGGTGGAGATTAACAGAATTTTGCTGTACAGTATTGCTGCATTCAAAACCAAAATCTCTTTTCAGCTATTCTAACCATTTACAGATGTTCTGATAGTCAAACCAGCAATACCAATCTACGGTGGCATCTTTGTAGAAGCTCCCATTCACCTTCCATCCAGATAATAATAGTAAAACATATCGGTTTACAGATACTTAAGCACTTACCACAAAAATATCCATTATTTTACCTGTTTTGAAGAAACTACTGTTGTTTTCAGTCCTCTGGTAATTCTACATTGCAGTTAGGAAAAACAGTTGTACTCTTTGGCCTTTTGGCATAATTATTATAAATCAGAGCCAACTTAGTCTTTACTGCCCGCAGGTGATATTTCAGTGTTAATCAAAAACCTTCTTTATTTTCTAGAAGAAGCTATTCTTTCCTCATGCATACCCTAAACGGACTGAAGCCTCCCAAGTCTAACAATTTTGGAAAATGCCTGTGGCTGGCTGTCAGTCTTGTTCACAAAGGCACTGTAGCAGTCACCATAGAGGTTACCAATTTTGGCAAAGTGAAAATTAATTTACATTTAGACAGTTAAAAAAAATCTTTTGCTCTCATGGAGTTCACCAGCTCTGGAAGCTGCTGAGATGAGAAGGACTGGGCAGCACTAATTCATCTCCAAATGGCTGTGGGATGTTTCTGCCATACAGCAGTAGCAAGAAAAAGTGCAGTGTCACAGTATAACATGAAAGGTCTTTAAAGGTGTGCCAGTTTTATCTGGGATAGAGTTAATTTTTGTCATAGTAGCTAATATGGGGCTATGTTTTGGTGCTGAAATCTACATTGATAACACAGGGATGTTTTCATTATTGCTGAGCAGTGCTTACAGAGAGTCAAAACCTTGTCCGCTTCTGACACCACTCACCAGCGAGTAGGCTGGGGGTGCACAAGAAGTTTGAGAGGGGGCACGGCTGGGACAACTGACTCCAACTGACCAAAGGGATATTCCATACCATATAATGTCATGCTCAGCAATAAAACTTGGGGGGATATTGACAAGGGGACCACTGCTCAGGACCTGGCTGGGCATCAGTCAGTTGGTGGTGAGCAATGGTTTTCATTTGCATCACTTGTCTGTCTTGAGTTTTATTTATCTCTCTTTGTTATTTTCCTTTTTATTACAATTTATTATTATTATTAATATATTTTTTTTAATTTTCATTATTAAAGTGTTTTTAACTCAGCCCATGAGTTTTCTCATTTTTACACTTCCAATCTTCCCCATCCCACTGGGAGGCAATGAGTGAGCAGCTGTGTGGTACTTAGTTACCAGCTGGGTTAAGCCGTGACACAAGGGAATCAGGAAAACATAAGAATCACTGTTTCATGACCTTTAGGAGGCCTTGCTTTTGAATACAATTCAAAACTCTGTTCCGTGTTTGCATTCCCTTAATGATCTTTCGGCGAAGCTACTGAAGGTGAAGGGTTCTGGAGCAGAGGCTCGCGCCGAGGGACCCTTTCTCCAGTGGCAAAACCGCAGCGGCGAGGCGGCAAAAAGCGCCGAGAGAGAGAGGAGACCCCAGCACCCCCCCCCAC
>Ga0065711_1047125_pt1 | contig 12511 bp, 8 predicted proteins | sample Hoacrofraction12_FD_59098 | JGI IMG/M metagenome (GOLD analysis project Ga0065711, IMG submission 59098) | Hoatzin crop microbial communities from Cojedes, Venezuela - Epithelial fraction 12 v2 (version 2) | ecosystem: Host-associated > Birds > Digestive system > Esophagus > Crop | place...
TGGCAGGGTGGGGAAAAAAAAAAAAAAAAAAAGAGCTGCTGGCAAAAAGGGGGAAAAAAAAGAAAAAAATCAAGCGCTGCTGCGATGATGTGGGAATACAAACAATCCTCAGTGTTGCAGAAGCAATAACTACCTGTCTTTCTTACGAAGGCTAACAACCTTATCACCTTTCCCTTTGCTAATACTTCTCTCGTCACACAGGTTCCTACCTCCTTTTCACTGAAACTGTAACATGGATTAACGTAACTAAGAAAAATTCAGAACTGTTCTCAACTGTACTTAGTTGTAGAGCCACTGCTTCTACTTTAGCCCTAAAGAAGAGCTGGCATGATTTTTCCAAACAGATCAGTTAACACAAAAAAACACGTTACTTCTTCCTACTGCAGAAGTCAAAGACTACAGTTTTAAGTGTTTTATGTCTTATTTTTGATTTTTTAAATGAAACTGAATATAAATCTTTTCTCATGGTTTGGAATTCTTTTCATTTAATGTTGCACATTCTGCCTTCAGCCACCCCTACAACAGAGGCTACTTTCACCAGGTCAAAATACTGCTTTCCAGTAAAGCTGCACTGCTACCACTGGCATCCATATCTTCTGTGGTGTTTCAAGTATCATTCAAATTGTCATTATCTCCTGCTTTAAGTTTTATACTCTTCTAATTTGACAGTATTCTAGTCTTACAGCTTTGTCAATGGTCTGGATATTGCAATTTCTGATACCTATAGGCAATTGCTACAAGACTTTGCGATTAATGCTCTCTTTGTTCTTCTGCATTCTTCATATGTGAGTTATTTCATCTGCTTATACAATTTTAATTATTTTAATAATTTGTGATTTTTATAATTTACATTAAATTATACTCTTAAAAATAATTTATTTCTAGATAATTATTTTCCTAACTGCATATTTGGCATCTCCAGCAAGTCCTCTGACAACTACTCCCATAAGCTTATCAACTTCAAAAAGAATCAAAGTAAACCAATATAAAGCAATTTCATTGGGACTGAGGGTTGACAGGAATGAATCATTAGGTCATACATATTTGCAGAATCACGTCTTAAATTTACGCTTGAAAAAACGCACACATTGCTGAAGATCGATCTAGTGTTCATTTTTGAAAAGGCAGCTTTCTGCATTGACATTATCTTAGTCATCATCTTCAAATCAGTCAAACGAAACTTATAGACAGAGGTTACAAGAGCACTAACAGGTCCTGCATTTACACCACAACGAGAGCAAATATAAGTGTTTAGCAATACCGATGCTCAGAAAGCAAGCAGCATTTTGTCACAATTTGAACAGCAACAATAAACGGTACCAATCTTTTTTCTGTTTAAGTTTCTTTTTGAAAATCCATTTAATACTTTGTCTTTCAAGCACCTCAAGCTAAAGCAGATGCAGTAGCATCACACAGCTTTTGATTGCCCTCTGATTGAACGGTGTATTTGCCTGCTAAATCTACCCGACACAATGCCTAATCACTTGTTGCCAGAAATTCCTCCCCATGGAAACTTCAGTCTTTAAGCAAGCAAAAGGCAAAGTAGTGTTGCATTTAAGTTCAAGAAATTGAAAACCAAAATCCAGAGCTTGAATTTCTAGAAAGTCAAATTTCCCTTTCATCTTATATATGAATATAATCTCTAGCACATCACTGGTGCAGTTTAAGGAATATTAATTTTGCGTTGGTATTGGTAGACAGTCAGCATCACCAGGAAAAAGCAACCAAACTGGAAACCACTTGTATTCAAAGTCCTCCCTGTTCTTGTCTCCTGCTCCTCAGAACCGGGTTGCCCAGCAACAAGTGAACTTCCATACAACGTGATCCCTGCGTGCCATGGCAGAATGGAGTCGGCCGACACTATAGCTAGTAATTTAAATATCAGCAGACACAAAGAGTTTTAGGAAAAATAAAAACTATTTAATCAGAACTTTAGCTTAGTGACTACATGTTTTTCCCTGACAGAGCTAAATACCCCATGGGTGTACTGCACACACTCACTCTTGACTTTATTTAACAGCAAACATTCCCAGCAGAGTATCTGCAGTAAGTTTTAACATCACTCTCTTCAGTCCTTTCTTGTGGCTGAAAAAAGGTAAATGTGTGGTGTTTATCTGTCTATCTATATATGTGTTTCTGTATGTATGCACACAATAAAAATAAACCAATGCTTAATATTTGTAAGCAGAGTGAGGGATGAATTACAGTATCACAGGCCTAGTATTTTCCTTTGGTAAACCACCTCTTATTAAAAATGTTAACTCATTACTGCACCTGAAATATACATTAATGTGAAGAACAAATTACACCAGCTGTCCCAACTTTCCTTATTAATAATCCGTTCCAACTGTGGTTGGAACCACTATGCTTACAGGAAAATGGTATATTTAGGAGCTCTGAAGACCTTAATAAACAGAAAATGGTTTCAATCTATGCACCTGATTGACAAGTAGTACTAATATACTGCCTGAAAATATTTTTCCCGATTTTCACAGAGAGCTGCAGCAATACAGGAGGCTAAACAATGATGGCATGCATCAGTTTTCTGGGCAGTTATGTTACAATTTGTGACCAAATAGATATTCAACTTTTCCTCTTTAAATGAACAAAAATAACAATGGAAAGTGTAAATATTCACCATATATTCCCAGTGTCATCCATTTACTTCCCCTGAGCCCCCATACTAACTATGGTTTCTATCAAATATACATATTTCCATCATTTCTCTACCTAATTATATCAGCAAACACTTCTAAACTTTATTCACATGAAAGACATGTTTAGTTCATAAAGATTTTATATAAAAGTACAAGACGACAAGAATGAGCAGAAACAGAGTTCAGTTCAACAGTACTCTGGCAAATAAAATCTTTACTGAGGTTTACTTCAAACTTTAATACTGAAATAGAATTAATATTCTTAGCTTGTAAGTCATAGAAGTTTTCCTTTCTGTAGATTTGAAAAATTCAAATAAGAAAAACAAGTATTGTCATCTTCTTAAGCAACTCAAAAAAAACCCATGTCCATCAGGTTAACCTGATCATAAATTCATGAATAACATACTTCAATTAACACTAATATCCTGAGTTTGAAGACAGCTTTGCCTCTGCTAGACTGTGTCAAAAGCTTTCCTGAAGTCCCCACAATAGCATGTCATTTCCATTTCAGAGCATGCAGCACTAAGTCTCCTAGCCATAACTATCCTGGGACAATACATGCATCACCTTGATTTAGTGTCATAAAACCTAGAGCACAATGTACTGTGCCAGGTGGGCCGGCCCAGTCCAACCTCCCTGAGACATCTGCGTATTGAGCCCCAATTTTGCAATCTGGTATGACAATGCTTAGGTCTGTTACTTCACACAACAACATAAAAATTTACACTGAATAGGAATATAAATGTCAAGAAGTTTTAGCCAGAAGATTCAAGCACGTTGCCATAAGAGCAGAAGGAGGGAGCAGTAGCAGGGTCCTGCCTAGGAGACCTGGGCAGCTCAGACTTGAGTAGCAGGAAAAGCAGGTAAGGGTCCTTCAGCCACAGGATACTGAAGGAAAGGACCAACTCCTGTTGGTCTGTCCCCGCTGTGTAAAAGCACCACGCTAATGGCATTTCCTCTTGCCTCCTGCTCACCACATCTTTGTAACCAAGCCAGATGCAACATTCCCTCCATTGTACAGCCCACAGCTCTCACGCCATATAATGATCCGGGGGAATGAGAAGTGAGTTCATGAGAAAGCACGTGGGTCATCAGCAAAATATTGTGCCCAGATAAGCCATCCACCTGCTGCCTGAGACTCCACACTATCAGTCAATATAGATCTTGGAAGTCCAGTCTTGTCTCACCTGTTCCACCCACCAAAGCAAGTGCCCACGTAAAGACACTCACAGAATCCACGCTTCCACACAGTATTAAATACTTGTAGAGCTAGATCACCATTATTTCATACTATTACATCCCAGAAACTCTTTCAAATCTAAAGCCATTCAAGAGCACATAGTCCAAACCTGTAGTGTGCACAATCCCACATCATATCCTTCTACAATATACAAAAGTTTCCATGGGGATTTATGTTGCTTGGCACTCATCAGCCATTTACAAGCATGCCTGAAATATGGCAAGAGAAGACTAAGATATGAGGCTTGCTGGGACCCCTTTGGCAGGCTGGAATAATGCATGTGATGTAGGCAGGATCATGTCCATGCGGCATCTAGAGGTGAAACTATACCAATTGAACGCTGCTCTCCATTGGCCTTCCTAAGGAAGCTACTTACAACACAGTGTTAACAGTCAGTGAGAGAGGATGATGGCATGAAGCATGGAACACACTGACACAGACTCATTTAGATTGGAAGAGACCTTTGGAGCGTATCTAGTCCAACCTCCTCCTCCAAACATGATGGTATAGACATACCCTCAGAATTACCTGTTGGGCCATCTGGTCCAAAACCAATGCAGTAAAACCACATATTACCCTACATTCAGAGAGTTTTTAAATAAAAATCTATCACCTTTTTAATATGCATTTTGTTAAGACAAGACAATTACATATTTGAATAATCTTAGATTTCACTTTAAGTCATTGTTCCATTATAGATTTCTGTTTACATTGGAAGCTGGGGAATGCACTTCTTACACCTTTTTTTTTAATGTCAATGATATAGATTATACACATCAGCAGCAAAAAAGATTTTAAGTCTCACAAGAGTATGAAATCACTTGGAAGAATAAAGTCGGTTCTATTAGCCAATAGCAGAAGACATGGACGTTCAAAACACAAGCTTTTAAAGCTGAATATATGGGCAACACAATGTAAATATGTTGTACTCTGGACAGAAAAAAATAAAAAAATCTGATTTCCTTCACTTAAAGTCCCCTCTCAATGGTCTGACAAACGATAAAGTGTTTTCTTTTTGTTTTTGAAAGCGCAGTCCAACGCAAATTATGCATTACATTGACTAACTCCCCTGTAATCTTCCCCACTGTAGTTTTTCCTTACAGATTTTAACCTAGTATTCTAACAAAATGAAGTCATTGAAAAGATCAGAAAGATCTTTATTACAAAGTGGGGAAAAGATTAAAATATATCTTTTCACTGTAGCAGTCCTGAAAAAACTGCACTATCTTGTTAAGGATATTGCACTACAAAATCTAGGACTTGCTTAAATTTTCAGGAGGTTTATTAAATTTAAGGTGGCCATATAGTAAACATGATTGTTTTATCACCAGTCACCTCACTTCTTGGATATCTGTTATGGAAAAAAGCAGCAGCAATTTCTAAGCATTTTCATGCAAAGTCAGAGTACACCTGAACAACATACACTCATAATCCCCAGGAGCAACGCTGATGTCCTTAAATGTCTCTCATAATGAAAAGGATTGCAAATTGAAAGGTTAAATACTGCTAACTCAAAAGTGTGAATAAATGTCATATTTTCTAGCCATACATCAAAAAACACAGATGTTTTCAAGGCCCATGGTCCGACATCACAAGATTCTGAGGAAAAAAAAAACCACAAAAACCACACAATAATCCACAACCAAAAATCTACTCCAATAAATTACACATGTAATCTATAAATCTTAAAAAAAAACCAAAAAAATGAAAACCAACCACAACCCACACTGTTTACTCAGGGCCCCATGGTTTAAAGTTTTTGCTCAAACAATCTTAGCATCATAACAAAAATCTTATCTTACATTCCTGCTCTAAAACTGATGAGAGAAAAACAAATTGTTAAAAGAAATTTAATAAAGAAGCACTATGTAAAATGTTAGGTAATTTGAAAAGTTTTAATAAATATTCATGTTGGACTACCCCCTGCCACAACAAAGAGAAAAAAAAAACATAAATATGCTTTCAGCATAAAACAATCATTAATTTCAAGTGGTACTTAATTAGTGAGTCTGGAACAAATTTACATAAATTCTCATTACAATATAAAGCACATTTATTTCAACCTTCTGAGTCAAGCTAACTGTGGGTAAATGAAGGGTTTGACCATCCTGTGTCAGCGTGCCGGTTAACGCTTTATCTCCTGCTTTCCAAAGTTTCAGTTTCCTGCCACTGTTCCTTCTGCAAAGACTGACAACCCTATCTAGAAAAACCAGCTACACATTGACAAAAACTTGCTAGTGAATTAAACATCTTTTAACAGAAATAGTAATTTCAGCAACCAAGTATGATTTTGTTAGTTGCAATTTTCACGAAGTTTGCATTTAAAAAGCTGTCGTGATGCTATGCAATTCCCACGTGTTACTCCTTTATCCAGGATAATTCACCACAATAGATTTGGATTTATGGCCCCACCGTGCAACATTGAGTTTATACTTGCTAATATTACCAGATGGAGGATTCACAGACATGCTCTGTATTCTAATATCTGAAGCATTTTACTGCACAGTGTTCACAGTAATTTTCAGTATGTGAGAGGACACCTCTGTTTCATCTTTCATTTTCTGGCCTGCAACACCAGGCAACTACTTCCACCTTCCCCAGGCTTTCCTTCTTATTAGTCCCTTACCAGTTCATTAACAACTAGCCAGAGCTGCTCTGTGCTGATTTAGCATCACACACCGCTTTCTAATACAGTTTACCACAACAGCCCTCACCTTCATAAGCATACAGCACTGAGTCATGCCCACATCCTCCTCCCTGCTGGGAGCCCCCAGGACTACTGCTACGTGCCTCAACCAGCTAAATGTTTTACCAAGCAGTTTCTGCACTATATTGCAAAGACGATATCTGTGCATGCAATATATACCATTACATTTCATTTCTTAGTTTCCAGAGGTTTAAATTTCAGTTATCTTCAAGATACCAACCCATATTATGAGTATCAATGGAATATTTCATGAGGATATAAACTAATATTGAAGGGTAGCTTCTTTCCAAATGCAAGCATAGAGAAGAAGCACTAAAACCCAGAACACAGCTCTTCCATCTTCCCTGATCCACAGGCAGCAAAAGTCTACACGGAGCAAACAATAAACAGTTGGAAATAGAATAAACTGCCTAAGATCTGGCATGTCATGGAAGTTACCCTTACTTTTATCTCCCACATTGCAAAAAGGAGCACAACACTGCAGTCGTTTCAGATGCCCTCAACATTTTTGTCTCAAGACGTTATTTCTCCAAATACTCTTAAATATGAAGAGCTTATGGCATTAATCTTTACTTTGAAGTATATGTATTACGAATTATTTAACTTATTTATTACTGTGTATGACAAAAGTCTAGGTTTCGTCTTTAGTGGAGGTATCAGAAAAGAGAGAAAAAACCACAAAACCAAATATACCCAAAAAACCCCTAAACTGCAAATCTGATCTTTGCATTTCATAAAATTGTTTGGGATTTTTCACTTGCTGGATTTTTTTCTTCTTTGAGTGTCTCAACAATTATATCAAGAGAGTAAAGCTTTAAAATTAAAGTCAAAACTTGGAAGAAAAGCACAGTCCACTATGAAAAAAATATAGCAAGGCTCGGAAAGAGAATGCCAATTTAGCAACATGTTCTAGGCAGTGATTAATGACGATTGTAAGCTTTCAATGCGTGAGTGGCTAGCTTACTGCCTGTACTTTGTCCTACAATAAACTGACTCAAAATTTTGTCATTTGTTTCCTCATAAAATTTTCCGTTTCTCCTCCAGCACCAAGGACTGCCAAAAATCTGATAAACTGGTTTGCCAGATTTTGTATACAAAATCCCATCTTCACTGACATAGGTTTATATCGACTTATTTTCACCTCCTGTACAGCTATGCAGATTCTGCTATAAATGTAAATGTATCTTGTGACAGTTTTACACTTTGGCAGATTGCAAATGCTGTCAGATTAGAGTTGGTATCTTCATTAAAGTAAGTTACACGGAATCACTACAGGAAAGGGCAGTGGGGATGAATGCCCACATTAGTACTCGATGCTGAAGCTCTCAGCAGCTGAACATTCATGCCTGAAGGCTAGGTGTTGCTGCTCATCATACTAAAACTCTGGTTTACATAAAGCAATGACATATCTGACTTTTGCTTTTATCACTTTTTTAATCGCTGTACAAAAGCTCCTGTAGTTCCCCATCAGGTATATAAAATGGAGAAGAAAGAAAACCAACCTGAAGTATAAAAAAATCCATGCACGCAAGAGCAGGAGGCGGTACTAAGGTCATAAGCAAGCTGTTCTGGGGGGTCATTCTTCTCTCTTTTAATACCAAACTCATTGTTAGCCCATAGCTGAAGCTCTGAGAATACTCTTGCAAACTGGCAAATTTTGTATCACTTCAGATTTTCATTAAGATTATGACAGAAATATTTACAGCAACAGACAGGAGACAATGCAACCTCCTGTGACTCTCCAGTGTGTTAAAGGAAATAAAAATAAAGAGAAGAAATATATATATGCGTATATAAAAAAACACTAAACATCTTTGGTGACAGTTTTCTATTTAATTTCAGGCAAAGTTGTATGTAACAACTTCAAGCTGGTGCTTAAAGGTGGGTGCTATGAACGTGTTCCATGCACTTACCACCAATACAATCCAACATTTACCTTCAGCAAGTGCTGAGGAAAACCCCTAAAGCGCACTAGAAGTAAGCAAATCTCCAGACTTAAAATGTGGACAGATGGATAAATGTATTCGGAAATTAGTTTCCTACACTTTCTGACTCCAGAAATAGTTGTACTGGCACACAGCAGCACCTGAGCAGAGATGTACATATAAACAACTTTGGACAAGCAATTATCCGAGGTGGCTGCCGTAGGGAAAAAGAGAGTTGTGACTATGTACAGTATGGAAGGAAAGGGGGACAAGTCAATATTTCCAAATGGTTTGCCTTCATGCCTCTTATCCTCCTCTACTTCTGTGTTTTTTCTCCCCCCAACACCTAATATGGCTTGTTTCCCAGACAAAAATAAAACATTTCTTTTCAGAGCTCTTCATTTCTTTGTACTTCAGGTATTTGTACATTAGCTCAACTTTTCTTACCATCTTATTCTCATCTTACACCACTCTCTTCCTTTCTGCTTCTACTTCTCTTAAATTTCTTTCAAATACTTGCCCTCCCTGACCGAGTTCCTATTGTTTTACCTCACTTCGTGTCTCTTGAGATCAATTTTCTTCTGCTTTCCACAAAAAAACTATGGCAGATGGAACCGCCCAGCTCCAGATGCAGGCATGTCCTCATACTATCACAAGGCTCTTTAATCCCATCACCATTCCACCAAGGAGAGCTGCAGCTGGCTTCCACAGCCAGCATAGCCTCCTGCATTTCCACTTCGCAGAACTAATCATTAGAAGGAAGCTTTGCTGATAGCTAGATCGAAGATGCTTCAAGTCAGCCATGCAAATTCTTCTCATAGGAGAATCCTGCTATAATTAACACAAGAAAAGCATCTACAGAAATATTATGGTATTGCAGAAACATTGTTCTCCTGCTTGTTGACCTCATACAGCAAGAGGTAAGGCATGAGTCACAAGGGAGATCACGTATTAGTCTATCTAGGGAGCACAATGAAAGTCATAAAACTCTTTGTAACATAACATAATTGAAAATGGTGCAGTTTTTATACAGTTCCCCAAATAACAACATACTCCACTGAACCACAACAGTTTTCATCACAGGGCCAGCCTACCTTAACATACACCCTCCTATTAACTGCAGACCTTTCCCATATCGCAAACATCTGGCTACTGCTGTTCTCAAGCAAGGAATTGTAACCTGTTGATTTTCAAACAAGAAAATCTAATTTAGTTTAAAAATACATGCTTTAGTGTTCTGAGAAATATCAGGTAGAAATTATATCAAATTACAGAGAATTTTATGCTCGGTCTAGACACTAGTCTTGAAGTTGTACACCTAAGGAAAACCAGACATGACCTGTATGAAAAAAAGAACTTTCTAAGAACGCATTAATTTTAATGCCAGGGTTCAGGCAGAGCTACAATTACCATCAACATTAATTCACTTCAAGCGAATGACTGGACAGGAGGGAAAAACCAGGAGAAGTCACTTTAACAGCAGACTTTGTCACTGCTCTAGCCAAATGAGTTCTCCAATGAAGCCAGAAAGAAAGCAGTTTTCACTCTATCCAGCTTTATGAATTCTCAAATATTCTCTGTCTCTGCAGCAGAAACAATCTCAGATCTTACAGAGTTTTACAGAAAGAAAAACACATTTCACACCAAAACAGCCAGCAGCTACTCATCAGCACACTTTCAGGGGGTTTGAGAGCCCGTGTTTTCACCCTAGTGCTCCCCAACTCAAATAACGAATTTCAATTTGTTACTATATTCCCATAGTTTTTCTCCAGTGCAATTCCTCCTTGTTGAGCGCCATTAATTGCTGGCTTTCTGTTCTCACTTCGAAAAAAAAAACCACACCCCACAACACAACTCTGTCTAAATCCGTGTAAAAATATCCTTAAAAACAGATATTAGAGTGAAAAACCATCTGTCAATTATGGCACAATAACAGTTTGTATTGATAACTGCAAATAACAGTTCTGCTTTTGGGTCATTTTTCACACATTTTGATGGCTTCTATCACACACACTGGCAGGCTCGAAAGTCGAAAGGTATGATAGCAAAGCTTTAGTGAAATCGGAGCCATCTTTCATTTTGCAGTTCTATGCCTACTAGAAACAATAGTAAGTGCTGATCTCCTCCAGTAAGTTCATCCACCAGTCAGGAAACCGCAAGCAATTTTACTGACATCCTGCTAGTCTCACACTCATTTTTAGGTACAAAATTTTTAAGTCATTGTGAATATGATAGGAGAGGTGTGGGGTTTTGTTCTCATTAGTAACTTCATTCACAATCTGATTCCCTTAAGAGCTAATAAAGAAAGCTGAACTATACTGCCAGCCATTTGCTAGCAAGAGGTTGGCAAACAAGTTCTTGAACTGAACATAAACACTAATTTTAATTATTTTAACTTCAATATTAAATACATATATAAGTAAAAATGGTCATGGAATGGGTACTATATTTTAGATTGTAAGTTTACTATTCATTCAGTAAAAACATTGAGAACCTTATTTAAATGAAAAATCAAACCCAGTGTTGGTGAGAAATCTTTCACTTTTCAAAACAGTAACTCTAGCCAATAGCTAAATTTTCCTTAAGAGAAAAGCCTGTTCAGTTCACACGGAATTTCTCTTTTTGCAGTGTAAAATCTGAAAAACGTATGTACTATAAAAAAAAACAAAACAGAAAATTCTAAACTGGAAGCAAACCACATCTATAAACACTAAGAAACATACCGTAGAATAAAGAACTACTCAGATTTCTCCACCCACAGCAGTTTAGTGTCATAATCCATACTGATACAAAATGTCCATACTTGTAATCAGTAACTGTGAATCAGTGCTGAAAACCAACTCATTGAATCCAATTCTTTGTACATTTAAGGACTGATAATTCCTTGACTCTACATCTACCAGCATCTAGCTCACGGCTTATACTCGCAGTCACTCTTCTACCATCAGCACAGAAAGCGATCCAGTTTTCACAATGAAAGATTTGAATAAATAATACAGAGTTGTTTAATGCAAAGTATTCATGACACTCGAGATGAAGAGCTCAGTCAGCAGTAGATCAAATTTAGTAACGTCAACAACTAACACAGTGGCTTTATTAACACCGTCTTTTTACCCCCATAAGTTTAAGAATGTGATCTGGTATCATTTATTAACAGTCACCTGTTCCACTTAAATACCTGCCACATAGTTTGCACCTTAATAGGAAAATATGCTAATCTATAACAGGAGTCCTCCTGTAATTTCTAATTTCATTTTAATAATTCATTTGAAACAATAACTAATTATCCTCCTTTAGAAACTGCTGTCATGTTGACAATCCTTCAGCATACAACTAAGAGTGCAAATAAAATCATTCCAATAAAAAGAAAAAAGATGCAAAAATCTTACAAGACCTTACAAAGAAGTTACCCTCAGTCAGCAAAACCAAGGAAAAATTTAGCCGCAACAACAGGATTCAGTAAACTGTCTAGTTTGTTATTAGTTATATAGCTAGTGTTTATACAGAAAGTATATGAAAATTGAACATCGGCAGTATTACCTACGCAGTTATGCCAGGTTTTTCCTTTTCCTTCAAAAGCCCATTCGCACCTGAGAACATTAAGCACATTTTTCTCCATTACCAGTTTTGTTACACAATTAGTATTGAGCGGTGCAATACCAAATGTCTGCCTGCTCTCCACGAGCGAACTTCCCAGCGTACACTGCAAGCAGCAATCAGAACACGCACAGTTGGAAGTCAGCGCTCAAGGCTCTTCAATAGTTTAATCAATCCATGTGCATTTTAAGTGAGTTGTCTGCAACAAGAATGGAGGTCTATTCCCAGCAGTGGTTATGGTGTTATTCTAAGCAAACAATAGAAAGCAAAAACTGTTTTCACAGAATCACAGAATCACAGAATAGTAGGGGTTGGAAGGGACCTCTGTGGGTCATCTAGTCCAACCCTCCTGCCGAAGCAGGGTCACCTACAGCAGGCTACACAG
>Ga0065711_1047126_pt1 | contig 12511 bp, 21 predicted proteins | sample Hoacrofraction12_FD_59098 | JGI IMG/M metagenome (GOLD analysis project Ga0065711, IMG submission 59098) | Hoatzin crop microbial communities from Cojedes, Venezuela - Epithelial fraction 12 v2 (version 2) | ecosystem: Host-associated > Birds > Digestive system > Esophagus > Crop | place...
ACCCCCCGCCGTGCCCCCCCTCCGGCACCCCGCTTAGCCCCGGGGCAGACGGCAGACAGCTCCGCCGCCGCGGACGCGGAGCCAGACGCGGGCGGGCGAGGCTGCGGGGGACACCTGCGCGGCGCCGGGGTAGCGCTTGGCAAACCGCGCTTTCTGACCGAGAGCCTGCGCCGGGGCAGCTGGCTGCGCAGAGGCTCACCGCCCCGCAGCCTGCTCCTCACCGCCACGTCCGTTAGAGCTGACCTTCCGCAGACCGCGTCCCGCAAGGCGGTGGCGGGGGCCCTGCTCACGGAGGCCTGCCATGGCGCGGCGTGCCAGACGGAGCTTCACTCTCGCGCCCAGGTCCGTTAGGCAGCCTGAGCCCTGTGCAGAGCTGCAGTCTGCTGGAGGTGACACACCCCGAGCACAGGCACGGTGGGCAGGGGGAGGAGGTGCTGCCACGCTCACGGTGCCGGGAGGGCACTGGCCGTTTCTCCGGGCCGTAGTCCTCGCCGGCACAAGGCGCGTGTCCTGGCAAAGCTCGGCCCGGGGGCCGGGCGAGGGTGTGCCGCCCTTGCGGAGGACAGCACTGCAGCGTGGCTTCCCTGAACGGGACTGCTCCTCCTCGGGGTGAGAGCAGCCTGCCTGCAGGGATGCTGCCTAGGGCCCTGCCTGCACGTCCTGGCAGCTCCAGGGCCCTTGGAGAGACCCCTCGGCCCCACTCCAGCCCCCTTCGCAGCGTGCTGCCCTTCCAGCTGGCCAGGAGCATGGAGCAGGAGGGAAGAGGGAAAGCGGGAGGCTTCGCGGGACGCAGGGGCGTCCCAGGGGACCCTCGAGAGGATGCCAGCAGTGCCTGTGGGTTGAGGAGTTAGGGCTGCAGAGCTGGTGACAGAGGCAGGAAAAGCACAGGCAGAGCGGGCTGGGCAGCGCTGGCAGCTGGTGCTGCGGGAGCAGCGTGCAGAGTACTGCTGATGCAGCAGAAGGTGTCTCGGCGGGTGGCTGTGATGGATGCAGCTGGGTGACGAATACAGCTAGGTGACGGAGACAGCTCGGTGAGTTGAGCCGCAGGCACTGGCGACCAGGCAAGTGGTGGGCTGAGACAGGAGGAGGAGGAGGAGGAGGAGTATGCATCTGCCCGGAGCCTTGCTAATGGGGGAGGGGGGGGGACACAGCTCCGAGGCAGCAAACGGTCATTAGCTGTGGATGCCTCCTTCCTGGGATGCTCCAGTGTCTGCCAAGTTTGCTTCCTGAAAGGTGGGTAAAGTCAGGATGGGTTTGGCCAAACTGTGGTTGTGATTCCCCCCACCAGAGCCCTAAATCCTATTGGAGGCAGGGAGGTTGGGAATGACAGCACCAGCCAGCCGGGAGGGTCGGCCAGTAAATACAAAAGGGCTCCTGTGGGCACTGGCACAAACCGGGTGTGCTGGGCAGGTGGGTACCCAGCTTCCTCCACGACGATATGCGCTTGCAGCCAAGAGCTCCGAGCCGAGCATCTCTGCAGAGGCAGGGCTCCGCGTGCCCCGCCGGGGAGAGGCAGCGAGCCCAGCGCCGTGCTGCCCGCTCCCACTGCACACCCGTGGCCAGCCATGCCCTCCCGGCCACACAGCCCCAGCGCTCGGAGCGGGACGCTGCCTGTCACAGGAGCGTGATGGAACTGTCACACTTGGCAGCTCCAGCCGGTCTCCTCGCCCGACTGATCTCGTGAGACATCTGCCGCTGCCGCAGGTCTGGGAAAGGCTCTGCTCTCCCGCAGCCCGGCCTCGGCGAGCGGTGTGTGCCACGGCCGGGAAGGGCGCTCATGGCAGCTGGCCCCAGGGATTTGGCATGGTGCTGAGACGTCCAGCATGGGACCTGGGGATACTGCGGCTCAGCGGAAACTTGTTTTGCTGAGTCCAGAACAAGGGTGCCGTGTCTGGTTTCAGGGAAGGCGAGCACCCTCTGCTCAGACACTGTCACCTCGCTGGGGGGGACAGGAAGAAGGGCTCGGTGGTCCTGCCAGCTGGCTCGCAGCCTGCGGGGGGTGTCACGGTGGCTGCCAGGCCCCTGTGTACCCCTCGCTCCCTCTCACCTCGCACTAATGGAGCTGGGAGGGTTAAAATGCCAGGCTGCTCTCCCGAGGAGGGCTCCTGCTTCCCTCCACGTGGGTACCGAGCGGGATAGGGCTGAGCAGAGCAGTTGGGCTGCAGCCTCCCAGCTCAATGCAGCAGGCGCTGCGCTGGCCCTTTCTGCCCTGGAGCATCCTGCCAGGGGCAGCCCCGGCCCCCTGCCAGACCTGGCAGAGCCAGGGGACGCTGGGCTCCCGGACCAGGAGCAGGCAGAGCCCTCCTGCTGACGGAGGAGGTGGCGACGACGGAACAGAGACTCCCATCAGCACCTTATATTTACTGCAAGGTCCTCTGGCTGTGACCTTTAAAAGACAAGGTGGCCTGGCAGCCCGGGAGCTGGCAGTGGGCGCTTGCAGCCGTCAGATGCTCTGCAGGACCATCCCCGCTGGGCCAGGCACACCGGGCTGGGAGCTGAGCGAGAGGTCCTGGGCACACAGACTGCGGGTGAGTGCTTGGCTGCCTTTGTCATTCTCAGCCCTCCCTTGCCTGCAGCTCTCCCTCGGAGCAACGCTTTCCCCTCTCCCTGCCTCCTTCTCCCTGCGCAGAGCCATCCTGCCCGCTGCCTCCTCGGCACCCCAGCAGGGCCGGCTGCCCTCCGGGACGGGCAGGCTCCCCACCCCCTTTCACGGGCCCTTTAGAACAGGCAGGGACAGAGGAGCAGTGTCCCCAGGCAGCCCCTGCAGAGGCATCTGCAAGAAACAATGAGGCAACCGTCCTGTGTCCCAGGAGAAAGTTTCTTCCTGACCCAGCACAGCCCGAGGCCACCTCCACCAGACCCTCCCCGACTCCGGCCCTCCAGCACTGCCCTTCACACCCCTCGGCTCCCGGAGTTCACTGCCCCAGGCTGTCCCTGTTACCAGGTCCCCACGAGCAGGGAGCCAGGCTCAGGCAGCATCGCAGGGACAGTGGCTCTGGGCTCGACCGAGGCACACAGCAGTTCCCCGTGGCTCTCTGCACAGCACTGAGCAGGTCTCCCCGGCACAGGGAAGGCCCCCCGCCGTCTCGCGACCTGCCCTCTTGCTCTTCTGCACCTCTAATCCCACCTGGTCCAAGGAAATCTATGTAGTCTGTAAAAATGACTGTCCCTGGTTCTGGAGGATCTGTGAAGCCCCAGGCTGGGGAATTGCAGTCACTGCCCTCGGTCTCTTGCGGTGACAAAAACTCACCCTCGTCGTGTCCCCCGGGGATCTCCTCCACGATCCCACAGCGCCTGCCTTCCTCAAGAGTTTCTTGCCAGGAACTCCCCCAGAGGCGTCCCCAAACTGCCAACCTGTGGGTCCCCCATCCCCTTTGCCCACGGCTGCGTTCAACCCTCCGTTGGCTGACTCCCTCTGAAGCTGGGGGGTAGACAGCCGCGCACCCCCCCGCCTGAGAGCTGCTCCTTTCTGCCACAGCGAAGCTGGGCCCTGCCACAGGCCAGGTACAGACTGCAGCCCGGCTGGGCTGTACCCCCCAGCACCAGCCAAGCTGCTGCAGGACGGTGTCAGCGGAGCTGTGGAGGCGATATTCGTGCCCTTCCTCCAGGGATGGAAAGGTGCCTGCGGGGAGGTGGGAGTTTTCCGCAGAGTTCACCCTGCGGGCGTACGGCGAGGTGTGCAGGGCACAGCACCCGGGCCAGGCAGGCGGCACGAGGAAGGGCTGAGGCTGCTGCTGCTGGCCACTGTCACCCTGCCGCTCGGAGCAGCAGCGGGCTGAGCGAGGTGGGGTCGCTGGCAGTGGGTGCAGCCGGGCAGGCAGCGGTAGCCCAGGAAAGAGGTGGTCTCCACATGCGCGTAGGGACGGTGTGCTGGCCAGACCTTGCTTGCGTGCAGATTTGGGATGCGCAGGCATTCGGCAGCCTGGGTTGCAGGGCAGCTGGGAGAGGCATAACCGAGGGCGGCTGTCAGAGCTCCCCTCACCCTCGCGTCTCCGCGGTGGGTAAACGGACGGACGTGCCTATCAACCGTGCCCCGGCTGCGCTGCGCCGCTCTGGTGCGTCTGCACGGTGTTGCTGGATTGCTAGCTGGGACGGCAGCCCGGTTACGGGTGTCGATCACCCAGCATGTGCCCTGGGCTCTGCAGGAGCCTGATGAGCCTTACCTGCGTGCCCGGAGCAGCCGCCATCCTCGGCTCCCTGCAGAGCAGAGGTGGGGAAGTCGGCAGGGCGCAGCTCCCTGCAGCACAGCTGGAGCCCCGCAGCGTGTGCGGAGCACCCCCAAAATCCCGGCGTGGGAAGCTTCGGGTGGCACCGGCCCCTCTCCCACCCCCGGCACTGCCCCGCCTGCACCTGGCTCCGCGGCAGCTCCCGGGGACTGCGCTGCAGAAGCGCAGGGTGCCCTGCGCTCCCTCGGCACCCAGATGAAGCCTGCTCGGCAGCGGGACTTCTCACCCCTCTGGGCAGACGGACAGGCTGAGCAGAGACGAGGGACCCTGTCCTGCCCCTCCAGCAGGCAGCAGCACAGAAGTATCCAGCGCCAAGTTTGCATTTTCTTGTTCATTTGTTTGCTTAACTTTTCAAAGAGCAATAAAAACATCCTACTCTCAGGGGAGTGTTTGGCGAAAGAAACTGATCAGAGGGCGCAAACCCAAAACTACAGTCATGACCGATACCCGCACCTCCTGTGTGTACATGTATATTTGTAGAGATTCTCTCTGTTGTGTGCAGCTATGTACATACAGATGCATTGGCAAGTTGCAATCCGAGGATAGTGCATAACAGAAACGAAAGGCAGATGCAAGACTGGTCGTGTGCAACAGTCAGAGGCCTTTGGCTGCACAGTTGCCAGCTCAGTCCCGCGTGGAGCTGCTCACAGCCCAGCTTCGAGCAGCAGGCGGTCCCAGGGAACCAGCCTTGCGGCCAGCTCCCCGCCGGCACCGTACAGCGAAAGCCGTCCGGTGTGGGTGCGCGGGGGCAGGCAGCCTCAGCCCAGCCCTCCCCGGGCAGGAAAGCCATGGGAGAGGGGGAACCGCGCGGTGAGACACGGCGCATTCCTGCTGCGGAGGGGAAGGGGAGCGGCGCGGAGCCCAGCGAGGTCGAGCGGGGTGGAGAGGGCACGCGGGGCCGGGGCGGAAAGCGATGGGGACAGAGCAGGGAGCGCACAGCTGTCCCTCCATCCTGGGGCCTGACGCCACGCGCGCAGGGACACGGCAGCGCTGGGCAGTGGGTGGCGTGGCGAAGGTCTCCCTTCTCCCCGGGCAGTGCTGCTCATGGGTGACAGGGGACCTCTGTCACGGGGCCCTGGGCAGCATCCCCTGCGGCTCCATGCGCTGCCCCTCTCCTGCCCCATGTCCCGCCTGCCATGGGAGAAGAAAAGCCCGGGCGCAGTGTGGCAGGGGACGCTTCCCTGGGTCATTTTCCCCATCTGACCCACAAGAGGCTCCAGGGCAAGCTCCCTGCACGTTCCAGCCAGCACGGCTCACCACCAGGTCTGGTGCGGAAGGCAAGGGGCTCGCCCGAGGCCAGGCGGCAAGCCTGCGGCAGGCAAGACCGCCGGTTCCCAACCCTGGGGCTCGCCGCATCCCCTGGCACCGCAGCGGGCTGGGACCAGCCGGGACCACCGCTTGCTCACGCCTGCCCCGAGCTGCCTGGGCCACTGCTAATAACGACCAGCAGAGCACGCAGGGCAGCTCCTGGGCTGCGCTGAGGGAGCCGCCGCAAGCAGGGCGGGCGCTGGACCATGGACGGGGCAGAGGCGGGCGGCAGCCGGCACTGCGGGGCCCGCGGCTGGGCGGGCTGGCAGTGCATTGCCGTGGCAGTTACGGATCGTGCAGTGGTCTGCAGGGAGGCTGGAGGAGGCAGCCTCAGCATCACAGGGTTGTTTAGGGGTGACAGAGCTGTCCTGCTTCTGGGCCCACAGTTGTGCCTAGTCCTTCCCAGCAAGCGCCCAAAAACTCCTCTTCCTCCCAGCAGCTCTCTGTCCCTAGCAGCCGCAACCCACCACTCCCCACCACATCGGTTTGGCACATCAGCAGAACATTTTCCATTAGAACTACCCTCCCCAGGAAGGAAATGAGCACAAGAAAGTCAGCCCAGCACCTTTGGCTGAGACGCTCAGGCCCAAAAATAGGCTGAGAGGCAGAAAGGTGCATCTGTTACACACCAGGAGCCATTAGCAGCTCCAAAATCCAGTAAATCTCAGAGACAGCCCGTGGGCTAATGGTCATTACCCAACCATCAGCTTTTTAGCAGGCTGGGACACTCCCCAAGGAGCACGAGCTCCTTGTCGCAGCACCCTCAGCACTGGCACACAGGACTTACAAGGAGGAGACGGGCAACTATCGGGCATCTCTCGGGGATGGGTACATCAGCACCCGTGCCCCAGGCACAGCGGGAGCACCTCGGGGGTGAGATGTGGCCCCGAGGGCGGACGGCTGCTGGCCGCTGGCCCCTGCTCTCTCCTAGTGGGACAGGGCAAAGATACCTGGGCACAAGTCTGCCCAGCCCCCTCCGCCCCTCCTGGCACCCCCTGCTCCAGCCCCTCCCTGCATAGGGACCATGCTCTCCCCCCGCCCCCCCCACGCCACCCTGTCCCCAGCACCTCCCCACAGCCCCACGCAGGGCTCTGGCACTCTGAGGTGCCCAGCGGGTGCAGGGGACGGGCCGGTCCCAGCTCAGCCTCAGGGGCAGCCTCGCTGCGCTTCAGCCACCCTCCCCAGCCCTGCCTGCTGCAGCCAGGCGCCGGGGACCTTCTCTTACCGTACCCTGCTCCAGGCTGGCTTGGGTATTGAGATGGAAGGAGGGATGCTCTGGGGAGACAGAAATCCTTGCTCTGGGAAGCACATCAAGGGGGTCACACTGTACAGGGGTGAAGAGGGAGGGGCGGGCAGGGGGGTTACTTGGTGCCCTCATCTGGGTTGCCTTCGCCATCTGTCTTCCCTTCCTCCTCCGTCTTCTGGTCGTCCGTGTTCAGCCTCTGCTGCTTTTTCCGGCGCACGCATTTCACCACCAGCAGCACCAGGATCACCACGGCCAAGAAGCCACCTACCGAGGCGCTCACGATGACAGCCACCGTCGAGTCGTGCTTCGGGGGCTCTGGGGAGACAGGGCACGGGCTGGGGCAGCCAGCGGGAGCAACAGGGAAGAGGCAGGGCTCGCTCCCACCGGAGAGTGAAGGCAGGGCACGGGACGGAGAGCCAGCCAGCACCCATGGATGCCTGACAGCAGAGAGGACCGCTCTGTCACTTACCTTTAGTAAGCACCTTCAGGCTGATGCTGGCGTGGCCTCGCTGCCGGTCCGGGGGGTTCAGGACGTAGCAATTGTAGGTGCCCTCATCCTCCAGCTGCACGTTCTTGAGGGTGAAGGACACATCGTATTTGGTGGGGTTCCCAGTGAACTCCACCCGGTTCCCAAAGCGCTCCAGCTGCTTGTTCATGATCTTCATCCGGAACTGCAGGAACTGGGCAGCCCACATGGGAGAGGAGGTGAGACAGTGTTTGGCACTGCTCGCGCCCACTTTCCCCAGCCAGGCATCCCCCTCCCCTGCACGTCTCCACGGTCCCTGCTCAGCTCCGGCTGCCACAGTTGCCAGGGACAGGATCTCCTCGCGGCGCCTCTCCCCGCTCGTACCTGCAGGTCCTGCCCCATCAGGGCAGCTGCCCTGACCGCTGCTTCTTTACACAGTCGGTTGCTAATTCTCCCTGTGGCAGAGGAGGGCCAGGTAGCAGGAGCACATGTTAGGAGCAGGCTCGGGACCCCAAGGAACGAACGCACATGACTACTTCAGTCTGGTCCCAGGACCTCTCAGCAGATGCCCAGCCCCGATGAGACTCACCAGCTCCTCAGAGCAGTTCCTGCACTCCTGGTATGTCCAGTTGAGGGAGAACTGCTTGTTCTCCACCTTGTAGCAGGAGTTGAAGGTGCAGGAGAGCTTCACGGAAGAGCCATTCAAGGCATTGATGATGGTGGGAGCCATGACCTCCATGCCCAATCCCGTGGGCGCTGCCGCCAGCACAGAGAGCAAGAGCAGAGACGCAGATGAGTTAGAAAGGTGGCACAAGCAGCTGCCCCGCTGGCTGGGCCGCCCCCCCCTTCCCACCCTGCACGCCGACTGCCTGCACAGCTCTCGCCCTGTGGCCTGGGATTGCCTTTCAGGGATGCCCACGCACAGACCACGCTGCGACCAGCCACGACCGGGGCTCCCCTGCGCAGCAGTGACAGGGGACGAGGGGGGAGCAGCCCCAGCCCTGGCACCATCCCTTGGCCCGGCTCTGCAAGGGCTGATGACCCGTCTCTGCCACGCCTGCCCTGATTGTGCCTGGTGCTGAACCCTGCTGACTCCAGGCAAGCCCCGCTCCTTGCCGCTTGAACGAGGCTTTCCTGCTGCAGAATCGATGTGCAAAGGGCTGAATGCAGCATCAGCATGCAGGGCTCAGCGCCACATCCGCGCAGAAATTTATGGCTGCGCTCATCAGATTTCGTTCCCGGCAGGACGCGCTCCGGCGGCGAGGGCTGGGATCTGCCAGGGCCAGCCTCTGGGGGCTGCAGGGGGAATGCAGATGCTCCCCCCTCCCAGCGGTGTTCACGCAAGGATGCTCTAGTTGGGAATGACCAAGTCAAGATCTCAGTCACTCCTGGGGGGACAAGGCCAGTCCCTGCACCCTGGCCTTGCTGTGGCAGAGAAACAGGGGCATTACTCGGTGCAGCTCACGGGGCAGGACAGCTCAGCCGGGGCATGGGCGGGGGTGAGGTGTCTGCGCCCTGCTCTCCCTCCCACTCCTTCCCTGCAGCTCCCCTAGTCTGCCGGCTGCCTCAGCAGCACCCGAAGCCCAGCACTTGCATCCAGCGTGCTCTCCGCAGCCCGCAAAGGGAAGGGTGCGAGACAGGGTCCTGCGCAGCCAGCTGCCTGCAAACTGAGGCTAAGCCCCACGAAGCACAGGGACGGAGAGCCCTGGAAGGACTGCTGCGAGGGACGAGACTGTAAGCGGGGGCTATGGCACCCCACCGGGCAGGGACAGTGACACTGGCAGCAGGCGCTTTGCCAATCACCTCACCTCTCCCCTTTGGCTGCTGCTCTTTGCTCGCAAACCTTCTTCCTGAGGTGCTCCTGAGTCCAGCCCTGCGGCCAAGCTGCATGCATGTCAAGGCTGCTCCGCTGGCCAAGCCGCTCCGTCTGCAAGCAGGGCAGGAAAGGGGCCAGGCTCTGCAGCCAGGGAAAAGAGGCTTTTCCAAGCTGCAGGGATGGCTGTTTCGAGCCACAGGTCTTGCTGCGAGGTGCGAACCAGCAGCATCCTGAAGCCAGCTGGCTGGGGGCAGAGGGGTGCCCACCAGGTATGGCCAAGCCCCCGGAGATGGCTCTGCTCGTGCCGGCAGTCGAGCAGCCGTGGCGAGCACCGTCCACCCAGCTCCAGCGCAGGGATGGGGACGGCACCCTCCAGCCCTCCCCGCAGGGTGCTGGGAGGCAGGGATGGGGAGAGCTGGTGCATGGGGATGAGTTGCAGCATCCCAGGAAGGAAGAAGTGTCCAGGCCCGAGCCAGTGCCCGAGCCTTGCTGCACCATCGCAGCCCACCCCCTCAGATGCTTTCAAGAGAACCTGGTAGGGGTGGGAGAGCAGAGCTGGGAGCCTGCCTGTCCCAGGAGCCCTTGACAGACCCAGCCCAGCAGGCCTGGTTGGAGGGGTCCCTGCACAGAGGCTGTGCCCTGCGCACCCACGGTTGGGTGGCACGGCTTTGTGCTGCGTCCTCGGGGCTGCAGAGGGCTAAGATGCCAGCAGGAGCTCTCCCAGGCTCTGCAGCCACGGGGCAGCCCCAGCCAGGGCTTTGCCCTGCCACCTGGTACGGCAGCAGTGCAACGCAGACAGCGTGTCCTCGCAGGCAGGCAGCACGCGACAGCCATGTGCCCTGGGAGCACCGACGTGCACGGGTCCAAGCTCTGCCGCTGCCCCGGGCGCCCAGCACCGGGGGACAGCAGAGGTTCGGAAAGAACCGCTCAGATCCCTGGGACGGACAGTCCAGGCTGTGCCCTCAGTGCTGCGCACGCTCCCAAATGTGCTGTCACCCTACACCCTGCACCCCAGAGCACCGGAGGTAAAATTACACGCAGCCTCTAAAGCAGCCCTTGCGGGGCGTTTTATCCTCCCGTTTCCCAGCCTCTCTAGTAAAGCCCAGGCAGCCCACCAGGAGCTCCAGGACAGTGTGAACAGCACTCCACAGAGGTGATGCGTTCCTGTTTCCGATCAATACAGACCCAAGCCTGCTGACACATGCTGCTGGCTCCAGGGCAGGGCAGAAATGCAGAGAGCACAGTTCCCCCCCAGCGCGTGCGGTGCCGTCAGCCCAGAGCCCACCGCCCCAGCAGCCAGCCACAAACCAAAGGACGGTCGCAAGGCACCCGCAGCCCACCAGCCATCGCCTCACCAGCCAGGCAAAGCCAGACCTGCCCCCTCTCCCCGCCGCAGCCCACGGCCCTGCCTGGCATGCAAACAGCCTCACACTTCGAGAAAACCTCCAGCAAGCAGGATGCACGGCTTGCTTTAAGAGAAGCTGCAGCTGCAGCAGCCCCCCCCGCCTCAAAGCGGGTCGCCCCGGCTGGCGGATTTCAGCAGGGTGCACATCGACCACCTCCGCCCCGTCCCTGCGGCACAGCCTCGCGCCTGCTTCCCCGGGCCGGGAGGGGCTGCTCGGGAATGGGCTGGGGGAGGGGGCTCCTGCCCAGAGAGGGGGCTTCTCCCCAGCCTGGGTGCTCTCCCCTGGCAGCCGTGTGCATGCAAGGGGTCGGGTCGACACTTACCCAGTGAGAGGAGCAAGCTGAGGCCAGTGAGGAACAAGGTGGGCTGCGGGAGCCAAGCTTCCGGGCTCATTTTGAAGGACTTGTGTGTGTGGAGAGGACGTGGTGTTGGTGTGGATTGTGGTGGTGGTTTGCTTTTTTCGAACGCCCGGGTTATTTGCAGGTGACATACAACATTATAGCTGCTTTATTCCCACAGCCCAATATGGCTGGAGCGGCGCGGGGCGAAAAAAAACGTAAATGCTATGGTTGGTGGATTTCAGCAGGGGAAGCGGGAGGGCAGGAAAATTTTCCGCTGAACAGAAGGCGACGGCAACTGGCGCTCCCGCTGCCTGCTCCGGGGTCTGGTCGCGGGCGGTGTCGCAGAGGGTCTCCTGCAGCGTGCTGAGCCCAGGGCAGCTGAGGAGCGGGTTTCTGCTGGGATTCCCCCTGGCCGTGCAAACTTGCTGCCGGAGCAAGCAGCGCTCGGGGCTCCTCTTCTCCCCGGGCAGCCAGGAGCCCATGGGCTCAGCCAGTGCCCCACGGTGCAGGCCTGGCCCCAAGGGCTCCCACGGGCCCCTGCAGCCCCCTGACTGCAGTGGAGCAATGCAGATGCGTCACCTCTGCCCTGCTGGAAGCCGGCGACCAGCCCTGCTCGCAGCATTCACAGCAGTTCCCACTCCCAAGAGCCCAGCTGGGCCCAGGAACATCAGCAATGCCCTCCTGAAGCCAGGCAGAGAGCAGAGGGACTGATCTGGCCTGGGAAGAGCAGAGGGTCCCAAGGAGGCAGCCCGCACAGCAGCCTGACCAGTGCGCCCAGGCGGAGGCACGGCCACGGGCAGGCAGCCTGCAGCTCCCTCGCTTCCCAGGGGAAGCGCCTTCTGCCGGCACCTTCCCCAGCGGTGTGCTACGCCAGGGCAGCGCCCAGCAGTAACAGGGCTAGAGAAGGTCTTTGGTCCTCTTCACATCATCGATCAAGGAAGCCTTTGGGCCATGGACTCCAACCCTGGATTCAGGCTGCAGAGATGGGCACAGGAAGGAGGCAATGTGACCTGATGCAGACCAGAAAGCCAGTGGCAGCATCTGCTCAGCCACCTAGCTCCTGCGCCCTGAGACACGGGATGGTGGGGTTTGCTGCAGCAGCACCAGTGAGGAGAAAGGCGAGGGATGGCCTGGAGCCAGAGCACATCTCAGCTCCTGTGCACCACAGCCCTGGGGAGGAAGGGATGGGGCAGTGGGGAGGCAGGAGGGACGCATAGGTGCTCTGCTCCCCAGCCAACTGCCGGAGGGGAAACGGGGCAGCCGCGAGAGCGGGCATCAGAGAAGTGACTGGATGAACGCAGGAAACCCGCTCAGCAAACACACTCCCAGCCATGCCAGGCACGCAGAGCCCGCTCTGCTCCGCCGCAACGGCTCCCACGACCCTGTGAAGGCAGCAGAGGTCACACGTAACCCCCCGACACCCCGAAACCAGCTCCGGTTGCCGGTTCCCGCTGTAACCCCGTTGCTTGGCTCCATCCAGGAAAAGAGAGGAGGGTGTCAACGTGAAACCAAGGAGTGCCGCCGGCGCAGCCTGCGCCGCAGCCTGCCACGGGCGCCGGGCGGGCTGGGGTCCGCAGCGCTCCCAGCCCCGCACCTGGAGGTGTCAAGCATCTATATATAGCGCGGAGCGGCGCGGGCGCTGCCCGGGGGCCCGGCCCGGGCCACAGCCCCGGGCGCAGGGCACGCAGGGTGCCGGCCCGTGG
>Ga0065711_1047127_pt1 | contig 12510 bp, 13 predicted proteins | sample Hoacrofraction12_FD_59098 | JGI IMG/M metagenome (GOLD analysis project Ga0065711, IMG submission 59098) | Hoatzin crop microbial communities from Cojedes, Venezuela - Epithelial fraction 12 v2 (version 2) | ecosystem: Host-associated > Birds > Digestive system > Esophagus > Crop | place...
CACAACCTCCCTGGGCAGCCTGTTCCAGTGCTCCGTCACCCTCAGAGGGAAGAAGTTCTTCCTCATGTTCAGACGGAACTTCCTGTGCCTCAGTTTGTGCCCATTGCCCCGTGTCCTGTCACTGGGCACCACTGAAAAGAGCTTGGCCCCATCCTCCTGACACCCACCCTTCAGATGCCCATTTGTGCTCCTCACAAGCAGGAGCGTTATGAGGACCTGTAGTCTGCTTTGCGGTGGACAGGGCCTTCCTGCAACTGGGGTTTAGGCTACCAGTATTCTCTGCCTTGCAACATGTTGCAGGAGGTTTGTGCTCCAGTTCACCAGGACATGGTGGCTTCTCTGTAAAACAACAGGTACAAGGCTCATCCAGAGCAAACACATGCAACAGCCGGACAGCAAAAAACATATATGCCAAGGCTTCAATAAAAATAGAGCAATAATTTCTCCAACATCAAAATCTAAATAAGGGCATGGTGATGAGAGACCCAGACTGAGCCATCTCAGCATTCAGCAAATCCCCTCTCCAAATTTGTATCACACATTCCTTTACTTCTCAGGAAAACCTGACCCATCATGTTTCACACAGGAGTTTCAGTACTTTTTAATAAGAGAAACTTCACAAGACCAAATCCACAAACCCCAGATCCACCTCCACCCATCTCTGCCCCTAAAATAACCAATTGCTCTTTGTGAGCCTCCGTGCGTGTGTAGACACAAGGGTGTGCATTCACACCTCAGGGATGACAGATTCAATGAGGGATAAGTTTTAATTTCAAATTTCCAATTGGTTTTGGTCTCCAGCCTCCAATAAAGCAGAGAGTGGCGTGCTTTAGCACTTCACAGCTGCAGACGCTGGGGAGGAGTCACAAGCATCGTCTTGCAGCACTAAGTTATGATTGTTAAATTACCCCATATGCTGCATGCAAAGTGCGAGCGGCTGAGATCACCCCTTTGCTAATCCCCCTCCTTTACCCACAAGCCCTTCGCAGATGTAAGAGCATGCTTAGGCTTCGCTCATCACTCACAGTGGGAAATTTTGAGAGACTGAGCTTGTGACTCAAAGATTTTTGCCAAGTAAAATATTGGCCTACAACGATGTCCTAACAATACAAAGTAGTTGACACCATAAAATAAACAATTGCAGAGAGCATAGCAAAAGGGTATTTGGAACCACCAAGGGTCTTGCGGAGGTATTGCTAAGCCAGTCTGGAGTTAGCAAAAGCAGTTTTTCTGACAAAAACAAGTGTCAGTCTTTCCAACACCCCAGTCCCCACATAGCAGAAGCATCTCCGCCTAGAACAGGCTACATTGCTGGCTTCTTTCTTCAAGTTTCGTAACTTTTACAGCGTGCAGAAATCATAGAAAGAGTGAAAATACGATCAAGGCAGAGTACTCATAAAAGAGCGAGTGTACATACAGTCACACACCCCCACAGTACAGAGAGAAATGGCAAAAAGAGAATGAGCGACTGCCATGTCCTCTTGATATAATCACACAAAAAGCATAGTAATTCCAAGCAGAAACTTTGTTTGCAAATATCATCTGGGCTTGATTAGTGGCAGCGGTATAGCTGCCTCCCCCGATCGTTCTGAGAACATCAGCAAACAGAGAGCAAAGAAGAAAAAAAAAAAAATTTAAATACATCATCATTATTTTTCAACACAACCAGAAAAGCCCTTATCAGTTAGGATTTCCAGCGTCTCCTCTAATTTCTGCTCTTTGCTGCCACTATAAAGAGTGCTAAAATGTTCATAGGTACTAGTCTGCCAACACCAAGCACATCTGTAGGGCTCCCTTACCAAGCAAAAGGACACGAACATCCTCAGAGCACACCCCCATAACCAGGTGCTTGCTCTAATCACAATTTCCGTGCAAGAACTTATTTGCACTGTATTTTCAGATGCAAATCAGGTTTAAGGTCCATCTAGCAGCATCCTAGCCCTGTCTTGTGTTTCAGAGCGGTGTGGGGATTTCACAGCAGCTGGATGGTGGCAATATCTGCTCATTGCTTCACTCTCAGTCTCGAGCTGAGCTTGTTGTTGGAGGTAGACTAAAACCCTGTACTAAAACACCTCTTTTCTAGAAATCACCACTGAGGACTCGGACAGCTGGAGTGAGATTCACCTGCCCTTAACAAGGTGTCTACCAGTACAATAAACGATCAAATCTAAGCAGGTCGCCCTGATCCCTGCAGAAGTCCATGACGCGAAGCAATCACCCCCAGAGGATGGGCCCCCCCTACCCTGGGATGAGGTACCTCGAGGTCTAGGGGTTATTCTATTTTTGCCTGTTTACTCCGGTTATAAAGAGATCTTACAGCAAATAGCCGAGCCGTGGATGTTTTGTAGACAGCTACGGGTTGGCAGAGATGAATCGCACCATTGATATCACGCGAAAGTCCGGTCCCTCTTTGGGTCTGATATTATTACAGCCTCTGTTTGCCCGTAGCACAGTAACCCCCCGGGAGCGAGCAGCAGCATGGCAGCCAGCGCAGCGTCTGAATGCAAGGCTGGGGAGAGGTACCCGGGGCAGCACGGTGCTGGCAGGCCACGCTGACCTCCCAGACAGTCCCGTCACCTCCCGAGAGCTGCCCGGCTCGCGGCTCCGCGTTCCCACGCCTTGTTTCAGCACGTCCTCAACACCCCGCTCAGCAGAGCGCAGCCTGGACGTGGTTTTAAAGGTCTTTCGTTGCCAAGTGAGGGATATTTCTGTGACCTTTCTCACCATTTCCTATAGCAATCTAATCCTAATTTAAAATGTCATGCCCTGCGGCTTTCCCATAAAATAAAAACACAAAACACAAATAAACAAACAAACAGACCCGATGAGTTTTTCTATAAGCAGCAGAAATAACACAGGGTAGTTTCCTGGGGATTTCTGCATTGTGGTTGGATTCTCTGGTGCACAATAAAAGATGTGCTGTGATTAAAACTCCTTCTGTGGTTGGAGCATTTATAGCATCCCCCTGTGTGGATTCTCTGCTGTCTACTAAGGGTTGAGCTTAGATGTCAGTCTTCTCACTGCAGCCATTAATAAAAACGCTTTTCTCTTTTGAGCTGCTTATTTCCACAAAATTTTAGAGATTTAAAGTCTTTGAGACCACTGTCAAAATATCAGATTTTGCAGAAATTGGCCCAGGGGTTGAAAAACTATCATGCAGGAGTGAATATGGATGCTTAAACACACACATACACACAGCCCCACCTGAGCACGCCATACTGTTCTCCTTAGGGAACTAGGATTAAAGTGAAATCAAAATACTATTTAGAACTTGAAATTCTGCCATGACATTCTACATCTTTTCCTATTTTTAGCTAAGTTTTGTAAAGAAACATGTCTTCTGTGATCACACGCTCTGCAAGTCTCCACCTCAAAGAGGCTGGAACAGAGTCGGCCAGGATCAGCCACATGCGAGACATGGGTGGAAGTCTTCAAGACAGAGTAACCACATTTTTCTGGAAAATCAGTACCTGGGTAGAAGGAAGAGAGACTTGAATCCTGGTGCTGCGAGAAAGGCAGACAAAGCTGGTCACCCTGCGCAGCCAGCACACACACACGGGCTGACCGACGACTCTGTGCCCATGTCTACAAAGATGTTTTCAAAGGCAGACTTCATAGGTGGATTTCAAGAGGGCAGGATCCACAAGAGAGGCCAGATTTCCAAAGGACACAGAACCCCAGACTCATGTTTTGGTGTAATCCCACAGGAATTTTCTCCTTTCCTTGGGGCAGGGGTGCGTGCTTGCTCACTATAGAAACATTATGATACAAATTAGTGTTCTGCTCTCTGAGGTGGTAGATGCACAACTCTGAATCCTGGGCTGTTCTCTCTACAGTAAGAGCAGTTTGTCATTTTGCTTTCCTCACCAAAATGCGTTTTGGCAGCCCTTGGGTATCTCTCTCATGTTTGAAAAGCAGCCCAGTTTGTTTCATAGGTTGATAATGCATCCGCTTCCCTTGCCTTGTTTGTCTGATGATGTGCTTCGCAGAGAAATGGGTAGTTTTCAAAAAATAGAAACTACTTCTGTAAATCACTCGTTGTTATGTCATTGTCATCAGCCATTTTCCAGAGACATCATCACATCAAACTCTACCTCCATTTCAGGCTTTGAATTAGAAGACAGTCCCATTTAGCAGACAGAGCGCCATAACGGAATGTTCAGCACAGTACACAGGAGTTAGAGAAAGGCATATTTTAAATACTTTTAGCTCAGCCACAGTTTTCAGAAGATATCCCAGCTGTCAGCTCCTGGAGCAACACACGAAAGCAAAGCTTTGAACAAGTGCCCTCTCTTCTTATTGATCCACAGCCTTGCTGAGCCAGGACAAAGCTGCAGATACGCTCAACCTCATCACCCAGAGACAAGCCAGCAATCAAACCATTGGCACAGACCAGGTCTCTTGCTATAACCACCCTCCAGCTATTCAAAAGTGTCTCCGTTATTGATAAAACAGTGGAAGACCTCCACAGGACCCACGGCCAGCACAGACAACACCACCTGGGTGACCTCCCCGGCCTCCCAGCTGGTCCTTTCAAAGTAGGTATGAAGTTAGGCAGTGTGGATCCAGATATTCCTTGTTTGCTTGACACAGGAGGCTAAAGGCAAAGCCTTCTTCCCCTGTGCTATCAAGGCTGGGCTTCCCACGCATGTGAAAAATTAATTTCAAGAGTCCGCTTTAAAGTCACGGTGACAACGTGCAAGTGGCAGGTGCTGAGCTGTTTGCTTTTGCTGGCTCTGAAGTAATTGCTGCTTGCGCATTTCAAGATGCTTGAAGTAAGCAAGAGTGTGACACATGAATCATGGTACATGAAAGAAACAACTGAGGCTTAAGAGGGCCACAGCAAAAACAATTACAATCTCTCCCTTTCTGAGCTGAGCAGATGTTTAAAATTATGTCAGCGACCTCCAAACCATAAACATTTCTCAGGAAAATGTAGATGCGGTTTGCAAAAAACGGAGATGTGTCCGATGTAAAGCAGAGGTCCTTGCTAAGCAAGCCCCCTTTGAGCAGTGGGAATGTCAAACATGCTTGACCTCCAAATCAGCAAATAAGCACATTATAAACAAGGTTATTAATGGTTCTGCTTTCACTACAACGAGGAGTCTCCCTGTTTGTTTAACATAAAGCAAGCTGGTTAGAGTGTACATAGTTTCATGGCCAAACCATATTAAAGCAGTATAGGGAATTTGCTCCTATTGTTTCTAGCTTCACTGCAAGTCTCTAGCACGACTGCAAGCAGTAGGCGGCAGGAGAGGAGAGAGGTTGCTAATTCCAGGGCCATCAGGATCACTGTCCTCATTTCATGTTTAGATGCTGATACAGTGCCTTGAATCACCAAGTAATTACCACCCAACAGTTAAGATAGACGTGAGAGGTCATCAGCTCCTCTATGAAAACAGACAACAGTCTCCAAGTGCAGCATGAGTGGGTGTCTCCATCCACATGCAAAGTCTGCTTAGGACTCAGTCAGACGAGAAAAAGCTCCTTGTGCCTGGGGTATGAGGACAAGAAACAAGTGAGGTGCTCTGCCAGGAGCTGGATCTCTTCCCCATGTATTCCCACATGCAAATCTGTATGCTACAGCCAGTGTAACTGTGCTACATTTCCAACAGAAACCTCTCAGGGATCCTATAACCTTCCTGCAAACAAAGCTGAGCCTAGGTAGCTGGTCTACATCCCAACCATATCCCAAAGCACCCTGGAGTCTGTCCACCACACACCACTCAGGTTTGCATTATGCACCACTCCAACCCAGCTGCCAGGCATAGGCACGACCCCAGACAACTGCATGGCACAGCAGCAAATGAGACGGGAAATTTCAGCTCAGGGTATTGAGCCAGAGGTGCGCAGCGTGACACAGATGCTAATGTTATGCAGACTTGCCCAGACATCGGTTTCTAAGGTCCTCCTGCACATCAGTCAACATTAAGCTGGAGGGAGGCCAATGGACATGTCTCCTACAGAGCAGCTCCGATAGCAGCAGAATCATTACAGGTTTCAGGGCACTCAGGAAATCCCTAACAAAAGTCACATTGGTTTTAGTCATGCCTGACCCAATCCCCGTGCTGCGTTCCTGTAACTGAGTGGAGCTGGCTCTGATGGAAGCAGGGAAGGGCTGAGCCAGTTTTGCTGTGGTTCATGAGTCGAAGTATTTCAAAGCTGATCCTCAAACCACTAAACTTTCCCAAGTGACCATGCTGCAATGGCCAAAGATCTTGACATAAGGAGTAAGGAATGTAGGCTCACATTGAAAATGCATTAGATCAAGGGTTAACAGAAACCCGGAGAGAAAATGCAGAATGAAAGGAAACAGAGTTGTCCAACAGCCTTCCTACCTGTGCAAACAAGTCATGATGTCCCAAGAACAGAGATAAAGAGCAAATACCCACCCAAGGAGCAAGTCAGCAGTAACTGCAGTGAAGGGAAAGAAATGGAAGGATGGACCCTGGGGATGAAGGATTCCTACACTGAAAGGGCGTGCTTTGCCATAGACTTTCCTGCATGACCTTGGGCAGGTAACAGAGGCTAAGCCAAAACTGTCAGATCTGGGGTGGCCCTGGGAGCCCAACCTGTCCCGCAGGGCAGGCAGGCAGCCATCTTTCTGTTTATCACCTCTTTCCAACGACAAGGATAAGAAATCCCTTTCCTATTTCCCAGGCACACTGAGAGCACCGACGAGGCTCTCGGGGGCTGTGGTGAGGAGACCACACCGATAGCCAGGCTCCGACAGCAACACTCATGTTTTTCGTTTTTTGCAGCTGACTGATTATTTTTACCACTTAAGGACTCATCCACATCTAATGCGGTTCCTTCAGATCAGTCCGATTTTCTGCACTGATAAATCCCTTCCCTCCACCCCCAAGACGTCAGTTACTCTCCCCCTTATTTTATGAGCACAGAAAAAAAATGCAGCAGACTAAACACCTCCCTTGTCTTGGAGACCTCGCGGAGCAGCAATTTGCCATGAAGAACAAAACAAGCTGATAGCCCAGCAGCACCCAAGGCAATGAAAAGCAGATAAAGGTACAGCCCCTATAAGCTCCAGAAGCATCCAGAGAGGCACGGGTGAGGTGGCAGGGCATCGTCACTGTGAAAGGGGACAACACTCGGGGGCCCCCAGAGGGAAAGCCTACAACTGTGATGTACATTGGACAAGTACTGGGCTAAACTCAGCATCTCCATCCTTCCCCATCAGCAATAGTGTGCACTCTCCAAAAGCTCCTCTCTGCTTCCAGCTTCAGCCGTGTTACGGAGGAAGTCGCAGGGACTGAGGAATGTGCACCAGGGAAAGCAAATAAACAGAGGTGTGCAAATCTGCTAAAAATAACCCAGGGATTGCAGTTCTTGGAGGGGAACACAGATACTCGGTTGTTCACCACCATCTACCACAATTGAGGCCTTGTCTGAACAGGTGGGTGGCTTTCCTGGCAAATCCTATCTTAAAAAAAAAACATCGCACAGAAAAATCCCTCCTCAATCATTCCTGCGGCCCCGCTGTTTTCATCTAGATTCTTGCCAGAGGTTGTCAAAACAAGAAAGAAAAATATAGCTCCAACATGAGTTTTACTGTTTTCCTGCTGCTTTCCAGGGCATTGGTGTGTTGTCCCAGGCAGCCCAAAAACACCAGCGAGCTGGTGACAAGGGGCAAGGCTGGCAGGGAACACAGCCATCAGCAGTGCCAGAACCACGGAGCAGCCGGTTTGAGACTCCCTTCAGGGACTCCTTGCACGGGAAAGACCTCAAAGAGTCCAGTAAGAACTGGAAATGGGATTGAATTATAGATCCCTGTGTGCTTAAGGTCTCAAAATTGAGTAACACAGGCACCAGCCGTGGCAGGAGGCGCAGGGGACTGCGTGTGATGGAAAGCTCAGCAGAGGCACTGGAACACTCGGGCTGTGTAAGACCAGTAAAATGCATCTCCTGCCAAACGCAGGGGTTGCAGACCAAACCCCCTGGTAAGAAACCTGAGCACTCTGTTGGTTTTTCCAATTCCGGCCTTTAAGCTAAGTACGGGTAAATCTCCTAAAGTCAGGAGTGATCTTTGCGTGCTAAGAAATTGCCTTGCATCAAGATGTCCTGGTGACGTCTTCTGTTTCTTTGACTTCTGCCTTAATTTAAATGTTCCAAACCCAGATAACCCCAAGTCTCTCAAAGCAGACTCTCAAAGAAAATATTTCTCTCGGGTTTTTTTCCCCCTCCTTTTTGGCCATGCTTCTCAGAAGTCTCCTGTCATCTCACTCAAGTCTGAAGTTTGCTGAAAGGCTCCTTAAAGGGTAACTCTCCAGCACTGAGCATATTTCGCAACACCAGAGACCACATGCGGCAAGAGGAGCACAACTTTTTCCATCTTTCACCTTCCAGAATGTAACCCCAAGCTTAGACTCAGACTAGATGATCTCCACTTGGCGCAGAGGATGGGCGTAACCACCACAGCGCAGTGGTTCCCTTTGCTCTGCTCCAGCCCTCTGCTTGAGGTGGAGGCAGACCCATCTCCTGCGCTTTTACACCCTCATTTCTGGAGCAAACACGATGGATGACAGGAGTCCAGCTACCATGAGAGTGGTGGAGCTCACTGGAAAGGATGGCACAGCCAGACCAGGGTGTGGGGTACAGCACAGGGCCTGGCGCCGGAGTCGGGGGGATGTGCAACACTAGAGCTGTTAATCAGCGTAGGAACACAGCGCTGGGGCCTCGCCATCACTGGTGGGTGTCAAACACCATTCTGTGCAGCATTTCACGCTATTTTGTATCTGGCCCACGGGAACTGGTTACTCCAGCCTGTGTTGTCAGCACAGAGCAGGTAACCCACCCCAGCTCGCTCACAGCCTGCCTCCCTCCAAACACACCAGGTTAAACACAGCAAGGTCTGGGGGTCTCACAGGGCTCTGTGTTGTGCCATAGTCCAGTCTTGGTTTGAAAGCAGTTGAGTGCCACTGCTCCAATGGTCTGGGACAGCGGGCATCCCCTGCTAAATCACATGCCACAACAAGCTGAGGAGCAATTTGGCTCCCTGTGCTGGGACGTGGTGGGGGCTCCAGGCACCCAGGGGCCAGTTCAGTGGAGCTGAGCAGGCTAGAAAAGCACCAAGACATTCCTCCACTTGGTCCTAAAGACCAAAAACTGCACCTAAGGACACTAAGGGAAAGAGCAGACCATGCATCCATGATGCGATGCTCCGGGCAGACTGCATCATGCTCTGTGATACCCCACCCCGAACGCACGTGCCCAGCTGAAGGCAGACTGAGGTCCACCCTCACAGTGCAGGTGTGCCTAGTAAACTCAGCGTAGCTCCCCTGAGCCCTCCCATTCTTGGCCGCTGGTAGAGTCAAGCACAGCACTATCAGTCCAGCTGCTTTCTGACTTGCTTCATGTAACCTCAGCTCGACCGCGTGATGAAGATAATCTGCTGTCATGGCTTCCTCTGGGTCATTGGGAATCCTACAGACCCCGATCAAAGGGCCCCTGAGCTAGGCTTCAGCTCTGGCTGCTCCTCTGCTGCTTCAGTGGCACCAGCAGCAGGAGAACAAGTCTGGCCTGTGCCAGGCTGATACTAAACCTAAAAATAATCTTCAGACTTCGTAGACAGAGGAGAGCCTTTGAAGAGAACAAATAACCAACTTCAATTGCATAGGCACATATTTGACCATATTACCTCATCTCAACTGCAAAATATCCAGCTCACAGCTGGTCATCCTGATTTCTTCCCCTTGCAAAACCGCATCCAGCTCCCCCTGAAGCTGATTTAATAGCCTGTTTAACCGGTGATGTCCTTGGCCGTTTGCTCCCTATTTTAGGTGAAGAAAGTGAACCTGAAATTTTTTTTATGTACCACTCAACCACTTTTTCCCTTGCTCGAGACACCTGGTTATACCATCGTGATTTCATAAATGCTATAAAGTAATGCCTTTTTACAGCAGTCACAGCAATATTTTTCTGCTTACTTAGACTAGTTTTCATTCTAGTTAAGCTCCAATGACTCCAGCAGTTACTTTTATTTGCAAAGCTGCGTGCAAGTCGGCTCAGAAGCTGGCTTTGTGTAAGTTATACAGTTTCCAGGCACTTGGCCTCCACATTTCACAAAGTTATGGGTAGGAATGATTATTCAGAGAAGGCTTCTGAAGAAAAAAACAAGGCAGCAAAGAGGATGGAATAACACGTCTTTCAACTCAGCAGTTAATGTCTGGGTTTTTAAGTTTTCCACCAATGCAGGAAATAATGTTGAGACAGTTGAAGGTAATGAGGATACAAGAGTCAGTCTTCACTAGCTGTTGTCAGAAGCTAGTCCAAGATTTTCTCCTCTTACACACACCAAGGAGTGGTCTAGGGGAAAAACCCCTCTCCTGCCGCATGCCCTGCAAAGTGCTAAAGGAAGCCACCCTCCCAGAGTGATCATGAGCACTGGTGGGAGTCGGTCCCTTGGACGAGCAGGGATCGCTGTAACACAACATCACCCGTCAAGAACAGGCAAACCATTGCGAATCCTGGCTTTGAGGAGTTTGTGCCTAGCACAACTATAGCTCTGTGTGCCTCACAGATGAGGGCTGCCTATAGAAACCCCCCAAAATCTTGGGTATTGGCAGAGGAAAACTGAGATTTGTTACTTGGATTGCTTTTACTTAATTGCACCGCAAAAAATAGAGACAACATTAATGTAGGATTCAAATCTGCTGCTGGGTAGATGGTTAGAGCTCTCAGGACTACTTATATCCTCCAGTAAATACATCTGTGGCCTCAACAATGCTGTAAGTCATATGTCAAACTAGATAGTCTCCTGCAGAGAGGTAATTCTGCATGTACACTGGGCAGGAGGTCAGCCCTGTGCCATAGTCTCAAATAAGACACTTGGAAAAAAAGCAACCTAGCTTAGCTTGAAAAAAAACAAAAATTAAAGGCTTTTTCATCTTAAGTAACAGAGTTGAAGTTCTTTATATTTACCTTCTGGTATTTAGTGTGCAGGGTGAGAAAGACTAGGTTTTCTCTACAACTCCAAAAGGTAAAACAGTTTTCTTGTGCAACTTTTTAAACCAGAACTCAGATTTCCCCAGAATCCGAGAGGGGAAGAGTGGGTGTTCAGGAAATCATTGAAGTTGCCAGGACGTTGATAAGGACATCGAAGCAGACACAGGCGTCCTGGCATCACGGATGGGAGAAGCAAAGCAGACCAGTGACTAATACCACATCCAGCAAACTCAGTACAAAGTAATTCAGGTCAAAAGTGCTATGTTTTCCTCTTTCATTTAAAAAGCAAGACAGGAAATGTATAAAAGCTGACAGGATCATTAGGGATTTTATAAATGCTGCTTCCTGTGGTACAGAAAAAGGAAAGAAGAAAGGCACAGGGCCAAATTATGTGCTAGGGTTGAAGCATGCGACTGCGATGCAGAGCAACACGCTGCAAAGCCGGCAGGCCTGCACCCAGAAGAATAAGGTGATGCAGGATCTGTTCTGCAGTGACAGTGGGGGCAAAGCTTCTAAGCCGTCCCAGCGGGCGGGCGGCGAGGTGGTGCTGGCCGCGGGGGAAGGCTCTCCAGCACCTGTGCGTTTGATGAGTCAGCAGCCCTGGCCCCAACCTGAAACCAAGTGAGGCCCCAGCACAGGATGGGAGATTGGTTTTGTTTTATTTTCTCCAAGGCTTTCCCTATGAAAACATCACCTCCTACCAACATCAGACTGTTTTACAGAGCCGACAAAGTTAAATAATGAATTTGGCCCTTGCCTTTGGTATCTGCTGTCCTGCTCCGAGTCACGCGCCGGGAATTTGGGGGGAGAAGGGCTAGCAGGGAGGCAGGCTCGTGTTTGTCTTGGAAAGCTGCACACAAGCCCAACTAGAAGCATCGCTCAACACAGCCCGCTCTTCATTTTGCTTCCACCCTCGGCAACAGGCAGGGAGCCCAGCGTGCTGATCCCCACTCCAAAAGCCTCGTGCCTTTGGTACCCATATTCCAGCATGCTCAGAAAAACAAAGTGAAAAGGAAGGGGTGGCATATGGATTTGTTTAGGAAGGAAGAAAAGAGCAAAGAAACAACACTCACCACAGGACAGCATAGTTTTACTAGCATGCTGTGGGGCTGCAGGGGTTCCCATCACACACACCACCGGCCAGCCCAAGCCTGCCAGTCGAGGCAGGCACAGGAGCTCGTTGTTCACCAGGCAGGTACTTCTCAACCAAGTTTGACATTGTCAAGACAAGGAGGTCCCATGCACTCCAGCTGCAGAACTTCACCTTCAGAGGGACTTCAGTGCTGCACACCGAGTACCAACACAGAATCACAGAATGGCAGGGGTTGGAAGGGACCTCTGTGGGTCATCTAATCCAACCCTCCTGCCCAAGCAGGATCACCTACAGCAGGCTGCACAGGACCATGTCCAGGCGGGTCTGGAATATCTCCAGAGAAGGAGACTCCACAACCTCCCTGGGCAGCCTGTTCCAGTGCTCCGTCACCCTCAGAGGGAAGAAATTCTTCCTCATATTCAGATGGAACTTCCTGTGCTTCAGTTTGTGCCCAT
>Ga0065711_1047128_pt1 | contig 12510 bp, 12 predicted proteins | sample Hoacrofraction12_FD_59098 | JGI IMG/M metagenome (GOLD analysis project Ga0065711, IMG submission 59098) | Hoatzin crop microbial communities from Cojedes, Venezuela - Epithelial fraction 12 v2 (version 2) | ecosystem: Host-associated > Birds > Digestive system > Esophagus > Crop | place...
TTTTTTTTTTTTTTTTTTTTTTTTTTTTCCTTTTGCTAATGGTGATGCTCATTTCAGGAGCGGTGCTGGCAGTGGACCAGCGTCAGGCAGGCCTGGCTTCTGAGATGCAATGCTTGTTGCATCGACGCTTGCATTGGCTGGAGAGAGTGATCGGAAAGGTTGGTGTCTGCAGGGATGCCGAGGTGCAGCAAGTCCCCGAGCTGCTCTCAGCAGGCAGGGAGAACAGGCAAAAGAGGATGAGGAGGGGAGCAGATCCCCTCCCTGCTCCCAAACACACTACTTTGGGTTTCTTTCCCCAACTGGCCCTGCAGCTGGATGCCCCAGGCAGGCTGGCGGGGCAGAGGAGGGAGCGCGGCCGGGGCTTGCAAAGCCTCTCCTAATCTCCCTGGCTATGAGCTGGGGTTGGAGAGCAGCCTGGCTGGATCAGACCCTCCATGTGTTTAACTTGGCGAGGACGTGGTGGGGAGAAACGCCCAGACGTGCCCTGGAGGGAGCAGGGCTGTCTGGAGGGATGTGACAAGGAGGGAGTGAGGAAAGCAGCCGTCTCGCCTCGCTGGCAGGGCACGCTGCTTCCCGGGCAGCAGCAAGCCCAGCAGGACCCCCACAGCGTACGCGACCACCTCGGGATGCCGTGCAGCAGCCCTGGTGTTGGGGGATGGAGCAAGCAGGGGCACCTCTTCAAAACCTAACCCAACGATGCTTCCAAACCCAACCCAGCGATGCTTCCAAAGCCAACCCAGCGATGCTTCCAAAGCCAACCCAGCGATGCTTCCAAAGCCAACCCAGCGATGCTCCCCGCAGACGGTCCCTGCTCAGTGGTCTCAGTGCACTGAATTCAGCCCGGCCTCCACCAAGCCCCATCGGAGCACCCACCACGGTGCTTCGCTTCGCTACCTCTGCACCGCAGGGAGGAAATCCCAAGAAAACCCCACGTCCACGGCGTTTCTATGATGGCAGTGCTTGAGGTGCAAGCGGGGTGTTTCAGCAGCGAGGGCTTGGGAGGGGTGGCTGCAAGTCAGCACTGGTTTGTCTGAATTCGGCTCCACCGTTTCCCGACCCAGGTCCCTGACTGTGCTAAACGAAAAGAAAATTAAAGACTGCCAGCCATGCAAGTAGTAATATGTTGGGATTTTAAAATTTATTCCAACATGCTATTTTTTTAAAAATACGCTCAGACCGAGCAGACAATCTGAGCTGTAGTAAAGGCAATATTATTATACTTGTAAAAACTTCTCATTCACAGTACAGATGTCATTTACAATAAGGGTCACAAACATCAAATACTGAGTATTTTTTCTTCTTTTTGTTGTTTTTTTTTGTTGTTTTGTTTTTTTGTGTTTTTTGTTTGCTTTTGTTTTTTTTTTTTTTTACATCAGACTGTGCTTTTACCTGCATTTTTTTGCACTGATATAACCATACAGACATTGCAAGATGCAAGTGTAGAAACTGGAGTTAAAATAAAATTACAGGCAAAACTACCAAATTACATTGTACGCTGTACATATTTACAGTAACTTTTTTGGAATGTATTGCCATTTTAAGAACATATAGAAACTTTCTACAGACTATTCCACGTACAGAATACATACACCTTTTAGAAAAAAAGGCAAATATTTATCTTACATGAGACCATGTATATTAAATTCGCGTACACATTATTATTATTTTTTTTTACATTACATTTACTAAAGTGATCGCAAGTGCCATCATATCTCAGTAATGAAAACAGATTGGTTTTATGCCATCAGGACTGATTTTTTTTAGTTTTTTTTAATTTTTTGTAAATAATTTACAATATGGTTGTATTTGTAAATACTGTGCAATAGATGGGAAGATTAAAAAAAAAAAAAGAAAAGCACGTGATGAAACCAAGTCATCAAATGAAAACCTATTGCAAGAACAGCAGAAAAGGGCTAGATCAAATTGTCCAGGATTTTGCATGAAAACTGGAATAATTTTAATGACTTCTGCGTGACCAAGTCTATTGCTTCTTTGGGTGCTGTTTCTGTGGATTTGAAACAAAAACTATGTAAAAGTGAAAGCTGGCTTAACAGAAAACCAACTCTTCTGCAGATTTTTTTGGTGAGGGTGAGAGAAAAGCGCGAGGGAGGTGACCGTCTGCGCCTGACATCGCTCCGCCGGAGCTGATGGTCAGCGACGGGAAGGGTGCTCGGCCTTGGACTCCTGGCCCTGGCTGGCATCGCCCAGCTCCGCCGCAGGCACCGCGCCCGCGCCCAGCCCCAGGCCAGCGGGCAGCAGCGCTGAACGAGCACTCGCAGCAAACCCCGGCAGCTTTGACCGGGTTTGGGACTGGCGGGTGGCTGTCCCCAGCAAGCCCGAGCACTGGCCGAGGAGCAGAACTTTGCAGACACCAGGGCTGGAGATGTCACCCCTTAGGACCAGGTGATGGAATACATTTCCCAGTCAGAAGCTGGAAAGTCACAGCTACTTCATCATTACTTTTAAGAGTTTCCTGCTGCAGTTCCTGGGTATTCAGCCAACAACCTGCGAATAATTAGAGCTGACAGAGATCTGCTTCAAGGCACGGGGTCGTTTTGGGGAGCCAGCTGCTCCCCTCTCCTCCTCCCATGGTCTGCTCAGTCCTGCAAGACACCAAGCTCTGTAACCTTGATAAAAGAAGTTAAATCCATGCTTAAGCACAAAGAAGTTATGGAAACTCCAGAAATGCTTAAGTTTAAGCCAATGTACAAATACATTATTAGCTCTGGATACAAAGCTTGGTACTTAACATGACTGCTCCAAGGAGTTATTTAAGAGCATGGGCCAGGAACTCTGTGCAGAACGATCCGTTTGCCATTGAGTTATCTGCATTGATGGGAGCCACACAAACAGCTTAATTAGGGAAGGAAATCTCAGAGTAGGGTTTTGACTGATTAACCAGCTCCGTAACAAAGAGTAGCAGCCAGTCTCTGGAGGCTACGTGCCTTCATGGACTACAAATTTAAGAACTTCTGCCATAAGAAAAGCAGTAGATTTTATTTCCACCTGCTGACAAAAAGGAAGGGCTGGGCTTTGGTATGTAATTTGCCTATTTGCATTATTAATACATTCTGTGGCAAAGAATACTGCTAACTGCTCTGCAAAGTGTCTGTACAGATACAAACTCAGCCACCCCTGCAGCCCTTGTGAAAGGTAAATCGGGATTTATCACCCCTGTTTTGCAGACAGAACATACACCCAGAGTGACATGAAAAGCTGTGACCTGCAAACAGCTCTCACCAAATGCAAGACAGGGAAGCCAGTGAGTGCCCTAGACTGGGAAGGCAGCCACCAGCGACGGCTGGGTCTGCAGCCTCGCCGTCAGCAACGTGCAGCTCTATGAAAGCCGGTGGAACGTGCTCCTTGGCTGGGTATGAGGCAGAAGGGAGAACCAATTTGCACGAGGTCACGCTACGATTTTGCAGCAGGGCTGGGGCAGCCCCTTGAGGACGCCTGCCCTGCCCGCAGAGATGCTGGTGCCAGCGCGGAGGAGGACACCCTTCCCGCGGAGCTCTGAGCTGTCAGTGTGATAATTAGCCCTTAAATATCGACTTTTTTTTTTTTTTCTTGTGATCCGTTTTGCCTATCCAGTAGGCCATATTGCACCCATTAGGTATAGCGTGAAGCACCATTTCACCCCAGCCAGAGCCTCCCCCTCCGCGCCCGCAGCCGCTCCGCTGAGAAGCCAAACCAGGTCACGACTCGACACAGTCTTGGGGTTATTTTTGCCCATCTCCTGAGTTTTCAGCGGTCCCGGCGTGTGCCCACCCTGTGGCGGCCAGGTGCCAGGTGTGGGATCTGAGCAGGACATGACCCAGGGAGAACCTCACTCCTCTCCCGGCTTTATTTTTGGCCACGGGTGAAGGCATCCAGACGGTCGCACACACCGCTGCCCCACGCAGCGCCGGCTGCCAGCCCGGACGCTCGGCAGCTGAGATGTAGAAAGCTTCAACTCATCTTGAGCTGTTGGAAAAGCTTTAAAAAATAATCATAATAAAAAAATAAACCATAACAACAAAAGCAAGAAACCAATGTAATGACTTCTGGGTTTTGTTGGGCTTTTTTTTTCCTCCATCCAGAAAAGACAGAGGGAGGGAAAAAAAAACCCCACGCAAAGTATCAACAGGTCAAGGATTAAAATACAGTTACAGAAAGAAGCTGAGCAAATTTGATCTAGCCCAAAGCTCATGGCAAATGCACCTAACAAAACCAGGACGCTGAGTGCACAACTGCTGCATTATTTTTCTTTATGTACAATTTATATATATATATATATATGTAAAAATTAAATACAAAAAGCTACCTTGGAATAATGTTAAGAGTGTGACGAGGGCAGGGGGGAAACCATGGCAGAAGCCAGAAAAGTCACAACTGTCGCTAGATTTGGTAGCTGGTTTCCAGGGATGCTCACGCCGGCCCTGGCTGAGCAGTCCACTCCGAGTGGTCCTCACTCCCAGCACACACTTCGAGCCTGCGCAGGATTTCAGCTGGTGCTGAAGAGCTTCACTGCGCAGAGCTGCTGTGCTGAGCTGAGCTTCCAGCCCCTGCTCCTGCCATGGGATCTGGCCAGGTCTGAAAGCAGGACCAGTTTCCAGGCTTGGGGCCATAGAGGGGGAGATGGGAAAAGGAAAACTTGATAAAAGTGCTAATTAAGGTATAAATGGGTTCTGGATGTTGTTTTGGTCAGTGTCACAGCTTTAATGTTATTTCCATGATATCTTCTTTTGTACTTAATTCCCTTTACAAAAAAAGCAAAAAAAAAAAAATATCACTGAAGATTATTAAAAAATTTATATTATTTGCCCGTGAAACGGGAACAGTTCATAGCTCATCAAGTCTGGCAAGGAAATATGTTCTCATTCAGGGTTTTATTTGATTTCTTTTAATTTTTTTCTTTTTTTTTTTTTTAAAAAAACGTGTATTACATACCCGATAAACTGGAACAGCTCTGAAAGAAGAAAGAACTGGTCCATTGCTTAAATATTTATATCTTTTTTTTTCTTTTGTTAAAATTAAAAAAAAAAAAAAAAGAGGTTTGTACAGATTCCATAGACCAGAAAACCCTCTGAAGTAGTAAAGAGCCTGCTGTCTGCTAGGGCAAACATGTATCGAACATTTATATTTTAAAAAGTGTGTTAATGTGACAGAGAGGAACGGCTCCATCCGGTCTCTCTGTATTTGGTATCGGATCTCTTGGCAGTAGGGGCCATTGCTCCGCTACGGATGGTCATAATTAAAAATTCGCTCTGGAAAAAGTGACTGAGCATGCACAACACGCTGACTGCAAACACGACCCACGCAGCATCCTAACGCTTTTCTTGCAGAACACCAAGAAAGGGCCCATCTGCACAATAAGGACTACATTTGCAACATTCTGCTTAAATAAATAAATTAAATTAAAATAAGACATGGAGTCACTTGGGAGTTACAGAGCCGCAGGCGTGCAAATGAGCAGAGCGCAAACTACTCCTGCATCTCTAGAGCTCAACGAAGCCAAACCAGCCGCGACGGGATGGAGGGAGCTCGTCCGCAACTAAAAAATTACGGAGGAAAAATGGTTGCAAGGCTGAGTTTGCTTCTGCTTTTAAACCAAAGGAGGGTGTTTACAGAGGGCTTCCAAACCCCAGAAAAGAGGGGCTCTCAGGCACAGGCATGACTTGGCCAGGGCGATGCGGGGGGCATCACGGAGCGGCCGCGTGCGCGGGCTGGAAGGATTAAAGTAAGCAGGAGGCCGGCTCGTCCAGCGAGAGATGCCATTCCTGGCACTGGGTCTACATTCGATACATTCCTATGTTCTTGCAGTTAAATCTTTGAAGAAGAACCTTTTTTTCGTCCCTTTTTAGAAAAGTGCTTTGATGAGTTCTGCAGGAGAGAGAGCTGCTCGAGATTCGCTTTCTCTCTTGCGTGACAATGCCTCTCCCTGCGAACCAACCTCCCCTACCCAAGAAGTGCGAGTTTCATGTACAAGTTCAGGGTAAACACATTTTTCAAATGTAAAGCAGTCTCAAGTGTTTAAAGCACAACCATAGGCAACCAGAGGGATGCGAGAAAAAAAAACAAACAGCACTTTGCGAGAATTAAATAAAGCATGTAATAAATACAAATCATAAACTTCTGTACACAGGAGCAAGGGTTTGGTTTTTCTTTTTTAATCATTTAATCAATATAAAAAAGTTTTTCTGTTTTGTTTTTGTTTTCAGTGCATCTTCTTCCTCTTAAAATGCTTAACCCTTTCCTTTCTGCATCTCTCAGGCCCATAACAACGCACACCTCAATGGCAAAAAAGACAAGGTCTAACAAACCCCTTTCCAAAAAACTCTAAAAAAATATTCACAGCCTCAAACATTTTTGTACATTTCAAGCAACAAAAGGTATAGAAAAAGGCACAAGTAACTGCATACATGTGGAGATAATACCAGACTGGGACAAAGAAAACCAGGAATCTTCCATAGGTTTGGTCATTCACTAGAGTGCTTCTCATAGCAATGATTATACTAAAGGAAATAGTGTTGAAAAGGTCTGTTGATTTTACATAGGAAGCCTAAAGGTGGAACAGATGGTGGAGACTTAAGTACTTCCCGTGTTTTCATCCACCTTGTGTTGAGTTTGACCTAAATCTGCGTACTCTAGGTGTGGACTGCTCTTCCTGGAGGTTCCCCCTTGGTGACTGGGCTCTCCGGAGAGGTTTCTCCTCCGGACAGAGAACGGCTGGGCGTGCGAATGGCTCGATGAGGGCTCTGAGAGGCAGCCGGTGCTGCTGCTTCGGTCCAACGGCTGGGAGGGGAGATCTGAGATGAAAGTGCAGGATGATTCAAAAGAAGTGCTCGAGCTGCCAGATTGCTTCTTGCCCGGTTTTTTCAAGGGTTCTTCCCCGCTTGTCGAAGGCTTTGGAGAGTGCTCGTCAGTTGTGCTGGGGCTGGCTGGGGATGCCGAGCAGCCTGCCTGCTCCGCGTGGCTGGACTCAGCGAACATTTTTACCCTGTATTCCTCCTGGTCTGTCTTTTGCTGAAGCTCACTAGTCCTCATTTTCTCTTCTAAGTAACCACTGCTCGTAAGCTCTGGGGACAGCGTGTATTTAGAAACCTTTGCAACCGGGGAGACGGACGCTGATGATGGCTCCCGTGGGACCCGCGGTTCCTCGTCCCTCTCGGGAGCCCGACTGAACTCCTCGAAGCTGCTGCCACCGGAGCCAAAGTATCCCATTTGCAGGGACACGACTGAACTGGGCACCAAGCTGGGATGGGTGCTTGGCCTCGCCTGGACCATCTGGATGCCCCCAATGGGAATCATAGGATACGGGGTCCTCGCGAGATGCTGCGAATGCAACGGGAGATGGCTGAAGACATTCTCCTCCCCTCGGCTGGGAGCGTGGACATGTATGTCGTGAGGTGCCTGCAAGGGTCTGGAGCAGACGGGCTGCATGATGCCGGGTGAGCATGTTGGGCTTCGTGGTTCTATCTTCTGTACCGGAGAGGGAAAAGAAACAGCTGAATCAGTGCAACGTACAAGTTAGAGCAATAGCATCATTAATGCTCACAATAGGGATTCATTTTGTTAATATTTTATTCTAACTTAAGGAAGATCGATCAACCGGGGAAGATTTGGACCCCCAAAACTTTAAGGTAAGGAGCAACACAACCCACAGTGTTTGCCTTCTGGGTGCAAATATGCTCACGGTCTGTTGGAGCACAGATCCAGGGCTTTGTTTCAGGCTTGGATCATTACAAAATCATAGAATGGTTTGGGTTGGAAGTGACCTTTAAAGGTCTTCTAGCCCAACCCCCCCTGCAATAAGCCCGGACATCTTCAGCTGCATCAGGGTGCTCAGAGCCCCATCCAACCTTGAATGTTTCCAAGGATGGGGCACCTCCCACTCTCTGGGCAACCTGTGCCAATGTTTCTCCACTCTCACTGTCAAAAATTTCTTCCTTATGCCTAGTCCGAATTTACCCTCTTTTTGTTTTAAACCATTACCCCTTTTCCTATTATCAGAGTTGCCTCTGAAACCCTGGCAGAGGATGCCAGTGTCTCCTGCCACCCGAGCCACTTTGGGTCCCTTTCAGTACATGGGGTTTCTGAGAGCCCACAATAGTTTTATTTAATTTTAATGTACTTTCTTAAAGCAGGATTACGTCCTTACAGCTGCTAATGGCAAGGATGTTTTGAACCAAGAGACACCATTAACTCTTGTTTGACACATAGCACACCCATCAGTGTGGTCCCCACCACCACCCTCATGGGTGTAGAAATCAAGGGTTAAAACCCTACCATTTTACCTTTTCCTCTTTCTCTCTTGGTGCTTCACATAGTTTCCTAACGTACATCATGGAGATATATGTGGCTAAACAGAAACGGATTAATTAGTGATGAGGTTATAACTAAACCCCTGAAAAGGACTCCCAAGAAGAGGAAGCAACAGAAACTGAACTCAACTTTCCATAAAGATGGGGTTAGCTATACAACTTGAGGATTCACTGGAGGGTATATTTCTTTGCAGGATTATGGAGAATTGCCTGACCCTGCCAGCTGGATCTTTATGAAGAGGCGACAGAGGAAAGCAGCAAAAGAGAACAGAAGAGAGAGAAAGCAAGAGCCACTGAAGATAGCTGGTCAGCAGTTACAAGCCCAAACACTTGCTAAATCTCACTTAGCCACATGAAGTCTTGGCAGAATCACTATAGGGGTGCTGGGAAACCCCTAAACAAATCATCTCAGTGGTGTGACAGCCACCAGAAGGAAAGCCTACCTACTGCAAGTGCCAGTGGGAAGAGAGATGGCCACGGTCAGGCCTGATGCACAGGCTTCGCTGAATGCCTTACGCTGAAGCCAAGCTAAGATCATCTCCACGTTTCTAAACTCTGCATAGGGCACCAGTTTTGAGCACAGAGCTCCATTTGGGATCTGATAAATCCACCTCTGATCTTTCTGTCTCTTGTAGCCATACCAGGAATGTAATTCTGCAACGAAAGCCCAGCTGGCCATCCTGCTGATAAATGGAAAGTTTCCTGTTCATGTCTTTATTGTTGCTTTGGAGGCACATGACAAAAGCAACAGTGATGACTTTGGATGCACAAAAGAAGCAGGAAAATGGAGCAAAAAGGTATGTGTGTGAGAGTGGAAGTCAAAAGGCGTGAATGGCCAGACAAGCAGGGGTGTACAATGTTGTCTCCCACTGTGGACTAGGGAGCTTAGGGGATTTGCTACAAGTAGTGGCAGCGGGAACGTTCCCTGACAGAGATGCTTTGGAGTTGAAGGACCAGGGTTTCCACAGCCCTGAGATTCACCACCAGAAGTTAATTGTCAGGAAAGGGAAACAGCATTAAAGTAAGCAAAGGTTTGGACCTAAAACAAAACATAGTCTCTGAGAAGGTAAGAGAAACACTCCTAGTGGAAAGCAGAAGGAAGGCAGCACAAAAACCAGTATGTTCTCATAGACGCGGAAGAATCGCATACTGGGCAGCGTGGCTTTTCTGGAGAGGACCTGGGTCAGCATCTGCCATGACAGGTTCTCCAGGGGTTTTATGCAGGCCTTTCTCTTCCCAGTGCAGACCCTAAGGGCTTGAGTCCCCCCTCACACCAGTTTCACAGCAGAGCAACTCCAGCAACTGAATCTCATGTTCATCAGCATAAATTACAGGAGAGCCAGGCAATTCAGTAGAAATGGGAAAAGTTCCACCAAACCTGATGTCTAATTTGCCTGTAGCAGTGGGAGGAACATGCAATTTTCCTTTACCCATAGGATTTGATATGTCCAGCAGAGAGATTAAATGATTATCTGGAACCAGCGGGAAACACCTCTCTGCTGAAGAGAGAAGTGAGATGAAATCCAAGTCCAAACAAACATTTCTCAGCAGTTAATCTAGCAGAGTTGGCTGCATATGTACATAGCCCAGGAGTCAGAGCTAGAATGCAATGGCTAGTTCAGATCTGGTTCAGTTCACTGACCAGTGAAAAATGGTCACAGCTTCACCCCAGTGGGTGAAATCTCAGAAACGGCTATGAAATTCCCAGAAAAAAACCAAACCTCTTCTTGAAAACTGGTTATTATTAAGCAGTCATCCTTACCGCTTGTCTCAGGAGGAGACAGGTTGGGTCAGGAGTGTAAATAATCCCTTGGAGAAGGGACAACTTTATTTCTCTTCAACTGAGATGGGCAGGACCAAAATGGGTGCAAACCCCATTGCTGTCTGCTGTCACTTTTTTCTGGGTCACCTGTGACACTGGTCATGGGCAGAACAACTGTGCCCTTCTGCATCGCAACCTTCACAAAAAATCTGATCAGAGAACATACTGCAGGGACTAGAAGGCAAGAGGGGCTCGAACTCACCAGCTTGGACTCGTAGAGTTGCACATTTTTGCCAAAGAACCTGTGAGGTAGAGGCATCGAAGATAATATCCCATGCTGGGCTTGATATGAGCTTTGAACTTTGTCGTCTGCTGCTGATTTGCTAGTACCAGGCAAGTCCTCTTTCCCAGGGGATGGATACCTAGGCGACTCTGAACAGCCTGGAGACAAGACTTTCTTCAGTGATAAATATCTGACTGATGACGTCTCTCTGCTCGGCGACGAGTGCCTCACAAGGGAGACTTCTCCTTCTGGTGGAAGGTATGTTCTTGGGGACATCTCTCTTCTAGGGGAAAGATGCCTGCTGGGCGACAGCTCAAGTCTTGGTGACACACATCTCAGTGGAGATGCCTCCCTCCTGGGAGAGACACGCTGGCAAGGAGACAACCCTCTCCCTGGAGACAGGCACCTTAGAGAAGACAGTTCTCCAGTTGGTGAAAACCGTTTCGGTGAAGTTTCATTTTTGGTTAATAAGTGCTTTCGCGCTAGCATTGGTCTGCTGCTGCCACCACCTCTGCCAGAGTCCTGACTCGGAGACCACCTTTTTCTTGGGGAGGTGTCTTTTGAGGTTGACAGGTCCATAACTAAGGACATCTGTGGTCTTGTGACAGACTCTCTCTCAGCAGAAGCCAATTGTTCGGTGGAAGTCAAAGCTGGTCTGTGGAGACTCAAGAAGCTGTGGCACACAGCAATGTCACTGCTGTCTGCTGACCACTTTGTTTCCAGCCCTGAGGAGGAGGCCTGCTGGGCTTCACCTACTTTTTGGCTACTGGAAACACTTTCTTGGGCTAAGGACAATGCTACTTCTGTGCCTTCCTCTTGAGAAGACGGAGAGTCACTTGAAGAGTGCATCAGGAGGGTGGTATATTTGCCTTCCGGCGACTTTAGAGGTGGCTCATCTTGGCTCTCCTCTTCCTCCTCATCTTCCTCGTCTTCATTGTCATCATCATCGTCAGATTCCTCTAGGTCTGAAAACTGGTGTTCCTCAATTGGCTCAGATCCCTCCCGTCCCTCAGAGTCCTGGAATAGGTCTTCACTGGTTCCTGCAGGGATGGGCAAACACAAAACAGAGAGTGTAAAACACACATACAGGGACTATTTTTATGCTAAATCTGCTCACAAGTTCTAAGGGGACAAAAGGAGAGACAACCTGTCTGTTCCCTAGATCTGATCATCTCGTGCCTTGAAACCTGCAATCTTACCCTCTGCGCCAACTCCACACTTGATGATCCCAGTGAACCCCACCACTGGGACCTCCCACTCTACCCTAATTCTGGTTCCAGCCATTGCTCTGTCAACACACGCAGCCGTTGTGCCCTGCTGCTGCTGTACACCACACACCCCGCCGGCCTTTCTCTAGAAATGCAAAAAAAAGGTCTTCACGGATGAGAACAGCAGCACTCTCATCCTTTGGTGGGCTTTTTATGGCTATATGTCGCAATGGTGCCTAAAAAACATCTACAACTGCCTAAGCACAGGGAAGTTGCTGGTATGACTGCTCCCACCCTCCACACGCTGGGCCTTTTCCTGCCTAGATTACGTGACAGTTACACATTAGCCAGACTGGACTTTTTTAAAAAAGTAAACAATAGCATTGAAAAAAACCTTTGTGGGTTTTCCCGTATTTTTACAAATTCCAGCTTTGATGCAGCTGCTTCTTTGCGGCAAAGGCTTTTGCTGTCTGTCTGTGGAAGGCCTTGCGCAGGGATGCTTCGTTAATAGGAGCTTGTAAGCAATAAGTAGAATACAAAAAGAAAATTCTAAGCATTTAAATGTGTATCTGCAGGTAAAAATATAGCACCTCTCTTCCACTTCAGGAACCAGCAGAAGCTTTCGGAGAGCAATGCCAAGCTCCCAAGCAGCTCGCTGCTCTGCTCTGCCGGGAGAAGCAGCCGCGTTTCCCAGCACGGCAGGCTCAGCCCGGAGCGGGCGGCGGGACCCGCCGCTGGGTGGCACTGCAGCCCAGCGAGCCCCGCGCCGCGGAGGCTCCCCGCGAGGCCCCGCGGCTTCGAGGGGCTGATTAAATACCAGTGCGAGGGACCTTAGAAATGCCTCCAAATATCTGCAGGGTGGGGGTCAGGAGGACGGGGCCAGACTCTTTCCAGTGGTGCCCAGTGACAGGACAAGGGGCAACGGGCACAAACTGAAGCAGAGGAAGCTCCAGC
>Ga0065711_1012585_pt1 | contig 12509 bp, 9 predicted proteins | sample Hoacrofraction12_FD_59098 | JGI IMG/M metagenome (GOLD analysis project Ga0065711, IMG submission 59098) | Hoatzin crop microbial communities from Cojedes, Venezuela - Epithelial fraction 12 v2 (version 2) | ecosystem: Host-associated > Birds > Digestive system > Esophagus > Crop | place...
GCCAGACACAGCTCCCAGTTCTGATACGTCTGCGTCCGCACGGAATCAATCATCTCCCTGAGATACAGGGACGGGGTATTGTAGCAGGGAACGAGAATACTGACCTTCGCAGGATTCTTAAACGAATAAGATTCCTGCTCTGATCGCGTCTCAGCGCTGATCACATTCAGATCATACTTCTTCTTAATCGGAGAACTCTCCTTCACACGGCGCTTTACGGCACCCGCCGCCCTTCTTGCGAAAGACACCGGCTTCATCAGCCCCTTCGACATCTTCCACGTACGGCTGTTGTAAATCTCATTGATGGCAGCCATCGCCGAATCCGCAGCACTCCTGTCCGCATCCGGACCGATCTTCTCCTGCATGGATTCAATAAACCCGGCTTCCATCCGCTCACCTTCCACAACCGCAAGCTCAAAGCGCAGGATCACAGAATCCGCTCCCTGCGGGAACGAAAGAACCGCATAAGGCTCCGCAGAACCGAACCGGAACACAGAATGATCCACCTTCTCCGCATTGCTGGAGAAAACAACCTGCTTCCCATCCGCATCAAAGGAAATCCTGTACATCAGGCACATTCTGCCTGCAGGAAGCACAACCTTCAGATCATGCCCGTCCACCTTGAACGAATCCTCAAAATGCAGGACAGATTCCGGCATTTCCACCGTCTTCAGCGTTTCACCATTGCATTCAAACCGCACATTCATAAGACTTTCTCCTGTTATCAGTGGGATGCCTGATAGGCATCGCACACCTCATTTACCTCACCGCACATCTGCAGCGTCCCATGGTCCAGCCATACCGCCTTATTGCAGATCTCACGGACCTGCGGAATACTGTGGGACACAAACAGAACCGTAGTACCGCCGCTCATCAGATGCATCATCCTCTGACGGCTCTTTGCCTGGAAGCTCTCATCACCCACAGACAGAACCTCATCCACAATCAGAATCTCCGGTTCCACCATGGAAGCGATGGAGAACGCAAGACGGGCAATCATACCGGAAGAGTAATTCCGCACTGCCGTTTCCATGAAACGGTCCAGCTCCGAAAACTCCACGATCTCATTGTACTTCTCATCCAGGAACTCCTTCGAATATCCTAAGACCGCACCATTGAGATACACGTTCTCACGGCCCGTCAGATCAAAGTCAAAGCCCGCACCAAGCTCCAGCATCGGAACCACTCTGCCTTCCAGATGCACACTGCCTTCCGTAGGCTTCTGAATACCAGACACCACCTTCAAAAGCGTGGACTTGCCGGCACCGTTATGGCCTACAATACCGATGACATCACCTTTCTCCACAGAGAAGGAAACACCCTTCAGAGCCCAGAACAATTCTTCCTTCACATTGCCCTTCAGCTTGGAAATCACAAACTCCTTTAAAGAGGAAATTCTGTCAGAAGCCATCGTATAGGCCACCGACACACCGTTGATCTCAACCATCGACATACACTTTCCTCCTTAGATATACAGAACAAACTCATCCTGATGCTTGCGGAACACATACGCGCCGAACAGGAACAGCACCAGCGGAATCACCAGCGCATACACCGCCAGACGCGACCCCATGAACCGCCCATCCAGCAGCAGGGAACGGGCACAGGTAATAATCGCACACAGCGGATTCAGCTGCAGAATCTGCTGATACTTCGCCGGCATCATGCTCATATCCCAGAACATCGGCGTCGCATAGGACAGCAGGGTTACCATAATGCTGTAGATAAACTGCACATCATGGAAGAACACCATATACGTGGCCAGAATCAGACTCACGCCGATATTCAGAATAAAAATACACACGATGACATACGGCAGAAGCAGGAAATACCTGGTCGGCCGTACACCGGTAATAAACGAAATAATAAGCATTAAACCAATCGAAATTGCAAAGTTAATGCTGGCAGACATAGTCTTCGACACCGGATAAATATACTTCGGCACATACACCTTCTTGATCAGAGACGCATTGCTCGTAATCGAAAGCAGACCGTTGTTCGTCGATTCAATATAGAAATTGAAGAACGTAATACCGATCAACAGATACGCAATATAATTCTTGATTCCCGAACGGAAAATCGTCGAGAACACAAAATACTGCACAATCATCGTCAGTAACGGATTCATAAACGACCACATGACACCGAGAATACTTCTCTTATAGCGCACCTTGAAGTCCCTGCTCACCAACTGCCCCATCAGGAACCTGTACTGATGGAACGCATTGATAATCCGCATGCCGTAGGGATTCTTCCCCTTCTTCACCGCCGCAGGCAGATACAGAAGATACAGACCCAGCGCCGCAAGACCGAGAATCAGACCCCATTTAAAGAACGGACCGAAGGCATCCGGCACCTTTCCCACAACAGAGAACAGCAGCTCCTGCTCACTCTCTTCCCCATCGATCACAAGAAGATGCTCCTCATCCTCCTGATAGCCGTAGTTGATGGTAACCGCCTTGCCTTCCGACGTACCGTCCGCAGAAACAGAAAGCACATAGCTCTTCCCTTCCGCTTCGGTAATCGGATTATCAAAGACAAACTCATTCTCGCCATCGCTGAGCTTTGCCACATTCTTCGTGCAGGACGCAAGCACATTTCCGCTTTCATCCTTCACTTCCACCGTCAGGGTGCCCTCATTGCCTTCCCTGTCGCTGTACGTGCCCACGCTCATAATCACACCCGTCAGCTTCTGCTGCTCAGCAGTGAAATTCTGCTCCAGCGTCCTGTCATCCAGAATCTCACCCACATTGCCGATGGCAGTGACCATGTCAGTCTCCGTCGTTTTCAATTCAATATCCTCTCCGGCAATGGCAAAGAACAGCACCATATACGCCGCAAGAGCCAGATATGCAATCATCACCTTCCGCCACAGGGGTGGAATCTCATGACTCACTTTCTTTTTTTCCATACTTTCACCTCACGTGCCGCAACATTGTAGCACAACTGCAGAGAATCGCGAAAATTCTTAAACTTACTGCTCGTAAGAATAGTCGCCGACCCTCCTGTAGTGCGGGCTGTAAAGCGGATCCGCCTTCGAAAGATCCTCCGCATACACCGTACGGATCTTCTCCCAGTCAGCCGCCGCATCAATCTCTTCCTCTTTGTCAAAATGACTCAGCTCCGCCCAGGGCGTTACCACGTTCCATAACCCCTTCTTACGCAGCTTCATGCAGAGATCCACATCATAATACTTATTCGCATACGACTCATCAAAGCCGCCCAGGGAATCAAACAGCTCCTTCCTTACAAGAAGACAGTCCCCCGGCACCAGCGTCACATCCTGCGTATACACAAGCCTGCCGATGGCACCCGGATTGAAATGATCCCATCCGGCAAAGGCTCCGCCGGCAATGCCGTCATCACCGCCGCCTAAAATCTCACCGAAGGAATCCACATTTCCGTCATACCGGTAAATCTTTCCTCCCACGGCACCAACACGCTCCTTCTGCGCATACATGGCCATCTCATCCAGCCACTCCGGCGTAATGATCTCCATATTCGGCTCCATGAACAGCAGATACTTGCCGTCCGCCTTCGAAGCCGCTTCATTCAAAGCCTTCGACATCGGCGTATCCGCATCTGTTTCCAATAACTGCGCCTTGCCGCCGTCAACCATATACTTCATCCTTGCCTTCATGGAGGCAGAAGGACTGCCGAAGCTCATGACCACAAACTCAAAATTCGGATACAGCGTCCTTACCAGCACCGAATCCAGAAGACGGGCAAACTGCAGGAAATCCTCCTGCTTCACCGGAATGATCACAGACACAAGACCCTTCTCTTCCATCTCATACTGCACATGGTAAATAGAACCGTAGCCTCTCTCCGATTCCACTTTGCCCTTCAGATTGTTCCGCTTCAGATAATCCTCCACCGCAAGAACACCCGCATCCACCGCATAGGACTTCGCGCCGATATTCTGCGCCGTGGAATTGGAATGGCTTCTCCAGAAATACCGGATCTCCGGCACATGGGAAACACGGTCCGTCAACTCCGTCAGTCTGAGCACCAGATCATGGTCCTGGGAACCGTTGAACGCATCCCGGAACTTACCTGCCTTCACAAACAGATCCCGCTTAAAGCAGAGGAAATGGCACACATAGTTGTTCGCCAGAAGATTATCCAGCGCAAACTCAGGCTTGTAATGCCGGTTGGCAATGCTGTACAGATTATCCCCGCGGAAGGTCATCTCATCCGTATAGACAATATCCGCATTCTCCGATGCCGCCTTCTCCATCACGCTGAATACCGCACTGGGATGCAGCAGATCATCATGATCCAATAACGCAATGAAATCACCGGAAGAATGCTCAAAGCAGGCATTCGTATTGGAAGAAATGCCCTTGTTTTCAATGGGAAAATACACAATCCTCTCATCGTTGAAGGACTCCGTCACTTCCTTCACATACGCGTGTTCGCTGTCACTGGCATCCCCGCACACCAGCTCCCAATTGGAATAAGTCTGGGCGCGCACGGATTCAATCATCTCCTTCAGGAACAGCTCCGGCGTATTGTACAGCGGCACCAGAATGCTCACCTTCGGCCTGTTTTCAAACGCATAATTCTCTTCATTCTGACGCTGCTCATCCGTAATCGTCACAATGCTCTTCAGGCCGGCACGGTTGCCGTTATTCTGATACAGACGCACTGCCTTGCGCACCGCACGGTTCTTCAGATTCCAGGCCCGCTTCACAATACTCTTCGCCTGATTGGCCGCAACCCAGGTCCGGCTTGTCAGAATCTCATCCACCGTACGGATGCTTTCCAGATAATTCGGATTCTGCACCCTCTCAAACGTATGCAGCATCGCCTCTTCCGCATAGGTATCCGTGATCACATGGAAATCAAACTGCATATTCAGCGTATCCCCGTACACATTCACTTCCACCTTCAGCTCCGGCTCCCGTTCAAACAGGTAAATCCGGTCCGTCTGAATGGCATTGGAGCTGTGCTTCATCTTCGTGGAATCGCACTCAATCCACAGATGATTCAGAATACCCGCATTGATATTCCGGAAACGCAGCGCCACCGCATTCTCATTGGACTTCAGCTTCACAGGAAAATCAAAATCCTGATCCTCTCCATCCATCTCTATCGTATCCAGCAGAACCTCCTTCGGCTCTGAAGCCTTGCTGTCAAAACCGTAAACTTCCAAATAATAATTCATATCCAATCTCCCTTAGACGATCTCCATTATACAGGAAAAGGGCTCATGCCGCCCTTCAGTCCAGATTAAAATACACAAACAGCATCCTGTCCTTGCCGTTCATATCCTGCAGAATCTCATACTTCGCTTCCGGAAGCGTCTCTTCCACAAGCTTCGACATCCTCTCTCTCTGATCCCAGCCCATCTCAAAAGCCATAAAAGCTCTTTCCTTTAAAACCTTCCGGCAGTTCTCAAAGATAATGCGGTAAAACTTCAGTCCGTCTTCCCCGCCGAATAAAGCCACATGAGGCTCAAAGTCCACCACAGACTTCTCCATCTTCTCTTCCGCAGGAATGTAAGGCGGATTGGAAATCAGCACATCCAGCTTCAGTCCCTTTTCAATCAGCGGCTGCAGCATGTCTCCGGCCGTGAAATCAATATTGACGTCATTGTTCTCCGCATTCTTCCTTGCGGTCACAAGCGCTTCCTCACTGATATCCGTGGCATACATCTTCACCTTTGGCTCCTCTGCCGCTACGGTAATGGCAATGGCTCCGGAACCCGTTCCTACATCCGCTGCCGCAATCTCATCCTGATCCTTGAAATACCGGTCCATGCAGGAAAGAATATTGGCGCAGAGTTCCTCCGTCTCCGGACGGGGAATCAGTACATCCTCATTGACGATCATCTGATAGCCGTAGAACCAGGAATACCCCAGCACATGCTCCATAGGCTCATGGTTCACAATCCGCTCCATGCCAGCCGTAAAAGACTGTTCCAGATCCTCCGGCATCTCTTCCTCATAGTGCAGATACAGGTTGTAACGCTCCTTCTGCGACAGCTCCACAAGAAAAGCCATGACCGTCTCCGAAGGCACGTCATTCTCTTCGCATTTCTTTTCCCAGGCCCTTACCGCCTTCGCAAAAGTCGTCATACAGCCGCTTCCTCCAGCCTTCTCTTCTCCTCTTCCGCAAGAAGTCCTTCAATAATACCGTCCAGCTTCCCTTCCATAATCCGGTCCAGCTGCGTAATGGTCAGACCGATCCGATGGTCCGTCACACGGTTCTGGGGATAGTTGTAGGTCCGGATCTTCTCCGAACGGTCGCCCGTACCGATCTTGGCACGGCGGATCTTCCCCTCTTCTTCCTCTTTCCTTCTCTTATATTCCTCATACACTCTCGAACGGATGAGACGCATTGCCGTCTCACGGTTCTCAATCTGGGAACGCCCCTCCTGGCAGTTTACCGTAATACCCGTGGGCACATGGACGATTCTTACCGCAGAGTCCGTCTTATTGATATGCTGGCCGCCGGCACCGGAAGCACGATGGGTTTCAATGGTCAGATCCTTCGGATCAATCTCCACATCCTCCGCTTCCACTTCCATCTGGCAGAGCACCGTAGCCGTGGAAGTATGAATTCTTCCCTGGGCTTCGGTCTTAGGCACGCGCTGCACCCTGTGCACACCGGATTCATACTTCAGATTCCGGTACACCTCATCTCCGCGGATGGAGAAGATAATCTGGGAGAAGCCTCCCGCTTCGGAAGGATTGGCTTCCATGACGGAAACCTTCCATCCTCTGCTTTCCGCAAACCTTGTATACATGCGGTAAAGATCTCCGGCAAAGATATTTCCCTCATCACCTCCGGCACCGCCTCTGATTTCCATGATCACATCATGGTCATCGTCCGGATCCCTGGGGATCAGAAGCTTCTGAATGTGCTCCAGCAGTTCTTCCCGCTTCGGCTCGCATTCCTCAATCTCCGCCTTCGCCATTTCCTTCAGCTCTTCATCATCCTCTTTGAGCATCTCTTCCGCCTGTCCGATTCTTTCATCCAGTTCTTTCAGAGAATGCCAGGCTTCCACAGACTGGGAAAGACGGGCCTGCTCTTTGGAAAGCTTTGTCAGTTTGGAAGGGTTGGAGACAACCTCTTCGCTCATCAGCTCTTCCGTAATCCTGTTATACTGGTCTTCAATTTCCTTCAGTTTTTCCCTGACAGCGTCCATCGTCATTCCTCCTTATCCCAGCTTTACAATAATCAGATCATCCACCACGCGGATCCAGTCTTCCCCGGAAGGCCAAGAGTCCATTTCCTCCGCCACCTCTTCCGCGTATTCGATCATCTCATCCGTTGCCGGCTCCACGTTGAACCCCATGGCATACATGGCCATGGCAGTCTTCTTGCTTTCATAGAAGGCAGGATACTCCAGATACGAGAATCCCACCACCTCATATTCCAGCATGGAACTGTCTTCGAGATTCGCCCTGCCTCCGATAAAGGCAATATAATCCGCTTCATCCGCACCCAGCTCCAGTGCCTTGTAATAAATCTGCGTCAGCTTCTGATAATCCGATTCCATCACCTTGATGTCCGTATACAGAAGCCGTGTCGTATCCCCTGTCTGCAGAATCAGGGCATAGGCAAGCAAGCCCGCAGTCAGAATCTTTACGCTCCTGTAGGACAGTGCCGGCAGTTCATCATACAGAACCATGGCGAAAAAGGCAAGCACATGCACAAAGCCGAACTGGCTTCTTGCCACAATATCCCCTGCGGTGAGAATTTCCAGCGCAAAGGGCACAATGCATAATCCCGCAAATACCAGAAGCTTCCGGATGTTCATTTCCTTCCGCTTCCACAGGATCAGAAGGATCACCAGAATCACCTCAGCCCCGAAGAGCCAGGAATAGGTATAGGCATCCCCGAAGGCGCTGTGGTAAATATACTTGGCGATTTTTAAAATGCTTTCCCCAAGCGTCTGACTGCCCCACATAAACTGTCCGGAGGCGTAGCCCAGCTCATCCTTCGGCACAAATACGTATTCAATAATGAGGCCCACAGCTTCTGAAACAATAAAAGGAAGTACGGTAATCACCGCAAGCCTTTTCACCTTCTCCCGGAAAACCTTCTTTTCCTCATGGCCATGGTACCAGAGGTACATCAGAATCCCTGCCCCGTATACAAACAGGAAAGACTGATAGGAGCCGAATACCAGTACTAATAAAAGGAAAGACACATAGAAGTGGAACCTTCGGTTTTCCTCTTCCTCCATCCATTCCGTCACGAAGAACAGGGCGATTGGAACCAACACCATGAACAGGCTGATGGATTCCAGCTGGTTGCGGTAGGAAAACTGCAGTGCCCAGATGGGATGGGAAAGATAGACTGCCCCGTAAATATACAGATCATATTTCTTTTCGTATCCTCTCCACCTGCAAAAGAGATACCCCCACAGCAGGACGGAGAGGGGAAAGCACAGGAAAAACATCATCAGTGAAAAATAGGGGTTGATGATTTCCGTATCCATCATGTATTTCGAAAACACCAGCGACCATCTGCCAAGCTGCAGCCACTGGATATATAAAGAATCCGCCTCGGTAATGCGGTAAAGGCCTTCCGCATCGAAGGTCACCACATCGTGGGCTGCCCATACGCCGAAAACGGCTGCTGTAAATATATAGAGAAATACAGTCTCCGGCAGATGTTTCCGGATATATGCGGTCAGCTTTTCCATTGCGGATTCTTTCACTCCTTCTGTCAAACAGCGGAATCATAGCAGATTTTACCGCTGAAAGCGACTGTAATTATCAGTCCCTCAGTTCCCTCAGATCCTTGGAGGTAAACATACTGCGCTTCAGCTTGCGCAGCGCCTTTGTCTCAAGCTGACGGATTCTCTCCCTTGTGACATGGCATTCCTTTCCCACTTCCTCCAGCGTCCAGGGGATGCCATCGTCTAATCCGAAACGCAGGCGCAGGATCTTTTCCTCTCTTGGAGGCAGGCCTTTCAGAAGCTTGTTGATCTCTTCCTTCAATGCCGCATTGTTGGCCCATTCCACAGGATCCGGAGCACTCTTGTCTTCAATGAAGTCAGACAGAATGCTGGTTTCATCCTCACCTGCAGGACTTTCCAGTGACACCGGCTCCACCGCCAGCTTCTGGATATCCTCCACCTTCTCAGGAGTCATGCCGTCGATCTTAGCCGCAATTTCCGCAGAGGTGGGTTCCCGGTCCAGCTCCTGCATCAGCTGTCTCTGTACCTTATTCACCCGGGCAATCTGTTCCGTCATATGCACAGGAATCCGGATGTCCCTGGACTTTTCGGAAATCGCACGCACCACTGCCTGGCGGATCCACCATGTGGCGTAGGTGCTGAAACGGAAGCCTTTGGTTTCGTCAAAGCGGTCCACCGCACGCATGAGGCCGATGGTCCCTTCCTGAATCAGATCCTGGAAAGACAGGCCTCTGTTGGTATAGTCTTTGGCAATGGAAACCACAAGACGCAGGTTGGAGTTGATGAATTTTTCCCTGGCAGCCTTGTCTCCCTGATGGACCTTCTGGGCGGTTTCATATTCTTCTTCCGGGGTCATTAAAGGAATGGATCCGATTTCCCTGAGATACACCTTCACCAGATCGCTTGTATTCCGGCTTCCTCTGCGGTCTTCGGAATAGGGATCCGGGGTATCTTCCTCATCCTCGTCTTCCTCTTCCTCCCTCTCCTCCAGTTCTTCTTCCTCTTCTTCGGAGAGAATCGCATCGTCGTCCGCTTCCACTAATACATCACTGGCCTGAAGCCAGTCAAAAAGCGCATCCTCATCGTCTTCGCTGAGATGATTCTTTTCCGCCTCTTCCAGAAGATCCTTCTGGCTGATGACTTCCCCTTTTGCGGCTCTTTCCTCCAGCTCCTTTTCGATTTCTTCCAGATGTTTCATTTCGCTCATGCGTTACACCTCCTGTCTTATAAAGAAAGCTCTGATCTGCTTCCGATGGGAAAGCAGATAACGTTCGCAGGGTTTTTCAATCAGCCTGTATGAGGCGTAACCGATGACAAACATGACCATGGTCATGAGAATCATTACCCTTTTTGCCTGAAGATTGGTGCCGGCTTTTTCAAGCAGCGGCCGGATGGTATCGAAGATGGGATAATGCCAGAGATACACACCGTATGTGCATTCCGACAGTACTGTAATCAATGGGATCCTGACGGGCAGGGAAGAAGCCAGAACGATCAGGGACGGGAATATGACAAACACTGTCATATACTGGCTGATGAGCGGCGCAAATCCAAGGCATAAAAGCATTGCCGCAAACCCTCCCGCAAGAGACGCCCCTGCATAGAGATTTGTTTTTTCACTGCGCTTCATCTTCTGCACAAGCACGCCTGTGAAAAAGGAATTCAGTCCTCTGCCCCAGTCGGAACAGGGAAACCCTTCCCTAAATGGCATCTGTCCTGCCAGCAGGCATCCGATGAGGATCAGGGAAAGAAACACTGCTCTTCTGCAGCGTCTCGGACAGAAGTACACAATGGTGTAATACAGCAGCGTGCAGAACAGCAATACTCCGAGAAACCACAGATGGTCGTTGAGATACAGTTCCGGGTAGCCCAGCATCTTTGCGGGCTCCTGGATCAGCAGGGTGGTCAGGATGATACTGCCGATGCCTCCCTGCCCTTTTCTTGCGAATATGGTAAAGAATACCGCACACGCAAGAACGGAAGGAGCCATCCGGGCCATCCTTTTAAAATACAGGGAGAAAAAAGATTCTTTTCTCTCGTCGATGTCTTTTTCCTTACGGCACATGAAGTATCCGGAAATCATGAAAAACAGTTCTACGAACAGGCCGAAATAGAACGGCCCGTCTCCGTAATCAATTGGCGAATAGGCGCGTCCTGTCCATAAAGCGTGGTGATGAAAACAGATCAGCACTGCCGCCAGAATTCTGAGCAGGTCGATACCATTCTGCCTTTTGCCTGTTTTTTTCATATGCCTGACATTATTTTACCGCATTCCCCGCAATTCATCACAAAAAAAAGCCCGCGGATATTGTTCCGCGGACATTTCTCTTCTGATCTTACTTCAGACCGTACTTCTTGTTGAACTTCTCAACACGGCCCTGTGCCTGAGCGAATCTCTGACGTCCTGTGTAGAAAGGATGGCAGTTGGAGCAGGAGTCTACCTTGATCTCTTTCACTGTAGAGCCTGTCTCAAATTCGCTGCCGCAGGATGTGCAAACCACCTTGGCCTTGTAGTAATCAGGATGAATTCCGTTCTTCATAGTTCTATCTCCCTTCTGCCTTAAGCCTCTGAACGTGCTTAAAGAAAGTGCTCATATATCCTAGCATAAACTTTTTCCCCGCACAAGATCCTTTTTTCATCGATTCAAATACGCTATAATTACTGCGCCTGTCATCCGAAGCAGATGGCATATACGAGGATAAACTATGGAAAAAGTCATTAAAATCGAAGGCGGAAGACCTCTTGAGGGAGAAGTGGTCATCTCCGGTTCCAAGAATGCTACTGTTGCTTTAATTCCCGCTGCAGTACTGGCAAACGGCCCTGTCACCATCGTGGGCGTGCCCAGAATCGCAGACGTGGATGCCCTCTCCGATATCCTGCGGGAGCTGAATGTCTCCGTCACAAGAGTGGCGGCAGACCACATCATCATCGACCCCACGGATATGAAGAATATAGATCTCACAACGGACGCAGTCACAAAGCTGCGCGCTTCCTACTATTTTATGGGTGCCCTTTTAGGCAAATACGGGAAAGTATGCATGAAGATGCCCGGCGGATGCTATCTGGGTCCCCGTCCCATCGACCTGCATTTAAAAGGATTTGAGGCACTGGGTGCCAAGGTCACTTATGCCAAGGGCTGCTATACCATTGAAGCAGAGAAGCTTGTGGGAGATAAGATCTTCCTGGATATCGCTTCTGTGGGTGCCACCATCAATATCATGATGGCAGCGGTGTATGCGGAAGGCAGAACCACCATTGAAAATGCGGCCAAGGAGCCGGAAATCATCGACGTGGCCACGCTTTTAAATAAGATGGGCGCGAAGATCAGAGGCGCCGGAACGAACGTCATTAAGATTGACGGCGTGAAGAACCTGATGGGATGTTTCCATGAAATCATTCCCGACAGAATTGAAGCAGGCACCTTCATCATCATCGCCGCAGCCTGTGCCAAGAAGATGAAGATTTCCAACATCATCCCCCAGCATCTGGAAGCACTGCTTTCCAAGCTGGATGAAATGGGCGTGAAGATGGATGTGCAGGTGGACAATGTGACCATCGAGAAATCCGACCATCTGAAGGGAGCGGACGTCACCACAAGACCTTATCCCGGCTTCGCCACGGATTTACAGCAGCCGTTGACCGCACTGTTAACCCAGGCGGAGGGTGAAAGCAGAATCGATGAAACCATTTATATCGAACGGTTCAAGCACTGCTATGAACTGCAGAGAATGGGTGCGGACATTGATCTGTTCAATGCGGGAGCCGTGGTCCACGGACCTACGCCTCTCTATGGCACAAAGGTACAGGCCACAGACTTACGCTGCGGTGCTGCCATGATTGTGGCAGGGC
>Ga0065711_1047122_pt1 | contig 12509 bp, 13 predicted proteins | sample Hoacrofraction12_FD_59098 | JGI IMG/M metagenome (GOLD analysis project Ga0065711, IMG submission 59098) | Hoatzin crop microbial communities from Cojedes, Venezuela - Epithelial fraction 12 v2 (version 2) | ecosystem: Host-associated > Birds > Digestive system > Esophagus > Crop | place...
TACAGCAGGCTGCACAGGACCTTGTCCAGGCAGGTCTTGAATATCTCCAGAGAAGGAGAATCCACAACCTCCCTGGGCAGCCTGTTCCAGGGCTCTGTCACCCTCAGAGGGAAGAAGTTCTTCCTCATGTTCAACTGGAACTTCCTCTGCTTCAGTTTGTGCCCATTGCCCCTTGTCCTGTCACTGGACACCACTGAAAAGAGTCTGGCCCCGTCCTCCTGACACCCACCCTTGAGACTTTTGTAAGCATTTATAAGGTCCCCTCTCAGCCTTCTCTTCTTCAGGCTGAACAAGCCCAGCTCCCTCAGCCTTTCCTCATAGGAAATGCAGTAATATTCATTAAAGCTGTTGTCTACTTAATTTTTTTTTTCAATTTCCATTCAAATGGGGCTGCCAGAGAACTCTGAGGTCTTTTAGAGGTGACAGAGCAGCTAAATAAAATAATTTCCAAGATTAAAGGTTAATATATCCAACAAGCATCAGCTCTTCGAGGAGGTGAAGATTTCCAGTGGGACGTGACAGATGTGGGCACATGGGTCTTCCTGTCTCCAAAACCATGAAGACTATCTCAGCACTTCTGCCGCTTTGCGTGGCTTTTGTGGGGATTCTAATCACATCAATCTCTTGTCTATAAGAGAGCAGAGACTCAGGAGTGAATAAGACAAGAGGGTGCCGCATTGCTTGTGGTGCTGCATCTCACACATCGCCTGCCAGACCTTTGCAACAGGAGGAGGAGGCTGGAACGTGAGCTCTCAATCAGCTCTTTTCCTGGAGAGGCCAGTGTTTCTGGATTGCACCCGACAGAGCAGTTGCTGAGGTAGGTGATGCTGAGATGCCACCTCTTTCCCTGTGCTGGGATGTGTCACCTGGTAGCAGCCAGGGTGTGGGATATCGTTCTGGATAGCAGCCTCCTTCAGCTGCTCAAGGTCTGATTCGGTCACACCTCTTCCCCTCACCCCTTAGGATGGCATCTCTCTAGACCTGCTACTATGGGTTTAACAACATACCTATGTGCAGCAGCAGGTTTTGGTGCTGCTGGTTGCAGTTGTTTTGGTGTGAAATAACAGAATTGCCCTGCAACCGATTTCAAGGCACAGGAGAGCCTGGAAAAGTCTGTCTCTCCTGGGTATGTAGGTCTGTGGAGGAATCAGGGTTAAGGAATTTCACAAAAATACTTGAGACTCTACCTTTCTAGGCTGCAGACATCTTGCTTAGGGGCACTGCTCTTGAAATATTTACCAACTGTAAAGTTTATTGGCAGAGTTAAATTAGACTGTCTCATCATGATCACTTGAAGCAATTTCAAGGAAATGCAATCCTGCTTTGAATGGCACAGTCAGATCCTTGTCTGCTTCATTTAATTGCTTTTACTACAGGATGCTGATGCTTTAGATTGCAAATCCTTCGAGGCAAGGACTGTCTCTTTGTTCTGGGTTTGCAGAACACATCCTGCAGCAAAGGCCAGGGCTCTGGCCTGACTACAAACATCGGGTTATTCTGAATGTTGTACTCAGAGAGTGCCAGGAGGGCTTTGTGGTTGTGGCTGGAGGGTGTGAAGGTCACAGGGTCCTCACTGGCACAGCCCTGCTGGGTGCTGACCCGATATTCACAGCACCCCCATGGCTCTGAGTGATGCACATCACCTTCCATCCCTGCGATGGCTCTTGCTTATGGTGGGGCAGCATTTATGGTGCATGCAAATGTCATGCAAATGACAGTAGCTGGGGTGTGTGTGGAATAAATCATCTTAATTTCAATCTCTTACCTCCTCCTCTTACCAACCTTCAGGGTTTCTTGTCTGGAACGTGCTGAGCAAAAGGCCCCGAATTGCACCTGGGGGCTGGCACCCCCAAAAGCCGTTACAGAGAAAAGAGAAGGCAGAAGGGGTGGCTGGCCCAGCAGGAACCCACCACAATAATCCACACATCAGGTCATCTCCAGTTTAACTGAGGAGCCTCTGGTGTATTACAGCAGGGATTCAAATGATGGTGAAACTCAAGTGGCGTCATTATAAACAAGGCTTACTCTGAACCAGAAAAGGCAGAGGAAAAGAAAGTGGCTGTTGAGATGTGACATCAGGCACCACCAGGGCTCATTTAAAAACATTTCCTCCACTCCCCTGTTCACTTACAGCGCTTTCAAAAGTGGAGGAGATCTCTGCTTCCCTCTCTGCTCTTCTTAAAGACTCAACCTGCCAAAATCACAGCCTCCTAGTTTCCAGGCTCTGCAATCACCCTCACGGTGCAATCGCAGCCCTGCAAAGCTCTCCTTCCCTTTTATTCCTCCAGAATGCACCTTTCTCCTGCCGTTGCCCTGCAATGAGGCTTGTCTGATCGACTGGGTTTGCACATGGGATGGAGAGCACAACAGAGTTGCTTAACGTATGAGTTAGTCACCAGTACAGACAAATACCCTCTGCTTCAGGTTAGCTGGTTGCGGGCAGCCAACCACGGGAAGGATGCTTTAGTGCTGACGCGCACCTCTTCCATCATCTTCAGTATAAATTAGCTGCTCTCCCATCCTGACTTGACCTCAGTCCTAATCTTTGGGCATGGCTGGCTTCTCTGTGGGACTGGCAGTGGCCTCGGATGGAGGGTAAGCAGCATCGCGTCCCGCTCTGGGACTCAGCTGCTGCTTGTCCCAAAAGCTTCTCTGTAAGTGCCTCTCCACTGTGGGGACCGTTGTGCCCCCTCCCAAAGGGGTGGACTGCCTTCTCAGGTGCTGGTAAACCACCTTTCCCTTCACTCTCCATCCCCAGGAGCAGGTTGGGCTGAGAATCAGCCAAGCCTGTTCTTCAGGTATGGCTGTGTACCTCCCTCTGACCAGTATTTCTGCTCCAGATCAAATATGTGTCGCTGGCAAATTAAACCCAGCCTTGTCACGGTCTGTAATTTCCATTGCAGCCACAGGCACTGGCAGCAACAGCTGGTGCACGCTGCCCGCCCCGTCCCCTTTGGTCCCTGTCCCCCAATGTGCTGCACCACCAGCTCTGGAGAATAAATGGGATTTCCAGGGGATGGGTTTGGCGTGCTGGTCTGCAACTGCAGGGACTGGCCCTGGTAGCGCAGGGGCTTGTTTTTAATCCACATTCCCAGAGCAATGTTTGTACTTGCAGGTCTGAAACCCTCCAGGAGCCTGGGGGCTTCATGTTTGCTTCTGCAGAGGCTTGTGCTGTCCTGGTGCTTGCGTACAGCACGTAAACTGGGGGTCAAGCGGCTCCAGGAAGTTTGTTTTTAAGCTGTGTGAGGTTCCTGAGTAAATACAGCGATCACCTTTCGCTCCCTTCCTAACCCTGCTTGCAACAGCAAAGCAGGAGACCCAGCACATGTCGGGTGATGATAACCTCTAGGGCTGCTCATTATATGAGCTGTATCTAGGGCTCTGATCCTGCTTTTGTTCCTTCCTCTCTCTTGCAGAGCCTCCCCGGGTCTTCCCAACACGATATGTGTCTCTGAGTCTCTGTCCACCGTCACATCATCCTCACAACTCCTCCCATGGCTGAGGATGTGGTAGGATCTTTATCACCGCTATGTCTGAAAAGACAGAAGTTCACTTGGATCTCATCTAACTCCCTTACTGTGCTGAGCCAGGGGGTCCTGAGGTCCAGTCCCTTTTCCAGCCTCTGATTTTATCCAATGACAGAGAATTTTCCAGGCTGGGGTATGTGTGCAGCCTTGCTATGGGCTTCCCTGTTATTGCTGGATCACATGAAGCCACCAAAGAGTTTGGAAGGCAGCTCAGTCTTCTGGGTCCACACCTTTGGATCTGGGGAAATAACTTCTGACCTAGCAGGAACCAGGTTCCTTGGGATGTCTGACCACACAGCTCACATTTTGCCAGCTCCAGGATAGGGAAATGAGTTCCTTGGCCCATTGTTCCCTTGGGGCTGGGGCCATCTGGCTCCAGACCATGGATGGTGCTTCAAGAAAGTCTGTACAAAATGAAATACTGACTGCAGAAGTCCAAGTCTCAGTCTTAAGTCACTGATAGGGCAGCTTCTGGGAAAGAAACACTTTCTTTTAAGAAGGATCTGTTGGTCTAGCTTTGAACGTAGCAGGGACTGTCCTACTGTGCATGCATAGCACAGCAGGAAGTCATCTTCCATGCTAGGATCCCCCCCCCTTCGTCTAAGGGGGCAGGAAGATCTCCTAGTTGGACTCAATGATCCTTATAGGTCCCTTCCCACTCGAGGTATTCTATGATTCAGTGTTGGTGGGTACACATCACCTTTTAAAGCCCAGTGGGCAAATGATCATTGAGAAGAATAGGTTGGGGATACCATGGAGGAAAACTGAGATGCTTCGGTCCCTGCCAGAGTGAAAGCTGGTGGTAAAGCAGAGCTAGTCTGGTCCTCACCCCATGAAATCTTCAACCCACTGCTTAACAGAAAAAAGTAAAGAGGATGATGTGGGGAAAGAGAAGAGCTATGCTCACGTTAAAAGACTTTGACCTAATCTCTTTCCCAGCAGATGAGAAGTGGCTTTTGAGGGTTCTGATGTTCTGTGAACGAGGTGATCATCCCCTGGCAGCAGAGAGGAACCTGCCTCAGTTTCTGCATAGGTACACTGATATAAGTTTGGTCTGCCCATGGGAAACATGCCTCATGGGCAGGTTTCAGCTGATGGCTTGTTTTGGATGAGAAGAGATGGCGTGGCAGAAGATGAACTGGTGGTCTACATGAAGGGCTGTGGGCCTGATTCAGCTTTCCTGGTTGAAGCTGCTGGTTCCCACTCAGCAGCAGTGACCTCTTCTCTTTCCAGCTGATGTCTTGGCCAAGGGAGCATGAGTGCTGCAGGAGGAACTCATTTCAAAGGCTGAGAAAGAAGTGCAGCCCCAAGGGCTGTGTGAAACAAACCAAACCCTGTCGATGTGTGATCTTTCCTGCCAGGCACTTAACATCAACCATATCACCCTAACAAAGCATGATGAGAAGAATTTGAAACCAGACTCTCCTCCCCTTGTCAGCACTGCTGTAAATCACTTTCCTCCTGTGCACTCGTTTGCAGGCCGAAATGTTCCTTGCCAAGGCTGTAGCCCTGCAGGAATGAAAATGCAGTGCAGAATCCTCAAAAAAAGGCAAAAGTCCTACTTTCTCATGTGCATATCATTTTTTTTACTCCCGTTGCACAATCTGTTGTCTAAGATCCATAATTTAAAAGCAATGTGGGCATAAGAAAGCTCTAGCTGGTATCTACAGGAGCTGAATTTGTGCCCAAGGAATGGAATTTCTCTTCTGGTGGGATATAGGCTTGGGAGATGTCAGTAGTGCTCTCTGATGGTCCCATCTAGGAGGACAGAGCATGCTCAGGATAGCTCTTTGCTTTTTGCTGCAAGACAAAGCATCTGCGCTGGCCGTGGGGAACCTCATGGAGCTGCTGCAGCACACCAAGTACTGGATGCGTCCTTAAATTATGCCTGCCTTTAATAGCTGAAACCACCACGACCGGACTTTTAAATTTAGATTTGTCAGCTTTCATTGTACTATTCACTACAGCTAGATAAGCTGCCAAGGCTTTGGTAATGCTCTTTCCTTAGGAAAAATAGTTGCTGGAGTTTATTCATGGGAGAGTAGACCAAGGCACTGTGTGGCGTGGGTAAGCAAGGTGTGCAGCCCCACGGGGAGGTCTCCAGCGCTGTAAGTGGCTCGCAGCTGGGTGTGAAGCAGGTGTCTTCTTGCCTTACCTATTGCAAGAGCTGCAGGCTGAGAAATACAATGGCAGCATGGATTGCCAGCACGATTTCTTCCTGTCCTCCAGCAAATCAGCCCTGCTGGGGCTTCCCTCCGTGTCCGAGATCTAGCAGGGTCTTGCTGTGGTGTGGCCAGACCTGGGGAGCACAGTGCTGCCTGGGGACCCAGGTCCTTTGGTTCAGAGCATGTCGGAGGCTGCCCCAGCCTCCGTCCCTTCCTTGGCCAGCCGGGATGTGTGGTTGGTTCCTACCAAGGACCCGCATCCCCGTGGGGCAGCAACGTCCATCCCACAGGGGTGTTTACTACCAGCTGCATGCAGAGAGCCCCGATTCCCTTTTGCTTCCCCTTGCAGGGGTTAATTAAACCCATTGGCACGGGGTTCCCAACCCCATCCATGGGATGTGATGTCGGGGCAGGGGCATTTCTGCCCGCTGCCAGGCAGGGCACAGGCTTGTTGGGCTTTGCGCCTCTTCCCCGGTATGTCTCGCTGTGTGGAGACACGTTTGTATGGAAAAATCTGAAGTTAGGGGCTGAAACAGCTGCTGCGTGGAGGTGGTTGTTATAACAAAGCGAGCGTCACGGGTATCTGCAGAATAAACTGAAAAGACAGAGCTGCTAGCGAGCGGGTCAGGCATTGCGTGAAAAATGAGCTCAGCAGCCTGTCAGGCTTGCAGGGAGGATGGGAGATGAGCAGAGGAGATGTTGGCTCGCTTGAGCTTTTCTGTCGGTGAGGCTGAAACTTTTTCTCTTGCCGTTGTGTGGCAGATAAAAGGGCTCGGCTGACTCTGATGGGGGAAAGGGTCTCTTCACATTGGGTCCTGGCCCCACATCTAGAAAATTAAGGCATGGGAGTGGAAAAAGAGAGATGGGAAAAATGGGATGCTTTTTTTTGCCACCCACAGGCCCGTGATGCCCACCTGTCCCTGCAAGCAGTGCTTCTGGGACAGGGTTAGGAAACCGGGAAGCTGACCACCGAAAGTAGCTCTTTCTATCTCAGCAACGCTAATTTTCACGCTGCTTTCAAGCCCTATGCCTGATAAGACCGGTGCTGGACCCCAAAGGTCCTGACCTGGGGGTCCTCTCGCAGCATGGCTTGGGCGAGGCGGGAGGCAGGGAGCACCCACGGAGCCTCTCCCACGGGTGCAATGCACCCTCTCGTGGCGAGCGCCCACGGTGGGTGCCTGGGCAGGGCACGGGTGTTGGGTGCCCACGGAGCGGGGCTCGGCTCCTTGGCATCATACTGGGGGGTACACAGGGGGCCCGCCAGCCCTCCCATGGAGAAACCGTTTGAGGAGCTGGGATTTGGTTTCTCCAGGCTCAGGGCACACCAAGGTGGGCTCCACCATTTCCCACGGGGTCCCCGTGTGTCTCTCCTCCCCTTAATTTATGCAGGGAAAAGCAAGCATGTTGACAAAATGCTTGAAGCTGGCTTCCCCTCAGCTGGGATTAACCTGCCCTTCTCTCCCTGACACTTCCTCCCTGTCAGGAGCCTGAAAAATAAATCAGTGCTTTGCATAAACAAAGCCCTGGAGAGTTATTGGTAAAAAACCCCAGTGCTCAGGAGCTTCACAAATGCTGTTTTTTCCATGGGAGAAAAGCAGGAGAAGGGGGTTGGTTGTTTGGTTTTTCTTCTCTGTAACCCCTTAACCCAGGGAGGGATTTCTCTGTCTGACCACCCATTTTCCCCTCTCCCACCACCTGGGAGCCAAATCTCAGTTTGTTGAAAGGTGCCTCCCCTTCCGCTCGCCCCGTCAGGGGGACCTGAATTAAAACACCACTTGCTTTCCCTGCAGGAAGGCTGTGTTGGTGGTGGCTGGTTCGGACGTGAGCACAGCGGAGGGGAGCTGCTGCAGGGCTGAGCAGTCGGGGCGCTGGGTGTCCCCACGGGTGGGCAATCATCATCGCACCGCCATGGTCCCCATCCCCAAACCGGCCGGGGCTCGGCGAGCCCTCGCTCCCACCTTCTCCCTGCACGCTGGCGTTAGCTTCCTGCGACTTTAAAGTTCCCTCGGTGCACAAAGCAGAAGAGGGAGGAGAAAGGGTTTCATCATCGCTCCCGAGAGCAGACTTATAAAAACTTTGCGCTCACGCTGCCCGCCTCATTCGCGGGCTTGGAGAGTTTTCAGCACGGACCCTGCGTGCTGCCAGCGGCGGGACAGGCCGGAGAGGGACGGGAGCCCGTGTGCAGCCCAGCTATTTGGGGCTCCCCAGGAAGCCCCCACGATGGGAGTCCACCCCGAAGCCGGCAAATCCCCCGCCGATGTCCCCAAAAGCTCCAGCACCTGCTCCCGGAGTATCTTCTGCAACATCAAGGTAAGGAGTGGTGCCTGGCAGGGATGCACCGCTTCCCTGGCGGGGAGGGAGGAGGATGCTTGCGCCGAGAGTGACCCCAACCCATCCCACGGGTCCCCGCATCCCCGATACAAACCACCAGTAAAATGAAAGGTGTTTGCGAAGATGCAGAATTTGAAAGTCAGCTCCTCGGGCGGTCCTGGTTAACGCCACTGAGGTCTGTTCTGCTCAGGACACGGGAAGGGCTGGGGGGCTCGGTGGGTTTCGGAGCGGTACCCTGCACGGCGCGTGGGTCTTGTGCCCTGTGGAAGCGGGGTGGGCGGCTCTCCGTGGGCTGCAGAGCTTACCCACGGCGTCCGGTACACGGTGTGCTGCTGCTTAGGGAATGATTAACCACATCCTGGTGCGAAAAGAAAACACTGCCCTATAATGACACTGATTTGCTTCAAAAACCTTGGTGAGCAGGGCGTTTTGAGTGACGGAAGCAAAATCTCGGCGGGTTGCAGTGGGTTTTCTGGTGTTGGCTGCCCAGTTACTCATCTGGCCCTATTAACAAGGCAAGAGCTGTCATCCTAAAGCCAGTCCCTGCCTGAGCTTCAGGCTCTGGAGTCACTGCCTGCGTGAGAAAACGCCAGCCACCCTGGCCACCTCTCATGTTTAAAACCCTGCTAGCCATTGGGCTTTTACATCACCCCTCGCCGGTCTTTTTTTACCCATGTGGCACATTTTGGCCCATTTTTGGATAGGCAACAAGGCTGTGGCACGTGCTGGTTCCTGTCTCCGAGACATCCGCCTGCGTTGGCCAGGATTTCCCTGGGTGGGGGGGATTTTCGTGCCTTGCTTGGCAGCACCTCGGCATCCGAAGCAGCCGGGTGCAGTTTTGGGGAATGGCGGCTCCCAGCAGCACCTGCCCACGGGCAGAGCATCTTTGGATACGTGAGAGGGGCCACCAGCTGGCAGGACCCCCTTGTGCTGGTGCTGCCGGTCGTGCCCGGGGCTGGGGTGTGATTTCCCACTAGCGTTATCGAATATGAGCGTGTGTTTGCTTCGAGGAAGGGTTTGTCAGCATTTCCCAGCTAAGCGTGTTTTCAGGAGTGCGCAGCCACAAGGTAGGGCATCGCCATCCGGGATGCTTTTGGGTTTGTTTTGCCACCCATCTTTCCTCACCTTGCATGAAGGATGGCACAGCCCATTCCTCTTTAGGCTGTGCTTGCTTGGCGTTGGTTTCTGAGCAGCAAAAGTTTCACCAGGTTGTGGGGCCCCAGCAGTTCAGTCGGGGTGCCGTGGGGATGCTGTAGGATAGCGAGGGGCTGTTCCCAACAGGCTGCTCCTCCTCCTGGGCGCTCCCAGGGCTGGAGGCATCATCCCAGATGAGGTCTTCTAGTCCTACGCCCCTGAATCCTGAGCTGGGCTATTCCAGCAGGTGACTTGATGGCCTTTTTTGGCTGTGAGCTCCAGGAGGAAGAGCTTGAGATTAGCCTGGGTAATTTAGGGCTGCCCCTGGGCTACCCTGACATGCCTCTGGAGGGGACTGATGACCTGACCCCGTCTCTGGTGGCGGTGCAAAAGGTGGCCCTACCCTCCTTCGGGCTGCTCCAGTAATGACCGCGGCTCAGGGTGAGTAATGTCACCCAAAACCAGAGACCTTCTTCTGCAATTCATGCTCTTTTCTGGAAATATGTACAGCTCCCTTCAGCTGCGTGCTTTCAAAAATATCCTGGAACTGAAAAAGCATTGCCAAACTCGATGCCTTTTTCAGGATGTAAAATTTTAGGGTTAAAAAAAAAAGCCCCCAAAAATGTTAATCCATTTCTGCATCCCACAGGCAGCCGCAGGATGTGGGCTGTGCGTGCTGCAGGAGCCGGGCACCACACACACCCAAGGATACGTGGTCAGGGGCTGTGTCCAGGACTTCCTTGGGTCCTTGGCTGAGGGCAGATGACACAGGGATGTCACTTAGCTGGTGGCAGGAGCTCTGGCTGTGCCAGGAGGTGCATGGCTGTCTGCCTGCACCCGTCAGCTCCAGCTCGAATTGCCCAGTGTCTGGTGCTGGCTGGAGGGCTCAAGTCTTGTTTTGAAAATGAGCAAGGAGCCTGAAGCTCCCCAGACCAGCCAGGTACCCACCACTGTGCCCATCCACAGGGTCCTAGGAGGTGATTTTGGAGGGAGAGGTGGTGCTGCAGCGCCTGGTGTGGCAACCATGTGTGGGACCACGTGCAGAGTGACCCCAGGAGCAGGAGACGCCATCAGGTACCCCCACCTCCCACCTACCCTGGCTGGTGCAAATACAGCTGCACTAAGGGAAAAACAGCGTGTGAAAAGAAGCACTTTAGTTTTAAAACTTCAGGAGGTTTTTGCTAAATCGAGGGGAACCAGCCCAAACCGAGGGGAACGAACCCTTCATTTAGCACAGCCCAACACTGGCACCATGCAAGCACATTAAGGAACGTTTTGAGCTCTATCAAAGCATGCTTGTTGGCATCAAACAGATGATAGGTACCATCTGGGTTGTGGGGAGTCAGGACACCCATCCCTTGATGAAAAGTTCTTGCTTTTAAGAGCAAATGTCTGTAAATTGACAGGCAATGACATCTGCTGCCCTTTCCTGACCTGTTCACTCTTCCTGTGCTGTGACATTTGTGTTAAAAATATATATACATTAAAAAAACAGCTGCTTCAAGGTAGGAAAGCACTAGCCTCTGTGCTGTTGTCAGTCCTCTCAGCTCCAAGAAATTAGTGGAAAATCAAAGTGCCACAACTGAATCTCCAGGTTTAGGAAGTTGTTCTGTTGTGAATGGGTCGTCAGAGGGCAAGGCCTGCACAAACATCTCGGTTTATGTGGCTTTGTAGCTCTTGTTTGTACGAGAAGCCATTGGCACTGCAAATAACGCATTGTGTAAAGTCTTCATTCAGCACCTAATTGTGTGGGAAGCTGTTGGCATCATCCCACACAGAGACAGGTACTGTAAAGGGGTTTAAATTAATTAGACACAGCACCCTCGTATAAGTGGTGGCAGTTTCTGACAGGGACAGTATTTCCAACACAAAAAAATCCCCCAGTTGTAGCGGGCTCCAAGTCTTAAACACGAAGCTCATATTTAATCCATAAAGCTCACATGCCAGGATCATTTTCAGAGTGCGTTTTGCAGGGCTTGGGCCAAAAAAACCCAAATTATTTTTCTGTGCAAACTTTCTTACTTCTCCATGTTCCCCGCAACATGGATCACCGCCTCCCTTCACTGGTTCTCATCACTCTCGGGGTGTTTTTCAGCGCTGGTCCTGTTACTGCTGATGTTTGGAGGTGGGGAGCATGATGGTGCTGGGCATGGGCATCGGAGACGGAGAGGTCCTGGTGGAAAGCAGCGGTTTTAATGGTTCTGCGGGGATTTGAAGAGCGGAACGGGGATGGCAGCTCTGGGGATGGATGGTATGGAGGCACTGCCGGGGCTGCGGCAGGACCGGTGCAGAAGCAGGCGCTCGGGGAGGCGATGGCCTGTGGAAGTGGCCGCTGGCTCATATCCGAGCTCTGGCACAGCAGGCATTTACAGCTGATCTCTGTACCCTGCGGGAACGTGGCTGGTGACAGTGCCTTGCTGCTGCTGTGGAAGTTACTCCCTGTCATACGTGGGTATTAACGACTGTAGCTGCTACTGCAATTACACCGGGCAGCACCAAGGCTCTGCCTACACTGATGCTGAAGGGCACCGCCTGGCTCAGCTGACAGCGTGTTGGCCGTCTGCACCGTTTCTCGTGGCTGGAAGAAACCTGGTCATTGTGCTTACGTTTTTGAGTGCCCTCTCAGATGTGGCAGGGTTGCTTGCACCCCTCTAGAAGCTGGCTGTTTGTCTTGAAGCAACTTGAAGAGAGAAAGCAGAATGCAAAAGGCCTTCAGTTTTTGGGGCTGGGAGGTTGCTGCTGAGCATGTCTCCTACGAGAAGCCTAGAGCATCTCGGTAATCCCACAGCAGTAGTGGAGATGGGTGGTGATGAGCAAGGACAGGCCCCGACTTTGAAGTTCACCAGAGCTTCCAGGATTGTGCTGACTGGCACTGGGATTTTGGGGGGTTGCAGTTGTGCTGCTTGGCAAACATGGGATGAAGCCAACCTTTAGGTGGATGCTGGCACCCAGTGGTGCTGGGGACACCAAGACCTCACAGCCTAAAAGGACAAAACAGCTTTGAAAGGTGGAGGAGAAGTGGATGGTTGTCTTTTTGATACCCATGTATGGCCATGGACCCCACTGATGTCCCCCAGTGCGGAGTCCTAACCACTGTCTCCAATCATCATGTCCATGCCCATCTTGCCCTTCCAGCCATCCACTGAAAAAGGATTATTTCAAAGGCGTTATCTATTTGCAGTGCCTCAGATGTTGTGGCTTCTTCATATGTTAGGGCTTCAGATGTTAGGGCTACAAAAATGATCCGAGGGCTGGAGCACCTCTCCTATGAGGACAGGCTGAGAGAGTTGGGCTTGTTCAGCCTGGAGAAGAGAAGGCTGCGGGGAGACCTGATTGCAGCCTTTCAGTACTT
>Ga0065711_1047129_pt1 | contig 12509 bp, 10 predicted proteins | sample Hoacrofraction12_FD_59098 | JGI IMG/M metagenome (GOLD analysis project Ga0065711, IMG submission 59098) | Hoatzin crop microbial communities from Cojedes, Venezuela - Epithelial fraction 12 v2 (version 2) | ecosystem: Host-associated > Birds > Digestive system > Esophagus > Crop | place...
CCCCTTACTTTTGTCTGATAAGATAAGCACCAGTTATTTACTTCGTTTGTTAGCTCTTCGGCTCTTGATGCCTCAGTCCGTTTGTCTTTTGTCTTGCATTCGACAAGTCCAGCAAGGCCATCGATTACAGATGGAGATAGATTGTTTTAGTTTAGGGGAGCAGAAGTGTATTGCAGTTAGGGTTCCTAAGACCATGGACTAATTTAAGCATAAAAGAAGGGAATATATCTTCCTGATGACTATATAGGTGAAAAAGTGACAGCAGAGCTAAAAATGAAGTAGCCACCTCAAAGACTTGACTAAGATTGTGAATTGTGGAGGTTAAGCAAGATCTTTTTACTATCTTATCCATGATCAACTCACCATGGAAGAGTGAGAATGAAATAGATCATCTTTGAAAACAAATTTCACTTGAAGAGCTTTCCTGGTGTGATGAAATCCCCAACGATTCTTTGAAACCAATTATTTTTTTTCATTCTGAAGAAGGGACTAACAGTGGCAGTCATCAGCTTATTTTCTTTGGTTGTTTTGAATTTTGTATTTCTCTCTAAAGCATTAAAATGAAATCTGTGGAACATTAACAGCTCCACCTAATTTTCCAAATAACCAGCCTAACCTCCTTTACAGCTTTAGTTATTAAAACCCATCAAGTTATATGAAGGAGTTATAAAGTTATAAGGCAAAAGATGACCTTAGTGTATATTTAGTTTAGCAGAAGGAGGTTAAGATTGTCAGAGGTGAGACACATGCCAGACAGTTTATCAGTTTCTCAGTAGTTTCTTTTAACACTGGACATACTTTCAGCACCAGTCTGCTTATTGTTGGGGTAATTTTTGACTTACATTTACTGGAGTACTGAAGAGCTCTAGAAAATTATCACTGGAGTAGTGTCTCATGCCGATGCCCATCCTTTTTTTCACGTTCAAAGCAGATTCTGTGTATTCTCTTGAGGACAGAGCTACACACCAAAATTCATACTGACTTTTTAGTTCTAACTCTTGCACTTAAACAGGGTTGTATTTGCTTAATGCTGTAAATGGTCATTAAGTGTAACTACTTATCTTGAGGACTCTGTATCACCATTTAGCTTTCCTGCCCATGGCTTCTTGCAGTTTTAACTAGTCACCTTGGTGTTGTGACCATCCCTGGATGAGTATCCTTGATAAGATACTGAATTGCTAACAAGATAATTTTTATTCATGCGCAAGTGCTGAACACTCTTAAATGAACAAGTCTCAAGGTATGCATGAAAAACAGTAATAGCAGCAGGCGAGAATTATTGCTACACTGACAATAGAAGACCATAGATACGAAGTTGATTCTAGGTGTTCAGTAGTGCTTGGATGGGCATCCCGTTTATTTTAGATGGGTACTGAGAGGCATTAAGATTCTCAGTGGAAGCTGCTGATCAAACAAGTATGTCTGCAGAGCAAGCAAGGCAATTGTGTAACAATGTCTTAATATTTCTTGCAGAGGGGCTGCTGTGGTCAGATTTTTTCTGAAACATAGGTTGTGTAAAATTGAAATAACACAATATTAAGCCAAGTACTGTAATGAGTTTCTATAGAGGTAAACAACCCCTAGTACAGACTCTTATACAGAATCATTGTACAGCTTTTAAGAATATTTCTCTAGAATGTTTGAGATCCAGATAATATCGGAGTGTCCAGCTGCTTGAGAAGCTGAAAATAAAATTAATGGATAAAATGATCAATCTACTGTTTTCATTCATGAACTTTAAAAAAACAATGTGGAATGTGGAAAATCTGATTGATCTGATTTTCTGTTTTCTAAGAATTTTATAAATTCTTATTAAGCTACCTATTGAATCATTTGTAGCCAAAAGGGAGGGTGGAGGGAGGCAGTTTTGTAAATTCATCTGAAAATATGTGGGATTTAGGCTGCAGTCAAATACAGGTCTGTAACTTGCTATGATATATTATGTCTGTGTTAGTCACTCTCCATACCTCCTCCCTACAAATTTCTTCAGTTACAGCAGGTACTTTTGAAAAATCTCCCTTCTTCACTACTGGATACAACCAGCCTCTTGTATGGGGAGAGCCAGTCTGGGATTGGGGAACAGGCAAAGTCAGGGCTCAGAACCATTTAGCAAAAGCTCAATGGGTGGGTAAAAGATGATGTGTAGATATCTCTGAAACATCAGAGAGATTAAGGCATCCATTTACTGAGAGGGTCGGCAGGGTGACTCATGCTTTTCTATAGTTCTGAAGACAGAAGAGGAAATGATAGAAAAGCCTGGTATGTAAAAGAGGTTGTAGCGATTGCTTTGATTAAAAGAGGAGCTCTGTGCACAACTTTCATATAGTTAAATAGGATTTATATTATTCATCAACAATGGTGTTACAGTTAAACCACAAGGGTATTTTCCATAGTTCTTTTCTAATCATTAGTAATTAGAATGGTATTTGCCTGTCCATACAAGTCATCTTCTCACTAATTAGCACACTACCTCAGTGTGATTTGTTCACCAAAGCTAAAGAAGTAGAACTGCATCTGTGACTCATCCAAAAATGCAGGTTGGCTCAGAAAGCGTGAGGGCTACACCATAGTTTAATCTGTTAGCAGAAGAAACAGGTTAGTTCAAAAAGAAGAAAGGTATTAGGGACTAAGACTCAAATAGTTCAGCGTAGTCTAATGGAAATGAGAGGTGAGGCTCTGCTGATTTCAGTGTCATTGAGTAACCTTTGAAATTGCGTGGTGAGAATTCTTAACTTCAGGAATAAGGATTATTTTATTTTGTGGTGGGTTTTTTTTACCAATAATTGACTACAGTAATGATTTTTCAGTAGGTGTATCTATTTTAAGTGTGCATTATATTAATATGCATATTCGTAGTCATGGGATATCATAGGCAGCAGAAAGGGGACTGGTCTGTTTGCTTTTTGGTTTGAAAATTCCCTGAGATATGGAAATTTCATTGTCGTATGTTTTCAGTTTTATGACAAGCTTATACTGCTTCCTCTAACGAAAACCCTTCGCAGCCAAATTCTTTCCGTGCTTTGAATTTCCTTCAGTGTAAACAGTCTTTCAGCATAAACAGTCTTCTTCAGAGTGACGTGGAGTAAGAAATTAGTTTTTGTTCTGTCCTTACTGCTTTTTCCTTGTATTTTAACTTTTCTCCCTGGAAGGCTTCTTCTCTGAGAGTTGCAAGATGTACATTATTTGTTACGTTGGTGCATATTCTACTACATTATACATTTCTGTGTTCTTTGGTGAAAGCACTGAGAGCGCAGACTTGGTAATGAACCCCAAAGATGGCAGGGGAATGACAGTGGAGATAAAAAAATGTCAAAAATTGTACTTAAACTATAAATTTTTCAGCTTCTTAATTGTTGAGATCTTAGTTTCTTACCCTTTGGGAGCAAGGGCTTTCACTTGTTATCCAATTGTCACGAAATCTTCTGGTTACTGATGTAGTGTCTGAGTGTGCAGCAAAGCCTGTGAGACCCAGGTGCCAGACTAAAAGAAAAAGCAAGAGAGGGAGGGAGACAAGTCTCTTTGATTGTCTGGTGGTGGGGTCTCATTTTTGTATCTCACACCATGATCTGTGCCTGCGATAGTATGTTCCTGCTTCTGTGGAAGACAAAATATGACTTAAAATTTGGAAGGAATAAGTATTTCAAAACTAAAAATCTTCTTAGCAGCAATTAACTTTTTTCTGCGAAAAATCTGGGGGAAGGGAGAACAAGAGGAACCAGTGATGCCCATGTGCCCGTATCCATTTTGTGGGTGTGTTAACTCGTTTCTTTCCCAAACTTTTTTTTTTTACTATCTTTAGATGAAATTAAATAACTGAAATCTCAAGTTCTGCGTAATTAGAAAAGTTCTGTGTTGGTAGATGAGTCAGAAGGCTACTGACCAGAAATGAAATGAGTAATTGATGTTATCTGTGGCATGAAGGAGGACTCTGAAAAAAAGAGGTCTAATGAGATGTTGACTTGAACACAGCAAGAGTGATGAATGTCACTGATCCCACAGAAATCTCTAACCCTTGTTTCTGTTCTTCCAGTTAAAGCAAGAGGGGAGGAATTTTTGCAATGTAAATAGAAGTGGTAGTGCAGCACTTTGGGCAAAATGCAGTATTTTCCTTGAACTGTGGCCAGATTGTTCAGAGTCCACTAATGGAACCGGGTAAAAAGTTAGTACAAAATTACTTGTGCTGCAAAAATGCATTGTTTGGGGTTTTTTTAACCAAAACAGAAAATTAATCCCTATTTAATGAATTCAGCAACTTGTTTACCCCAAATGCTTTGTTCTATTTTTATATTCATAGAATCATAGAATGGTAAGGGTTGGAAGGGATCTTAAAAATCATCTGGTTCCAACCTCCCTGCCATGAGCAGGCACATCTTCCACTAGACCAAGTTGCTCAGAGCTCCATCCAACCTGGCCTTGAACGCTGCCAGGGAGGAGGCATCCACAGCTTCTCTGGTCAACCTGCTCCGGTGTTTCACCACCCTCATGGTAAAGAATTTCTTCCCAATATCTAATCTAGATCTGCCCTCTTTTAGTTTACAGCCATTCCCCCTTGTCCTATCACTACACACCCTTGTGAAAAATCCCTCTCTATCCTTCCTGTAGGCGCCCTTCAGGTACTGGCAGGCTGCTATAGGGTCTCCCCGGAACCTTCTCTTCTCCAGTCTGATCAGCCCCAACTCCCTCAACTGTCCTTGTAGAAGAGGTACTCCAGCCCTCTGCTTATCTTTGTGGCCCTCCTCTGGACCCGCTCAAACACATCCATGTCCTTCCTGTGTTCGGGGCTCCAGAGCTGGACGCAGGACTCCAGGTGGGGTAAGAGCGGAGTAAAGGGGCAGAATCACCACCCTCGACCTGCTGGCCACGCTTCTCTTGATGCAGCCCAGGATACGATTGGCTTTCTGGGCTGCAGGTGCACATTGCCGGCTCATGTTGAGCTTCTCATCCACCAGTACCCCCAAGTCCTTCTCCTGAGGGCTGCTCTCAAGCCACTCTCCACCCATCCTGTACTTGTGTTTGGGATTGCCCCGACCCACTTGCTGGACCTTGCACTTGGCCTTGTTGAACTTCATGAGGTTCACGCAGGCCCACCTCTCCAGCCTGTCAAGGTCCCTCTGAATGGCATCCCGTCCCTCCAGTGTTTATTTATGACATAGAGCTAAGTGATTTCCAAATTCCATTATTTCACTTAACCTTTATACAATTTCTGAAAGCAAAACAAACCAGATTAACATAAAACAACTGGTTTTGAGCTGTCAAAATGGTCGTCTTTAGCCCAATGCGAAACGATTTCTATTACTCAGCTTTTCAAAATTGCTAATGAACTCCTGAATTATTAAGCACACACTTTTAACAAACCAATTGTGTTTGAAACCTGGAATTTCAAGATAAGGAAAGTAAGAAAAGTTCAAGTTGGTTAGTAAGGAAATTGTTTATGGTGTTTCTAGGAATTAAGAATCATTTACTTGTCTTTGGAACTATTGTGTTTTTAACTCTGCTTTCTCATCAAAATGATTGGTGGGAGAAGGAAGAAATATGTTCCAAGGATGGAGCAGGAAACTGAATAGTTAAACATGTAAGCTCCTGAGGTGTTTCTTTGCTTTCTTAATTTTCCTCTTGAAGGTAGAAAGGGTAGTAAAGATTTTAATACAAAAATTAATATTCCTAGAAAGATATCTAAAGCTAAAACAGAGCAATTTTATAGTGCGTGAGACAGTACATCAGTTGCTAACAGCAACTGCTATAAAATACTTTCCCTTGCATTCCCGCTTTTCACACATCTATAGTTTTCCTTAACATTCCTTCTCTAAAATAAAATTTTCTAAGGATTTTCCTTTCAATCATTACCCTCTTAAAAGAAAATGTGAAAAATATTGTCTAGATTATCTTTTTCTACCAAGTTTTTTTGAGACGTGAAAAAGTTACTTATTATTTGCACTAGATAAATTATTAATTGAATGTATTTGATTTTTCTAGTATAAATGTTAGATGTGGTAATTGCAAGCTTTGAATGGTCATATGAAAATTAAGATTAGTTCTTTTCTTGTTTTGGTATCTTTTCATGGTATTGAAACCATTGTTGTATGACTATTGTGGAAGACTTTTCATCTTTAATCAGATCAAGTGTTAGTCTTAGATGTTTTAAGGACTCTCTAAAGCTTTTGTAAGTGTGCTGTCAGTATTTGGATTGTGTGAATAAATTAATCTCTGATAGTTTTTCCCTGGGGGTGATTTCAGGGTAAAGGAGGCAGACTACAAGGCATTCTGTTTCTGGAATATAATGTGGTTATTATCAGGGTGGTTATACAGGCTCCTGGACCATTCTGTCAATGCCCAGCAAACAGGTGTTTCATGATGACTGTGTATACTTGTCCCAAAGCAGATTTTATTTTTTAAAATCAATTAATAGGATTGGAAAGCACCTAAAGAGGTCAGCTGCTCATCCCTCCTGAATCCTAACACAAAAGTTGTTACATTTTTATGTTTGTTAGATAAAGAAAGCTGAAAACAAATAAACAAAAATAAAAAATGGAGTGAGGGGAATTTGATATGAATTTTTTTAAAACCCTGTGAAAACCCCTTACGGGTCTGTCTTCAGAAGTCACAGAAGCCAGAATGGGTTTCCTTCACACGTAATGGCTATTTTTCCTTCTTCAGGATTAATACTGTTGTCGGAGAATCTGGATACTTGAAGTGCATAACAATTCAAGTACAAATTAGTAGAGGTCAGACAGAAGCTTTATTAACTATGGTCATAGTGAGGTCACTGGGACAGTGTCTCCCCTCTGTGTCCCTGTCCTCTGACCAGTGATTGCAAAGACCCAACCTATAGAGTGTTTCAGAAAAAAAAGGAAGAGCTGAAGAGAAAAAAATAATTTCAATCTCAACAAATCCAGGTACCTATTCCTGGGAGGGAGGAACTCGTGCAGCTTGCTAACTGCAACAGTTCAAACAAAGAAGCAAACAGTAAAGAATGTGACAACGTGGGGAGATGGCTCTTGGTGGAGCAGATAAGATTGGCACACTTGGTATTACTTTACCTCAGAAGCGGGGAGCTGGAAATAATCAATCACAGACTCTTAGCTTTTAGTCAAAAGGAAAGTTATTTTCGTAGATATGAGTCCTTAGCCAGACCTCTCAGATATTGGATACTAATAGTTATAACACCACATTGTCTGTCCTTCAATCTTTTGTCACAGATTACGTTTTCTAAGTCTCATTGTCCTCACTGATGTCCTGTTTTTGTGGTTTGGGGTTTTGTTTGGTGTTTTGTTGTTTGGTGTGTGGTTTTGGTTTTTTTTGTGTGAGTTTTTTTTCTGGAGGATCATGTTTTGGTCCATCAATCGACTTATATTTTTCTTTAAGTGATGTGTGCGAAGTGGAGCGCGCTCCTGCATCTTCCTTGAGAGCACTGCAGAGTGAAAGAATTAACTGAAGTCTTTTATAGGCTAAACACCACTTTGTACAGCTCAGTGTGATGTTTGTCTTTCCCTGTAAAAAAATAAGCGTTTACTTATGTTGAATTAGTGTGCTATTATAATATGTAAATTGTGGTCTGCAAAAATATTACCTAACTTGTCATTTTTCATCTTCTGTTATAGAAAATATGCTGCACCCAGTGGGACAATAATCTTTTAAGAACTCATATGTTTATAATTATGCTAAACAATTAAGAGCTCCTATGACACTGCTGCTTTCAAGATTCGAGTTTCACTTTCTGTGCATTTCCTCTTCTTTCATCATAGGAAATTATGCTGTGTTTCTGTAGTGGTTCCCATCACAGACCTCAACACATTTTGCAAGCATTAACTAGGAAACCTTGGTACTGAATTTTTTCATACCAATTCTCGGTCCTTAGGGGAAATGGTTTCTTTATTTTGAATATAAACAGGTCAAACAATGTCCCATATTTTTTCTAGCATTAGTCAGCAATCCATGAAGTTTAGCATCATTTTTATTCCCAGTGAAGGTAAAGAGATTAGACATTCTTAGCTGAAAGGACCTCTGTAAGGGCTTGTCTAGCAGTTGAAATCCAACTATAAAGGCTTGTGTGATTATTGTCTCCCTGCTGTTAACCACATCAATCATTAGTAATGTCTGTTTTTCAGAATCCACCTTCTGAATATTGTATTAGGAAAGAAAATATGTGATTAACAAACAATACCCCCAACCCTCTCAAAAACTGTTGGGGGGTTTGATTTTTTTTTTCTTTCTTTTTTTAAAGAACTAGTGGGGGGGTGGTGTTTCTGTTGGGGGTTCTGAGAGGGGGTTTTGTTTGTTTTTGCCTAAAGGTTCTTTTTAGTTTCAAAGCATGAAGGACCACTGTCATGTCACAGCTAATGTGCCAAATAGGGGGACTGGGCTTCATCTAGGAAAACCTAAATGTTGTTGTTCTGTCAGAGATGTAAAATTTCTTGTAATATTTTTTCATCCTTATTTACTATAATGTCTCCCTCTAACCCATAATTGTTGTGGAATTTATAGTGGGTTTGTTGTGTCCTTATCTGTTATTTGTGTCATCAGACTTTCTTCACCAATGATAGCATTTCAGCTGCTGGAGTCGTGCAAAAGGCAATAAATACTAAACCTGTGTTAAGTTTTACTTTTTGTTGGCAGTATGCATTTCTTCTAGCCAAAGAAGATGCAAAAGACTTGAGAAGTTGCAAAGGTCTAGCTGTGGGCTCTTTAGTTGAGAGCAGTCTGATACAGAGTGTGAAGTCTTCTAGTTGTCATCTTAAGAGTCATCACTGCATTTCTTCAAATGCATTTTCTTATCAAAGTAACAGGACTTCATGCAATGAAAGGAATGTTAAACTGAAACAATGGATTACATTTTATACTGCTTAACCCAGAATGCACCAGACACGTATTTCTTGCTTAGTGAAATACAGCATTCTGATCCCAGTTTTTTTTTTTAACTTAGAAAGCTGTGGCTCTGACATGGCAGGACTGTAATTTAAACACTTAAAAATGCAAGTTCTGGTGATCTAAATCCAGCAAAATATAGGTGATAACAAAACCATGCCTGTTCAGACTGCATCTACTTACTTCTAATCAAGTTTTACCATGAAGCGTATTTTAACTTTCTCAGTTTTCTTTATGTAATGTTTAATTCAGACTTTAATCTTTGTTAATGTTAAATATTTATTTTTACTATTGTTATTTTATGGCATAAATCCTGCATGTAGGCTGTCTTTTTGTTACCCTAGACCTGTTCAAGTAGCTAGGGAGGGTGCTGCCCTGTGCTATTCAGTCTAGACAAATTTAGAAAAAAGCATTCAGGACTTGGCTGGAAAGAATGTCTTGTGCCTCAGTCCATGAGTACAGTAAAATATTTCTCATAGTGGCTCATTGTGATCCAGTTGCAAGCAGACTAATCTATTGTTTGCTCAAACATTATCAGCTGAGTAGTGAAATGCTTAGGAATATTTGAACAAGTAAATATTATACATTTGAACTTTGGCAGTGCACTTTTACTTGCTGCTGATAATGCACTGATTAATTCTGAAAGATACTACTGTCTGCAGTGTAATAGGAAAAAAATGGTTTTGTTTCTAGGTTGTCGCCTTTTTCATACACTACATGCTGTGACAAAATTACTAGAGACAAGAAGCCATTGTTAAATCCCAAATACCAAGTATCAGAAGTTTTCTTACCTTGGGAATTCTTTGGAAACTTCCCAAAAGAGTTTCCAGATTTCAGGACATGCTTCATTTTGTTTGCCTTCAGTGTAAGGCGGTGTTGAAGGAACGTATAGCAAGGTGGCTTACTTTTGGGCAATTGTATTTGGGACCTTACAACATTTTTTCAACTAATACCAAAAAAATACAAGAGCAATAATACCAGTTTTGCATGTTAGCTGAAGAGTTCCCATTTCCTTTATAGAGATGATGCAAATTGTAACAATAAATGTATACTTCCTGGCTGAACGCTGTTTATTTTCCAGTATTCTATACTTTTTTAATGCTATACTTCTCAAAAATATGATCATTTTCTCAGAAGTTTGTGATTTGCAAAAAGCACTGAAGGGAAAATTACAGACTTCAATACAGATTCTTTGATCATCTGTAACTGTTATCTGCATGTGCACCATTCTAACTTAAAAAAAAAAAAAAACAGCAAAAAAATCCGAAGCACAACAAAACCTGAACAATTGAGAGATTTAATGTAGTTGTATATAGTAGTTATCAAATGCTTGATTTTTGCATTTTTATTTCAGTGAATATGTCACCTAATCTGCTACATCCATTTGTTCTTATCTCCTTTCCCCCAGTGTACTCTTCATAATATAAGAATCTTTCTTTTTTCAGTTCTAGGATAGGATTTTTGAGATACCATGATCACAGCTGCGTGCGATATTTATTAAGTAGCTACACTAAGGATTTGCAGAATATGAAAATAATTTGTTTTATTCCCTCTTCCTGTCTGAAGACTTTATTGAGCTGATGTATTCATAGAACTTGCCACAGTATTGTGTGCTGAAAGGTTTCATGCAGTTTTTAGTACGAAATTATACAGCTTTCCCCCAAATGTTTTTCACGATTGCCTTAAATATGTGGAACTTACTATGTCAATTCCTACCTGAAAGGCAGGAGCAGAAAAAAATCCATTCACTGTGTAAACATATTTGCAGAAGTGTACTAAATACTGTGAAGGCAGAGTTTCACTCCAAAGCTGGCTCCACATCAAATAGTTTTAGGAATTGATTTTAAAATGAAAATATATTGAAATAATAGGTGGAAAATTATCATAATAGATTTGTACATGGGAGGATAGTTGATGTGTACAGCTGAGATCAAAGTACGTTATTTGCTAAAAGAATCGGTGTTTGCTAAAATACCTTGAAATACAGTTCCTTTTCTCTGTATTTCCAGCAAACACAGGTGACCTGCTAAGGTGGAGAAAATAACCAAGGGAGCAACTATTTCAGAGTTGATTCTGACAAATAGCGAGGATAGAACTTGGAGTTTGAAAGCAGAAGGCCATTACGATGAAAGTGTTCTGAAAACACCTTAGAAAAATAATACTTCAAAGGACCATATAGGCCACTGAGTACCATCTCTCTGACTCTAAGAAAAAGAAGGAATGATAGCAGAAAATCAGTGGCAATGAGCACTGAAAGGTAGATTTCAGTCAATTTATAAAATAATTAGATAGACAAAGTTATTTAAGGAGTAAAGGTCTTGGGAGAGTTTCCTTAAAGAGGCAACATCAAAAGCATAACACAAAACGATTTTGATGTAAAACACAGATAGGAAGTATATTAAGAGAAAAATACAGTTTAATCAGAGCTTTCTAAAATCACAAAGGACTATATTGTAAGTGATAATTGCACCACCTTGCTAATGGCACACATACAAGGGTGATACAAACATGTATGGACAAAATGAGAAAGATGTAGAAAGTTCAGTGTAGAAAACCAGTGACTAAAAGCCATTAAAAAGCCATAGAAGTGTTCTGTTCACCATACTAGGTGTTAAAAGAAAACAAAGGAAAACCATAAGTCCATTGCTTAAGTAGGAGGAAGAGAAAATAATGGATAGAAAAAATGCAGCTAAAATGCTCCATTTTCTTATGTCTTTCAACCCTTTTTAAAAAAAAAGTTACTTATAACAATTTAACATAATTAAAATCAACAGTAGGATGAGAACATAGACTAGAACAGGAGAAGCACAAGTCAAAGAATATTTATCCCAGCTTGGTGTATTTAAGTCTGTTAGATTGGATGAGGTTTACCTACAATCCCTCAGGAACGAACCGCATCAATGGCTCAGAAACCAGCAGTATTTATCTTTGAGAGCTCATAGAGAAAGGGTTGGCCCCAGAGGGCTGAAGAAGGGCAAACATAATAATTAATCTTTCAAAAGAGGAAAATGAGCATGACGGATCTAACAGTCTTTCTTTCCTAACTTCAAGAGTTGAAAATAGGCTAAAGCAAATTAATAAACAACCGGTTCTTAAGAACCTAAAGAACAAGTATAAGCTAATATGCTTTTACAAAGAAAAAATAACATCAAAATAATATGACTGACTTCCATGTAGGAAAGATTGTCTAGCACATGTGATATAGTGAATTCTTTGGCAGTCTCGCACGTGACTTCAAAAAAAGAAAATTGTAAATAATGCAAATGCGAGACGATGCTAAGATAATTACACCTTATTTATAACCCTGTTTACAGTAATCATCACTAGTTCTCTGTCATCTCATTAGGAAACAGGAATCACAGTCCCAAAGGATGTAAAATTATATTGTTATAATTTTTCAGAGATATCTGAGATCAATAAGATGAAATTGAATAAGAGTAAATATAAAAGCTTTATTTATATTCCTACTTAAGAATTAAAAAAAATGGATTCAAGACTGGAAAATGGAACAGCTGGGTGGAAAACAGTATGATAGAAAATCATCTGGGACCTGGTGCTGAGAAGGAAATAATGGAACAGAAACTGCATGATAAATTAAGAGAGTAATGACACCCCACCTTCCCCCCCTCAAAAAAAAAAAAAAAAAT
>Ga0065711_1047130_pt1 | contig 12508 bp, 5 predicted proteins | sample Hoacrofraction12_FD_59098 | JGI IMG/M metagenome (GOLD analysis project Ga0065711, IMG submission 59098) | Hoatzin crop microbial communities from Cojedes, Venezuela - Epithelial fraction 12 v2 (version 2) | ecosystem: Host-associated > Birds > Digestive system > Esophagus > Crop | place...
CCCCCCCCAACCTTGGGCCTCACTGCTTCTTTTGCAAGTCTTTTTTTGTCACACAACCTAACAAACTTTTGAGTAGACCCAGCAGATGGTGGAAGCATGCCATTGCCATGTTTATTTTGGCGGGTCCTCAAGGAGATTTATGCCTCATTAGTCTGCTCTCTGGAAACAGGCAGACAGGGACCTGGAGAATGAGACCGCTTCAAGGAGTGCAGAACATTCTGTGCATGCCTGTCACACGCAGACATTTGAGTTAGACCCTAGGAAGCAGCTAGCCTGCTATGGCTTCTCTGGAGTATCTGGACCAGTGTGAGATCCCTCTGGGCTCAGGAATGGGGGAAGTTCCACCGAAGCCAGGAGACGGCGTGGGAAAAGGGTGGGCTGCCAGAGGGAGAAAACAAGGCTCCAGAAGAAGGTGGTAAAAGCACTAAAAAAAGGTATGTTTTTTTTTGTATAACTGAGAGAAAAAAAAAGTCCTTGGGCGTTGTGAAAGCCTGTTATCGGGACGCAGGTTTTGATAACCTTTCAGTATTGATTAATCAGTTGCTGTGTTCATTTAAAACACAGCCTGCGGCTTGTTTAGGAAGTGGCAGCACTACAGCTTAGTAGTGTCCAAAATACCATATCGCTATCAAGGCTAATTTAACACTGATGAGATCAATAGGGTTCCTAGGGCTTGGAGTAGATGAAAAACATGGCTCATTACATGCTGCTCTAGTTCTCCATGGGAAAGAGGGAAAAACATGCAGTAGGGTGAGAAAAGGGACTTGGAAACAGTGGAGTCCTGAAAATCAGGCAGGTACCTTTGGCTTGTTCCTGTGAGTCACCTGAAGAGATATCTCTCTGAAACAGTGACAGCAAACTGGGAGAGCTTCCTTTTTGTATCTTGCTTGCTTAGCTGTGCCCCTTGAGTGGAACATGTCTCTTGGGCTGTTCTTGTCAATGCTTGCTCGCTTTCACCTCTCTCTCTCCCTCTTTATTTATTTAAGCCACCAAACATACAAAATCTGAGTTTTCTCTACAAAGGTAAGCCTCTACACAATCCCATAATCTTTGGTGGTACCAACATAAGCATCAATTTTATACAGAACTACTTCTGGATATTGTCTGGTAAATACTGCCTCTTGGTACAAAGCTTTAGAATTAGACACAGAAAAAGCACCTGGGGTCTTGAAAGAGGGGTGTGACGATGCTCATGAACTGCAGAGCAGCCCAGGCCCTGGATGCCCGTGTCCTGCAGGCGAAGAGACAGAGATGCCAGAAGAAATGCAGGCAGCAAGATTTCTGTAGCAGGCCTGCAGTCAAAGTGATCAGTGGGCAGTAGCCAGTAGGAAACACCAAGGAAAAAGATGAAATCCTGGTGTTTTCTGGGAGTTGGGTATCTTTGCTGGCCCTGGATGGAAAGCACAGACCCCCGAAGGCAGTAATTGTGTTCTTTTGTTCAATGTATCAAATGAGGTAAAAGGAGAGTGTGTGGTTGATTGCTTTGGTTTTTCACAGTTTAAAAAGGGAGAACCTCTTTTCATATATCATTTTAATAATTGAACTAGCAATCTATATAGCAGACTAATAGAGTGCTCAGCAAGAAATTGGGAGCAATCAATTCCCTTTCCTCCCTGCCTGAAAGACTTCAACCTCACATCCAGCAGCGTAGCCAACCAACAGTGACAGCATCACACTCCTGCATGTCCTTTCTTTCTTCAGTCTTGAATTTTTTCTTGCAAGTGGCACTACTATGGTAAGACAGATTGGAAAAAGCTCCTCCTTCTGTCTCCACCTCTAGCACCATCCAACAATAACCCATGTAGTCCTTACCTCTTTTTGCAATCACTAACTCTGTGATGTTTTGAAGGCTAAATTCTGTTGAATTCTAGTACCTTTTAAGATAGACAGGCAAAGATGATCAGAAGGACAGCTTAGGTCTTCTGGTCCTTATCATCCTTAGAGGATGCTGGCACTTTCTGCAAAAGTCCAAGGATGAGATAAGCTGACGGATTAAAATGGCTAGAGTATTCCCTTCTGGGTTGCAGGTTCACACCCAGCCTGTCATTCCAGTGATGAAGAGGGAACTTCACATGGCTGCTGAGTGATTTATTTAGGAAATGTTTATTTATACATTCCTATCTGGCACATACATCATTGACAGTCATATTTCATGGTGATGGGAAAGACACCGTGTGTAATTATCTCAGCCAGGCAGTCATTGCCTCCTTTTAGAGAAAAGATGAAGAGTTCTGAAGTCCACAGCATGGCAGGCCCTCCTTCCCAGACGCACTACTTCTTTCTATGGTAAAAATTTATGTAGCTCATGTAAAAATCTTCCTGTCTGGGAAAGCTAGCTGAAAAATGCACTTGGATCACAATTGATTTCCAATTGTCAAACACTCAAACATGTAGTGGTGGCAGTTCCAGCCAATTACAATATGATATTTTTGTACCTTGTTAGAGATGCTCTGTTTAAGAAATTTTTTTATCCATTCCATTTAACTTCTCAGCAATGTCATACACTGACCTGGATACCGGACTTGGTGACCTGAGGATCCTTTCTAGCAAGTTAGATCTACCAGGCTGGGGATGGGCACAGCACCAGAGCTTTGCCTCCCCCGTTAACCCTTATCTCCCCACTCCTCCTGAAACCTTTGGAGCTATACTGGAAGTGACAGTGGTTCTTCCCATAGCCACTTCATGCCAAGCAGCTCCACAATGCCTGGAGCTCTGGGGCAGAGCCCCACACCAGCATCGGGGAGGTTGCCCTCAGCTGGATGATGCCAGGAGCGGCCAGCTGCTGCATGCCAGCCCCTGTCCCCAGCAGTGTTGCCCCACTAACTGTCAGCCCACAGGATCCTTCCCCACCCAGGACTCCAGGCTGAAAAGGAGCTCAGCTTCCCCATTCCCACCACTCTGTCTATGTGACTGCTGTTTGAGTCTCTGCTTCTAAAAGCAGCTCCTTTTTATGCCGTAAGCATAAATATAGTTTAGAATAGTAGGGTCCTAGAGACTCCTGGGGCCTTCTGAACACTGCAGCCATGGCACAGTATCCTGAAAGAGAAAAAGTGCCCCTCAGAAGTTAACATCAAATTGAATTCAGGGATGTATGCAGGAGCATAAGGCCTCATCCTCTCGGTAATTTCCATGGAAGACAACTTTCAATCAAATAACACAGTCAAAGTTCAAACCAAAGAAGATGAGCGCAAATAAAAAATGAACACAGCTCAGCTAAAACTAGAATCAATAAAGTAGTGAACTTAATGACCAGTTTGTCTTAGTATCATGTAATTGAGCCCAAATTATATATAAGGAGAAGGAAAACTGACCTTACCATTTGTTAGCAATTACTCACATTCCAGTAACAAGGCTACAGGAGTGTTCCTTTAAATGCATGTCATGCCTTAGCATTAGTATCCTACTCCAGGTAAGGGTAACTGATGAACTCCAGACATGAGAGAAGAATCAAATACAAATTAAATATTTAATGGCTTTAGCAAGTGCCGTGGAAATAGATACATAAATTACAGGGGAAAAAAATAATCCCTAAAGCGAGGAGAACTGAATTCAGCAGCAGCCTGGTTTAAGGGGTTCCAGTCTCTTTTATTGTGGAGAGTTGCACAACAATGACATATCCAGTGCAGCAGCTTGTGAGACCACGTTTTTCAGTAAGTTTTCATGAAGCAAAAGTGTAAGTAACATTAAATGAAGGTGCATTGCACTTATACAGTACAGTTTGCATGCTTGTACTTTGTGAATAATATCATATATGGGTTTTAAGACTCATGATAACTTTATTGCAACTAGCCAGTAATACACAAAATTATGAAGCATTGTATCAAGCTGCAGAAGGGTATGTCCTTGTTTAGTCAACAGTGATGTTTAATGAAACAAGCCAAATAATAATGCATGAAATACGTAGGACTGGTTAGGGAAAGAAAAAAAAAGTATTCATTTTTGAAGAAAACCTGTGCATCTGCCTGAGATGATCTTTTTCCTCATGACATCCTGCTTATTTCTGTCTTTGGAGGCGGGGAAGATAATGTTGAATCATGGTGCAATGGGAAGAATTACTTAAACTGTAGTGTAGAGTCGGGTTCCCCTCACCCTTGTTTTTGAACGATGCACCAGCTTCTGTGTTTAGTTAGGACCAAACTGAAGTTCTCTGAGATTAGCAAGAATTTGGATTGATTCCAGTGGGGTTTCTACCCAGATTAATTCTGCAATTCTATTGTGTACCTGGGTGAGCCTTCTTTCCCCTTTTGGGAGAATAATTGAAATCTCAGTATATAGGGGCATGCTCGAAAGTAATCAAGATACTACCCCATAGCTGGAAGGCAGTTCCCTGGCTGAGATGTAGCAACTGATCGTGTTGGCCTCCAAAGCCCATTGGAACATAAAATAAAATTGATTATTTAACTCAACGAGATTCTTAAAGGAACTGTTTGTGGGATATCAGTTTTCAGCCACCTGTGACATGCAATATTTTGCATTTTGAATCACATTGAAATTGTGTGGCAAGTGAAATAGATGTCTTGACACTAGATAATCAACAGCAAACCGTTTTACTTCACAGTGCTACAGCCAGGGAAGATAGTTGGTCACCACACCCCAGCGGAGGAAAAACAAACTCCTTGCATGGAAAGCAACTTTTTGAGAAGTACTAATTCAATTGCTTGTGCTTATGCAAAGATACCCATACCGAGGCATCAATATTTTCATTACACAATGGACCTCAACAATCAATCATTTTATCTGCAGCACAGTTTCTCGCTTTGAATCAGTCTTTCAAGGTCTCCTTTGTTTGTTGTATAGTTTAAATATAATTAAAGGATAATGCTGCAGAAACCAGGTGACTGCAGTTGCTTAAAATGGTTATTTCATTAATATCTGCATTACTTTTTTTCAGCAGGTCTTCATGAAATTCAGTATATGGAGAACTGATTCAAAGGACGTTCAGTTATTCAACAGAACTAGTCTTATCAAATCTATTTTCTATTACAGTTGCCTTTCACTATGCTGGAATTTTATATAATGTTCATTTCAAAAGTCTTCACATTTCTGTAAATATTCTGACTTGAGGCGTGAGGATAAGTCATTGTTACTTATCATTTGAACAATTCTCTGTTTATAAGGATTTTATTTATCGCTGCTTCATTTTATTATCCTGGATTTTCAATATTGTGTAGTACGGACAACGTCCAAAAAGAGTGTTTTCCAGCATAGCTCTCAAATATAAACCTGTCTCTATTACGAAACACTTCTGTGGTAACTTTATTAGCTGAGAACCAAAACAACAGAGAGATATTGAAGACCCTTCATATCCAAAACCTGGGGGGAAGAAGCTACCTGCGAAATGTCTACTCTGATTTTAGTCTGCATGACAAGATGGAAACGAATGAGCAACTATATCTGGCATGTAATTTGCCTAAATGAGACTCTGAAATGTTGGAGGTCACTATTCCCAGGAAAGAAAGGCATAAGGTCAGCAGAAAAAGGTTAGAGAAATTCACACCTTTTCTGAAGATATACAAGAAATTGGCTGGTGGATTGAGTGCTTGGAAAGATCATCTGAGCTTCTTGGGAGTTCAGGTCCAGTTCCTGGGGCCCAAAGACATTGTAATGTGGCAAAGCACATTTTAAATTTCAGGCTTGTAACTTACACTGTGACAAATCATGGGTTGGATGAATTATTGTTATTATTATTATTATTTGTTTTATTTGAGTTGGTATCAATAGCTTTTGTTTTCTTTTGCCTTGTTTTAAGTACAACCAAGCTAGCCCCTTTCTGGCATTTCGTGAGTATTTCCAGCTCCTCTCTTGACTGGTATCCTTGACGGAGGATTTTCTTTCCTGTCTTGTCCAAAGGCATCAAAACCAGCTCCTTGTTCCAAGCTAGCTAGATATGGACTGGAGAAAAAACATTATATTTTGCTTACATGTTATGACAGAAGTCTCTCATGGGTTTTTGTTTCAAGAACTTTTTATGGGTAGCAGTAATTGTTGATAGTCCAGTCATTAGGGTTCTCGCTAGTAGTAGGTTATATATTAAATAATTATACTTAACTTTTTCTGCAGCACTAGGTTACGGAACAAAATCTTGCAGTTTCTGCATTGGGAATGCTACTTTTTTTTTTACCAAAATCATCCAGTGTTTATTCATCATACTGGACCTAGGAATGCTCTCTGACATATTTTTGTCCAGTACGTGACATTTCTGTAGAAAGAATCTTTAAGTGAATAAACATTTTCTAGGGGAAAAAATATCTCATTTTTGAGAAATTCCAAGCTGCATCTATTTTCACTTCTCTGTAGACACTTTAGACATCTGCAAAACCATCTGGAAACAGGGAGAAGCAGGTGCTTTTCGAGTAAAATTCTTCAAAATGACGATAATATAATTGAACCGTCTATTTTTAATGCATAACCTTCATAATCTCTAAAAGTGTGGGTGCTCCCATCAAGCGCCCATGGTCAATAGATCACGGGGCTTTGAAACAGCAGTTTAGGTAAACTGTGATAATTTGTAATTTCTAATTCATTGTAGAAGCCTTGAATTTACAGTGACATTCTCAAAATAAGCAAGCACAATAGATTTGCGTGTTATAGACAGCTAGAAAAGGTGTCAGAGTGAACCTTAGTTGGGTTATAATGTTGCTGGCAGTATTATGCAAAGATTTACTGTAAAAAAGTTACGTAGCAGTGGAAGGAAAAGCACTGTACTTCTCCAAATCTTCCTGCATTCCTCGAAAGAGTTCCCTTTTTCAAATGCTGGATATAAACACGGGCTCTGAAATCATGGCCCAGCTCAAATCACTGGAAATGTCATTAACGAGGATGGAGAATTTAAACATATGTCAATCGTTGCCAAAATGCAGAGTTCTTCTATCTAGGTAAGATCAGTAGTTGCACTAATTGCAACCTGTCGGGCTAATATTGCCCTAAAAACAGGGAGGACCTGGACATGCCAAGGACTGGCAGAAGTTTTGTTTCTTGATACCCAGAGTGCTAGTGGCCCTGAAAAGCTTGGCTTAAATGGAAAAATCTCTCTGTCTATGAACAAAGCTTGAAAAGAAACAGAAACACATTAAAAGATTCAAAGGGAAGTACCAAAAATGCTTGGGCTTTGATTCAGCAGTCTGTTTTTATTGAGCAAATCTGTGAGTGTTAGTGCAGTGGTAGTAACAAATGCATTGATGTGCTCTGCTCATTTGTGGCCTGAAGGAGATTCCTGTTGCAGCATGAAATGAAGGCTTCTGTGTTTGAAAACATAGGTGGGTTTCACAGAGCTAGACTTCTGCCCTCCAAGGGTCCATCCCACAGATGCGTCCTCATGGGAAGAGAGTCTAACTCTTGGTGCTTCTGGAAAATGCCTGCTTGCTTTGTTCTGGAAAATATCAAGAAAGTGCTTCTGCTCATCTCCTCCATCATTTTTTGTGGGTTTCATTTCCTGCAGCCTTTCCTCAGGGTCAGAGAGTAGGTATGAATCAAGACATCAGTCTACTGTGCTGACCAAAATGGAGGCATTTTCCCCCAAGAATTTCCATTCTCCCCTATCTAAACAGCCAAGGAAACAGTCTGTCTATTCAAACTGCAAAACACAAAGTAGCGGGGTCAGGAAGCACCTTAACTTTGTATGAACCCAGCATGACGAGTTGTGGTCTGTGGCTTGATTTTAGGCATTGTCACGTTGTGAACAGTAAATGTCATGGAAAGTTGGCTAAAATAGGATGAATTATGAAAAAAACCAACCTCAACAGCATCTTTTATTTGTCCATAATGCATGAAGAGAGATTTTTATACAAATCATTTACCATAGGCATAAATTAACGTCTAACACTCTTGTCAGCGAGAGAAAACAACTTTGCATGAAGGACTTTGATGTATTTGTTAACTGACCTCTTTCTACTTCCTTTAATTAGAATTTCATATCTGGTAAAATGTATCATTTGTTTCTGATTGCTATGTACCAAAAAAGGAGGCAGACAAGTCATTTTAGAACAAGCATTCACACCTGTTCTATATATAACTAAATATTCTACACCTATTTCATAGCTGGCTTGCAGAGTAGATTAAAAAAAAAGGATAAATTACTGCACCATTTGTCTGACTTTTCAAAACAACTAACGCCTATTTCAATAGTGAGAAGGAGGTGGAATAAGAGAAAAGTAAGTCTATATTATTTCTCACTCCGTTTTCCTTCTCAAATTGTTTCTCTAAAGACCTTCTGTTATCTTTATACTATTAGGAAAATAACAGGGAATTAGGGTTCATATATATTACTTCCTTCTCCGAACACGGTTCTAGAAAGGGAGTGAAAAGACACAGGAAGGGCATGGACTCAGCATTGCTGCTGTCCGTCTCGATGAGATGGTGAGTCGAGCAGATATTTGTGCTGAGAGGTGTCCTCACTTTCTGCCTCAGTGTCATGCTGTCTTAAAACTGACTTAGGCCAACTGCACCAGCCACCTGTGGGGCTACCTTGCTCCGAGAGAGTTGAGGCACCCTTCCACCTGCCCACCTTCCTGCTTCCCCTGTATTTCCTCCCTGCAGTAAAACCATTCCCTCTTGCTGTCCGTTTCATGTGATTGCTGCTATTTGGAGCCACAGGCTACTTGCAAGTGTAATTATTAGCCTAAGACTTGTCATTCTTAAGAAATGACTACTGCTTCGACCTTGCATTGTTTCCTGGTTCCCCTGGGCTCTGCTCGGTGGCAACTGAAACCTAACCCTCCTGGAAGAGGTGGAGAGAGGCTCAGGACACCTCAGCAGAGTATATATAAAGCTATTATTGTAACACCTCTTGTTAAGCATAAACACTCTGCACAGCAGGATCTTTGAAAGCTACAGGCAATCCAGTGCAAACAGGACACCTGCGAAGCCCATCTGCCATCCACTGAAGCGTCAAAAGAAAAATTGCTGTCAGGTGGACCGAGCACTCAGGATAAAAATAGCAATGCAGGCTGTAATCAGCATCAGCCCCTACTATCTCATGCCTCTTGTGGGTAAGTCAGCCAGGAAAGGATTGAGGATAACCTGTCTTGCAGGTAGCCCAGGAGAAGACATCAGGAAGGAGACTGTGGAATGATGAGAAGAGTGATGGCAGAGGCCATTATCTCATGTTGTTTAGATGTTTTGCTTCATTTTCTGCAACTGTGGACTCTATCTTTGCTTGAAACACTTTGCAGCAACTTGAAACAAGCCTTAAAAGGAGGTGGGTTGACTTCTACCTCTTGGCTGAACAATTCTGAAATCGCACTACTGCACTCTTTCCCTTACCAGTTTCCCACCTCATGATGGCAGTTTAACACGGAGCAAAGAAGGCAAAGAAAAAGATTTCTGTGACTCTGTTTTAGCCAGCTGGTAGACAAGAGTACTGCAAGATTTTATCTTATTGGAAATTCAAAGTGTCCTTGAGAGCACACATCTCCTGAGAAATCTTTGCTAGGTTTCCAGCACCAGATTGTATCACTTCATAGTTGGCTAAACAGGTCTTGCAGATTTCTGAGAACCTTTATGGGAGTTTTGTCACCAGTGTGGTTCCTCTCCACCTGAGGCATCTGCTGTGTCTCTCTCTGGATGCTACTTACATCTCGTCATCTTCCAACACATCACCTAAGTCTCATCAAAATACTTACTTAGAATGGATGAAACCGTACTAGGTATTGCAGTATTTACTAGGAATAATGACTCAGATCTCTGTGGGGACTTTCTATCTGCTTTACTTCAGGCATCACATTCCAGACACTCCACAGTGACATGAGGACATTTCCAAGGGAAATGCAGAATCCTATAAATTGTCTCCACAGTCTTTCTGTTCTTAGTTAAGATGACAGATATTTGAAGAGATACGAGGGTGTTCCAAATCTCACATAGCACACACAGGGCAAGAGCAGAGAGAGGGAGAAGAATTAATTTCACCTCTGAGTTAATTTTCCTTGGCTTTTGGCATGCCCAAAGTAAGATGGGCACTCACCCAGACTCACTGCAGGATGAATCAGTTCCCAAGTGCTGAATAGCCTCTGAAGGAGCTTATTTCTTCTAATTGGCAATATTGGGAGCCTAGGCTCCTCACAGAGGAGACAAAATTAGAAGCCCAAAGATAAGTGGGGTGGGGAATCTAAGCCAAGGAGCCTGAGGACAGAAACTTTAAAGTTGAGGGAGGGAAAAAACAAAAAATCATATGAGGATTTTGTAAAAAGCTGCCCCTAAAAATGGGTTTGGGGACTATGACATTAGACTGTAGAGATGGCAGTTCCTCTGTTTGAACAAGCCGTCTTTTGGATAAGGCTTTTACGTGACTGTTATCTCCCTTATCTCCCAGTCTCTAGAAGCTGCAGTGCCTAGAGCTCAGCTGATGCACATACATTTCAAAGTCTGAAGGTTTCATGAGGTGTGTGAATGCAAGATTAGGCCTTAGGCCTGAAATAAGACCCAGCACAATCTGAGGATCAAATATTGTGAGGCCCTGGTTGCAGATTTTCTGTAAATTTCCTTCTACCAAACACTCCCAGGGAAACTTTGCCAGTGTAGCTAATAAATGCCTGGTTTAGAAAGGTTGCTCAGTTGATCCCATAGATATATAGGTGGCTGTAACACAAAAATATGCAAATAACCTTTCCTGTGTTTTAAGATCATTAAGAATATTTTGAGTGACACCCACCCCGGTCATAGTGGTGTAACAGACACACATTCACAATTGCAATCCTTTCACTTTTTTGTACTCCAGTTTATTACATAAAGACTTCTGTTTTCAGAAATGTTTACAGTGGGATTTTTAAATGCAGATTACCACTTTGCCAACATTTTGTTGCATACTCATAACTGCTTGTGCCAAATGCTGAATTAATTATTTAGTGAATATTTAGTGTGACACTTGAAGGAATGTGATGAAAGTGCTGGCTCTAGACCCTATTTTAATTATTAATGAGTGCTAGAAGTACCTCGAGGTGTGTTGCAGTCCTGGAGATCATGTATTACAACAAAAAGAAGTGGAGCAGCAAAACATTAAACTCCTTAATTTCCTTGTAAGATGTTGAGGAAACGAACTCTTTTGGAGGGCTTGTCCTTTGCTAACTTGTGATAAAGATAACTTTTTAGCCTAGCTAGGAAAAGGGTAAATACTTCAGTAACACATCTTTAAAAAAAAGTGTGGAAATGCTAGATTGAGATTCCACTTTCCAACCATACACTTTCACTTCATCCTTTCTTTCCTTCCTCTTTCCTTCTATGGACTATTTCACATCAGTATTACAATTAGATATTGCAAAAGCTTGTTCAGTCATCTAGTCCAAAACCTTGCTAATTCTGCAATTTTTATTCTACAATAAAAGGCATTTTCTAGAGGATTCCAGGTTAGATTATTCCAGCACCAAGTGTCCCAGAGAGTGTCAACTTCCCATAGGAATCCATGTCTCAGTCTAATAGACGTTCTGTGATGTGCAGCTTAACTTTTCTTGATCTAATTTCATCCCACTCTTTCTCGCTATAAACCTCCACAGCTTTACAGAATCTCTCTTCAGTTTTACTGTGAATTTCTCTTCAGTTTTACTGTCTTTATGCTGCCACTGTTCAAAACACAAAGTGCTGATATCTACTTGTCCAAAACTCCATATAACTGAGACCAGATTTTCTGAATGGGGTATATTAAGATAGGAGTTTGAGACAGGAAACTGGCATTCTTCTAAGTGCTGCATATGACTGCAGGCGTTGCTCGGATCTCAACACTTTAATAAACTCAGCACTCAGCCTTTGGCCATTAATTATTTTTAGGCAGCCACATCACTTTCACCTTTCTCTCAATAAAATCTCTCTGGACTGACATTACAAAAGTGGACATCAGAGGCAAATCTTCCATGAAGTGAAACAGACAATGAGGGTACTATCATTTTTCATGCGCTTACTTGAGTTTCTCTATGTATCCCAAACTTTTAGCTCTCTAGGGGAGAGAGCAACTCAATTTGAAATTATAATTTAATTACATTTGGGAAAAAGTCGCTTGATCTGGTTGTTCATTCCTTTCCTGAATTGATACTTTCCTTCCAACTGATGTCATTCATAACTAGAAGACAAGTACAAAAAGTGACATTTCACCAAGTTTCGTATTTTCAAGTTCTGATGAACTTTAGTTTCATAGCCTTCATGGGTGTCTCTCCTACTTCTGAGGGTTTTCTTCCACAGTCCAAAAGGGACAGCACTTGAGGTTGTGATGTGAAAGATGATTACAGCAACTTCAGAAATATACACTAAGATTAATGCAATGGATTTATCCACACTTTAACTCCTTTGTGAAAGAAAGAGGTTACAATTTTAACAATTTTACTCATAGAATCATAGAATCATAGAATCATAGAATGGTAATGGTTGGAAGGGACCTTAAAGATCATCTAGTTTCAATCCCCCTGCCATGAGCAGGGACATCTTCCACTAGACCAGGTTGCTCAGAGCTCCATCCAACCTGGCCTTGAACACTTCCAGGGAGGGGGCATCCACAGCTTCTCTGGGCAACCTGTTCCAGTGTTTCACC
>Ga0065711_1047131_pt1 | contig 12508 bp, 13 predicted proteins | sample Hoacrofraction12_FD_59098 | JGI IMG/M metagenome (GOLD analysis project Ga0065711, IMG submission 59098) | Hoatzin crop microbial communities from Cojedes, Venezuela - Epithelial fraction 12 v2 (version 2) | ecosystem: Host-associated > Birds > Digestive system > Esophagus > Crop | place...
GAACAGAGTCTGGCCCCGTCCTCCTGACCCCCACCCTGCAGATATTTAGAGGCATTTCGAAGGTCCCCTCTCAGCCTTCTCTTCTCCAGGCTGAACAAGCCCAGCTCCCTCAGGTGCTGAGGTGCTGGAGATGGTGGGTGGCCAGTGCCCTTACCACGGTTCGTGGTGGCCTGAGCCCATGGCACAGCGATGCACCGGCTTGGCCGCAGCCTCCTCTCTGCCACAGTCACTAACGTACTGTAAGTACAGCTCCAGTGCGCTCGCTGGCACCGATAACGCTGATGGATGGAGGTTATCCAGGAGCTCCGTAACAGTGGTGAAATATTGCGGGTTTATTGCCTTTCCATTCATTTTGTTTTCACGCCTCTCTGCCTTCCTGACTCATCGCCGTTCGGCCGCTGCGTGCAATTGCTGTTTGCTGCGGTAACACCCACTGGACAAGACAAGAGTGGTGCAAAGCACCGAGGCTTGCAACTGCTTCGGGAGCTTTTTCATTTTTTTAATTGAGCATCTAAAGCTAGGGCAAGTGACAGGAAGGGAAAAGTTAGCGATGCCTTTTGTCAGAAGCGTGAGTAAAGTGGGAAAATGAAGGAGGAGCAGAGCAAATGCCTCTTGCGTTGGGCGCGGCGGCTGACGTGAGGAGTCGGGGGGAAGAGCCCTGCTGCCGTCCCCGTGTCCGGCGTAGGCTCTGTTCCCAAGGGCCTCCCAGCTCAGACAGGCTGCCGGGACGGAATCGACGGTGGGAGATGCTCTGCCCCGCGCCCAGGGGCGGAGGCCGTGTAGGCTCTTGCGTGGTCCCTAAGAAGTGTTTTCTCTTTCCCCTCTGTTATCACAAATCCCCTTCTGCCCGCTCACTGGGGAGCCCTTGGACGTCTGGGCACTTCACGACGTGACAAACTCAACAAGCACCGAGTACCCCAACGCTACCGTAAATAGCTGGGAATAAGGGAAAATAGTGTTGGCAGTGGCTCAGCCCATGTTTAACCCAAATCAGAATTAGGCTGAATTACGTACTTCTACGTGGAAATACTGGCGGGAGCACAGCCCCAAAGCAGCCCCCAGCTTGTGGTCCCGCTCACGCATGCGGGGACACAGCCGCACCTTGCCTTTCGCTAGGCTTTTGCTAGCAACTCTGGCTAGCTTCTTCTATGCCTTTATAATGTATTGCAATTTTGCATATTCATCAAATCAGAGAATGCTTTGGGTTGGAAGGGACCTTTAGAGGCCATCCAGCCCAACCCCCTGCCATGAGCAGGACATCTTCAACTCAATCAGGTTGCTCAGAGCCCCGTCCAACCTGACCTTGGGCTTATTCCTTAATTGCTAATATCCCTTAATTGCCTCAATCATTTTTTTTTTTTTCATCTGGGCTTCTAAGCTTGCTTTCCTTGTGCTGTAGCCTGGGAAGCAGAGGTAGTTTCCTGGGCTCTGCTCTGCAAACCTCCATGTCCGCGGGTGCGCGCTGCTCCCTGCAGCACAGGCAGTCGCGTGGCCCCCGGCTCTGTGGAACGAGGGCTGTGGCCGTGGTGCCTTGAGAAGGGCCCGTGCGTGCTTACGCAGCCAGCATCTTGCCCAAAACTGTCCGACCCCACAGAAGCTCCGCTGGTGGAAAAAGCCAGCGAACCCAACGAGAACAAATTCTACCAGACATGGGAGAAGGGAAGCAGTCCAAGCATTTTGATGAGCGTATTCCATTAGCCAGGGCTCTGACTTTTTATTTTAAGCTCTGATTAAAATTCAGCAGCTTTTATTTAAAGAGAAAAAAAGAGGAATGTTTATGCTCAGCATAGGCCCTGATTTTCCACCGCAGCGGGCGTTTGTGAGCGAGGGGCTCCGGTGGCTCCCCCACCCCGATCAGCGAGGGTCCCCGCTCGTTAGTGGCCGCGGGGGTGACAATGCTCGGTGGCAGAGGCCACGTGACGGCAGCCGGCTTCTTGCGGGAAGCTAGCGAAGAGAGGAGAAGCACCGATTCCCCCTCCGTTTGCTGGGACCCCGGTGAATCAGCTGTTTGTTTCTCATAAACAATTATGCCAAGATGGAAATTGGCTTCTGTCTGTATGTACTTTTTGGAGGGGGGAAAATCAAGCAGCAATAGCTGGACAAATAATGTGGGCTAGGAGATAATAGATGCCTGAGGGATAAAATTATAAACAGCGCTTTACAACGAAGGGAGAGGTTTTGGCAGGGAATAGTTTGCGTTTGACTTCTTCTTGTTTGCCAGAGGACCGGTGGTGTTTTGGAGAGCTTGTCGTGGGATAGAATTTCCAAACAGACATAGGAAAATAGTGAAGGTCGTTTGTTTTTTTTTTTTTAATTAATTCCTGACAAGAAGGACAGTGCTAAGGCCGGGGTGCAGCTCACGCCATCTGCCCCGCCGGCGTGTTGGCTCTGACGGGCACGTGGGCGCCGGGGCTCGCTTGGAGGAACGCGGCCAGCGCAGGAGGAGGTTGGAAAGAAAACAGCCAGGTTGGCGAAACAAAGCGGGAACAGGAGCTGTTTTAAATCCCCAACAGCTCAGGGAGGGGAGGCGGCACGTTTGGCACCCGATGGGGTCCGAGCGGAGCCTGTTCTCCGTCCGCGTGGGCGCTGGTGTTGCTGGAGGTCTGCTGCAGAAGCCCCTCTCCGGTCACGCAGCGACGGCGGGGTCTGGCTTAGCGCTGCCGTCCCTCCGCTCCGTGCTTTGCCATCGCTGCGGGGACATGCAGAGCCCGGCCGGGCGAACGCCTCGGTGGCCTCGTGGTGCCAGTGTCCCCACGAGCGCAGGGCTTGGTCTCTAATCCCCGCTTCCCAAGGATGGGTCCTGCTGCGGCGGGTCGAGATCCGAGGTCTTTGGCCCAGGCTCATCCCTGCCGCCGGCTTTTAATTTCGCCGCTGCCATGGGGGGAGAATTTCCCAGGCACGGACGGGGCTCGGCGGAGAGTCCCGCGGAGCGAAGCGCCTGCCGTCCCCATGAGCTGGAGTGGGGCTCAGGGGGGTGCTCAGCACCTCCGCAAATGAGGCCAAACTGTCGAGTGCTTTGAGAATGAAATCATTAAGTCGCTGTTGCATTAAGGCTCTGGTTTTATTCATGGAGTGTAATGTGATTCGTTTGCCCTTTTGCTCTCGTGTTGAGAAGGCAGTCATCTAGTATGCATCGCTGGCTGCGGGGAGAGCTGTATTTATTTATTTTTTTCAGGGTTTTTTTGTGTGTCTGTGTGAGGGAGCAGACATTTTCCTCAAGCGCGGAGCAGCCACAGAGCTGAGACTCGTCTGTCTTCTGCGTGGTCTCGGAGGCCAGTGCCTGCCGCGCTCCCGCAGCCCTGTCCGTGGGAGCATCCAGCTCCGCTCAGCTCCGCTTCCCGGTGACGAGCCCGTCTCCTGCTCCAGGCCCTGCGCCGGGGCACGCCGGAGCACTGTGGGTCCATTACGAGAACCCCCGCGTCTCACCCGGGGCCCGGGCTGGAGGCACGGGGGATGCGCTGGCACCAGGTCACGTTGCCGAGCTCGGGGACAACAGCATCCCTTGGTGACACCGAGTCCTGCCAGCCCCTTGCAGAGGGGTGGGTTGAGCTGTTTACCAGGGAACTGTGGGTTCCCTGGGCTCTTGGACGTGGCACGGGATCTTGCCGATCCGTGGTGGGACGTAGGATGGGACACGTGGAGGTGAAGAAGGTTGTGGGTCCTTGCTGCTGCGGGTCGCTCTGTGCAGTTGGAGCGGCCAGGGGAAATCATTCCTCCTTGGAGTTACGAGAAGAAGCGCACCTGTCTAGGGAAGAGTACAGAATACTGAAGAACAGCAAAAAATGCCATTTTTAAACTGTTAGCATGGGGACCATTAACCAAGTCGCCCATTCCAAAAGGATGAGGAGGAGTAAGCTGGTTTACTGCTGCTCGTGGTGGGACAGGATCGGAGCGGTGCATCTCCGTGTGTCGGATCTCTGCCGGCAGAACGAGATGTGGGACATCCCTGTCCAGCCCCCGCTGTCGCGGGCAGCCCTTTCGGAGCATAAAGCGCGGAACTCCGTCTTGCTGTCAGGTTCCAAGCGGTCGCAACGCACGGCGCAAGGACCGTCTCGAAGTCCTTGGGTGACCCTGGATTTCTAACGCTACAGGGTCACAATACGCATAAAAATCCATAAGGCAACTTTTCGAAGCGAAAGACAGGAGGAGGGGGGTTAACTCAGCGTGTTTCTTTTTTTGCATTGTCCTTTTCTTCCCCCCCCCCGCCCTTTTTTTTTTTCCTTTTTTTACCCTCCTCCCCTACAGTCTGGAGACCAGACCCGTGCTGGGAAACACCGGCGAAGCAGAGCACAGCTCCACGGCACAGAGCAAGGTCTGAGGCGCGGGCGAGGGCAAAGGCTGTTCTGCAGGAGAGCACGAATTTGGCGATTTCCCTGCGCTGGGCCGATGGGGAGGCGTGAGAAGAACGGGTCAGGTGTGGCTGAAGATCAGGAGAAAGGGGTTTTCACAAGAGCTCGGAGCAGTTTGGGAAGGGGAGGCTTTTTGCCTCCAACAATTCGGGTAGACAAAAGAAGAGAGGCGCCTTGGAAGCGGGGAGGTAATCGCGCCGACCTTCTCTGCTCTTTGTTTCCAACCAAGAAAAGCACAAATTGCTGCCGAGGTCGCTGAGTGGTTTCCTGCTGCTTTGTGGCTCGATTCGGAGCTGCGGCCGTTCTGAGCCCAGTTCCTGACTTTGCGGTGCGGTAGCACTGAAAAAAAAAAAAAGCCAGCAAATCCTCGCTGGCGGAATCGTAACGGTTCCCTCCGCGGTGCCCAACGGGAGGAGCGCTTCGCCGACACCTTCACCTCGCGTCGCACGTCGGGTCCTGGCCGCGGTTTGAATAGCTGAGTGCCTTTTGGAGAGTTCTAGAAAGGTCAGGAGCAGAACAGGGGCTCCGATCGCGGCACAGCAACCAGCTGGTCGCGTTGGGTTTCGTTTTACTGCCATAGTAACACCATCAGCCGCAGTGTTTGTGCCGTGCCCACCGAATGCCGTTTCCCCCCTTCTCTTTGTCAAGGGATGAGCCCTGAAGAAGGGTTTTTCTTCCCGACGAATTTCTGCCAGGCAGTAATAGGCTTTTTTGGAGGGGACTGTCCCCGTACCCGGAGCTGTAAGGTGGGTAATTTACAAGGCAGCGTGCAAATGCCAAATTGTTAGGCAGAACTGCTGCTGATTTCGAAGGCAGTTAATGCTATAAATGTGCCAAGTGCCAGTAGAGTGTTTCTACAGATGGAATAACTGGAAATATTGGAGAGGTTCCAAAGGTTTAATCAAATTCAACCATTTTTTTTTCTTTTTCTTTTTTTTTTTTTTTTAAACCACAGAATTCTCCAAGGGATGCGAGTTGAAATAGTAGATTATTCCATTGCTTTTAGTACCATGGGGGAGATTTTCACAGATGAACATAAAGCGCATACTTTGAAGCAAACACATAAGCGGGCACACAAATCAGGGCAGCCGCAACAGCGCCGTGACAGCCTGCGCTGGTCAGATTTAGAGGGAGCATCGTCTTTGGACACCCTAGCAAGAGAGTCCTTGGAAGCAGCCTGATGGGTTTTCATTGAAGGGAGCGAGGGGAAGGGTTTGGGCAAGCGGCGGCAGCGGTGTCGCTGGCCCTGCGCCGCGGTTCTGCTGGACCCCGGGCAGGTTTTGGTGGGATTCTGGGCACGAGCATCCTTTTCGTGGCTCACTGTGCCGCGCTGGGGCACGCGTGTGTTTCTGCGCAGATGCACACCTTCCCCTCGTCTTGTTGACAGCCTTTCCAAGGCTTCTTGTTTAGCCAGACCATATGTGCTTGGGCATGGAGACAGCGTGATGTGGAAAGAGCATCGCGTTATCCTTGGGCTGCAAACACCGGCAGGAGCAGTTCGGGGCACATTTTGTCTGCAAGGAGATCCAGAGCCCTTGAGCTTGCATCGCAGGACACGCGTAACAATCGAACGCGATTTTTTTGCTCGTTTGTCAAAACCAGGTTCCAGAAAGCCGTTTCCCTTTGTTCTATTCCAAAATTAGCTCTCCCTGTCCATTCCTTAAATATTCGTCCAAAGCATGGATGAAGGCCACCGGGGAGAGAGGGGATGTTGTGGCGTGTCTCCAGGTAAAGCTTTGCTACTGAAGAAGTGATGTGGCACCAAGCTGGGGAAGAGGATGGAGATTATTCCATGAGGTTTTGCTCGTCCTCAGTACAGAAACCACAGAGCCCGTCCTCGTTGCTGGCAGCAGGATTTGGTTTTGGGGTGAGGTGGCAGGGCCGTGAGCAGACCGCAGGGAAGGGCTGGACAGGGAGCAACGCTGTGACGGCGCTGAAGCTTTTATCTCACCGGGGGATTTTTTTTTTTATGTGATGTCTCTTCAACAGGTTTTTTTTTTTTTTTTGCAATGTCCTGATTGGATCTATTAATTGTCTTTTTTTTTTTTTTTTTTCTGTAAGAAGAGTTTCCTGCTTTTCGTGGAGTGCTTGGTATTGATTCTCTCTGCTCTCTGCCACTCTGGAGTCAGGGACCGTCTCCCTCCCAGGCGCTGCCGTACTCCCTGCCTACTTTCTGCGCAGACCCCCGTGCCGCTCTGTGCAGTATTTCTCGCTGAATAAATTGCCGCGAAGCTATTAGCCTCAATGCCACAGTCTGCTGCTCCTGCTTTCCTGCGCCCACCTCCACCCCGCGATTGATCCAGCCTGCTGTCTGCTTGCTGCAGTCAAGGCTGCCTGGTGCCGCTGCGCACAAATCGCTTTAGAATTGAATGGTTTAAAAACGTTTTATAAACAGGCCCTCCCCTTCGTGATCCTGTCCCTTGCGCCAGCCAGAGCTGGGAGCTTTGACGTGATTTACCTGGCCAGAGGATGGGGGATGAGTCTTCACTTCTTGTGTGATTTTTTTCTTTTAATAATTAAAATCAATATGGAAATTAAAAACTACATCATTATGGGAATCAGGTCCCTGATGAAGCTGTTGCCTATGGATCTGGGTCCTAGATTGCATATCCCGCTCCAATGATGCCCCGGCGTCCCTCGGCTCCTTGCTGGCTCCTGGTGTTGTGCGGGGATGGGGGTTCCGCTCCAGGCTGTGTGCTGCCGGCCCGAGCAGCGCCAGCTGGCAGCTTTGTCTCCAGAGGTGTCAGTGGGGTGATTTTTCTGTTGACATGGTAGAGGTGTTTCTGAGACGTAGCCTGTTGTGGTCTTCTTGGAGGTGTTTGGCTGCGGTAACGGTCCGGGGTGCTGGCAGGTCCGCAGCGGCGTGAGGTTTGGGGTGCCCGGGATTCGTAGTGCGTCCCTCCGAAGATCCTTGCGGGAAGGCAGCGCTTGCCTACCCGGAGCTGAGGGAGATGCACTCACCTCCTCGGGTGCAGATGCGAAAGCTGCAGTGGACACATCTTACCTGGGGTTGCCCGGCCACAGGAGTCCATCTGAGCAAGTTACATAGGGTGTCTCTTTCTCATAGAGATCCATAGATATTTTCTGCGTGGATGCAAAAAAGCCTTTGCAAGTGCTGTGGGGAGGTTTGGAAAAAGCAAATAATTTTGCAGCTAGTTTGAAGTATCCACCCAAGAAAGGTGTGTTTGTACAAAAGGTGGTACAGTGCTTCCAGCAGCTGGGTGATGTTCCTTTGTTCCTCATTCGTCATCCGTCCCCCCCAAACTCCTCTTCACTCCAGAACCTCACAGAAGAGCTCTTCTGAAGCAACATTTATCTCAAGTGCTGCTATATCAGGATTCCTCATCTTGTCGTAAGATCATCCACGCTGAATTGAAGCTCTAAGGGTGGAAGAGTGACACATGCACTCTGTTCCTCTAGGCCTGTTCTTTGGTGTTGCCGAGAGACCGACTCCGGGGTAGGACTTGGTTGGATCTTACCTTGCAAGATGACCCATCTCAGAACCTCCCCACCGTGGAGTGGTCCAGTTCAACGTGATGATCTGTCTCTGGGAGATGCCGAGGACCCAGCTAAGCAGCTAGAGCGGGATTGTCCTCGGTCCTCTGACACCCTCTCAGCCAGTTTGCAGATCCTTGTGGAAATCTGCCTGAACTCATTCTTCTTCTAGGGTCCTCCTTCCCGCCCTTGCCCAGTGGTCCTTGGTCTCACAGTCTGTACCACCTGTTGCATCTCCTGTGGAATACCCTGGCTGTGTCTTTCCGACACGGGCAAGCTGACTCTCACGTTATGCTGGAGATGGTTTGAACAGGCTCCTGCAGAGGTATCTTCTGTACCTACAGACCCCCCTTAAACTCTTCTCTAATGTTTTGTCTGCAAGAAGTGATGGTATAAAAGGGCAGTAGACATATCTGGCAGTATGAAGTCTTACTGAGCAAGCCTGTGGCCTCACCCGTGGAACCGTTCTGCCCACTCTGACCTCCTCCCCTGTTCTCTGCTGATGGGAAACTCAATGATGCCACATCGAACTGAATGTAGGATTGTATCATCGTGCCACCTGTACCAGTTTCTTCTTTGGGAATACCTTTGGGCATTCGACATACAATAATAGTAATAATAACGTGAAGTTAGCGTGGTTGATGGGACTTGTATTGACAACCCTGAAGCTCACCCAGAGAACTTAACCCAAGTGGAGCAAATTTATTTATGAATTTTTGTTCAGATAGGACCACCTTGAAGTGCAGACAGCAGTTCCAGTCTCTGCGTCGGTGTTGTCATTTCTGTTGTACTGTCAAGCAGGAGGCTATCGTGCTGCTGATGTCTATGGCAGGCTGAAAGCCAGGCTCAGCAATAAGCTATCTATCAGAAAGTTCTTGGTTCCCTGCTGATCTGGGTCCAGATCTGAGCTAGAGGTGAGGTGCTCCAGTCATCATGTTGTGGTCACAGCCCTACTTCTCATCCTCAAAGTCTTTCTTTGCTTCTGTTTTTAAATGTTATTACCCTAGGAGTTTTATTTGCTCTTTTTTCTGAAGGACAGGAGAAGTAAATTTGCACAGACAATATTGTGTATCTGTGTTTTACAGTGCTCACCTTGTGTGCCACAGCTAGATGCCGTCCCAGATCTGCTGAAGTTTACATGGCTGTGTCATCCTCCCCTTGTTGGAAAGGACATGACAGGGAGTGATGCGAGGCAAAAGCTGAAACCTGCTCGCCTGAGAGCCGTCTCAGCTTGGGCAGATTGAGCACTCCTTGCCGAGGTGTTCGAAGATAGCGTCAGCAGGAGAGAGCTGGAATCCCACCATCACCGAAAGTAAGGCTATAAACCAGAATCTCCTCTTCTGGGAGAAGTGCCCCAAAGAACAGGGTTTTGAGGCTCTCCGTCAGGTTTTGCTGTTAGAACTTCTGCACTTTTGCCTGAATGCTGGAATCGTCTTTGGTCCGGAGAGAAAAGACAACGCTGCAGTCCGTGTTTGCTTTTTGCCAAGTGCAGCAGCTCTAGAATACCCTGTTCTTTGGGTGCTTATGGCTCTCTGCTGGAAGAGGGAAAGGTGGGTCCAAGACACTTGGTTCACCTAAAGAAGCCCCTGACCACGGCCATCACCTCTTGCTCCCCCAAGAACGGTATTGCTCCCTCAAGACTGGTCCTCTGTGTCTAATGAGGGTCTGTAAATGACGTGTTTCTTCAGACTGAGCAGGACATTTCTTTCCAAAGAAATAGAGAAGATATGCAGTAGAATAACCATCTCTTCCAGTCTGTGCTGATTTTCTTTTTCCAGCTCATTGTGGCCTTACATCCCTGCACTGGGGTGCTCCTGGGGCCAAGTCGCCCACCTGGGACCTGCTTCTGCTCTTCGCTCCTCTCCTTCCCCTTCGCATGCCGTGTGGTGCTCGTCCTGCGGCTCTTGGCCAGACGAAGGTTTTAGTATTCAGGAGGTTGGGAAGTTTGGCTGTCCTTGGTCTAATTAGTTCGTTAAGCACAGGGGAGCTCAGATCACAGTTCAAATGGCTGTAATTTGAGTGAGCTTGAGACAATGTGAGAGGATTAAGTAGTAAAATTTTGTCTGTTACTTTGGCCAAAAAGTAACTATGCAATTTGACTTGAATATTTGATTTTCGGAACATAAGGGTTAGATATTAATACAGGCTTGGCAGAGAGTTCATCACTTGTAAGACTGCGCTGAGAGTTCTTCACGTGCTGAGATCAATGCTTGAAGTCAAGCACATCTCGCTGGAAATTCTCCTCTGAACAAATAATTGGCCTCAACGAAGAGGTGGCTGGGTAAGATTTAATTGCTGATTATTGTAGGAGGTCCTCTTAAATGGTCTTCTGGTCTTAAATCCAGTGGATATCTATGAAATTTTGGAGGTGGCTTTTCTCGGAAAGGGGAACTGCCGGTGTCTAGACTAAGAAGTTTGCAAGCTGTGAAGGAGATCCATCTCCATGGGTGGCTTCTGCTGGGGGAGCGGCCATGGGAAGCCCTCCCCAAACGAGCACGGTAGAGATGCAAAGACCAAAATGCCCAGGGGGTTCGAAATAATGCAACCTGGGGTGAAAGCCTTCGCTCTTCTCTCTCTCCTGGTGACAGATGTTGGAGTCCAGGTATGGCATGGTGTGGGCTCAACCAATGGCAGCCCGGCACGTCGGCTGCGTCCCTGCCGGCCCTGGCGAGGCAGCCCGGAGTGGTGTTTTCATGCTTTTAGTCGTATTGTGCAAGACATGGCTGAGGGAAAAACGAATTCTTTGCCTGCCTCGGATGGGTAAATGGCGTATTTTATCCTTTTTCCTCTTGAATATTGTGTGCCTGAATCAATAGGGAAGAACAGTGCTAACTGGAACGCTCTAAGGGGCTTGGAGTAAACGTGAACAAACACTACCAGGCTGCGAAATTTAAAGGGAATTTGGTCAAAACATTAGTGACAGGTTTAGTCAAAATATCAGAGTTTAGAGACTTCCAGGAGAGTTTTTAGTTAGCTTCAACTTGTTGAGCGTGGCAAGAACGAAGGGCGGTTGGTGGCTGATGCCTGCGCTAGCGGCGATGGCAGGGCAGCGCGAGAGCGCGGGTTGGAGGCAGGGCTGTCCTGCCAGCACCTCGCGTTTTTCCCGGGAAAGAAGTCGGGTTCGAGGATTTGAGTCCAGAGGTAATGGATCAAAACCACTCAGTGGCTTGGGCATGGTAAGGCATCGTGTTGGCAGCTCCTCGCTGGAAACTGGTCCTCCCCGCGCCAGCCAGCGGCTGCTTTCGGGGAGCACCAGGCTGGGTGTGTTCTGCCACCGCGTTGCGCTGGGGGAGGTGCCCAGGCGCCGCGCAGCTGTGGCTGCGTTTTCCAATGGGTGAAGTGGTTCCTGTACATATTTAGGGCTCGTAGAGCTTTCGGTGGAGGACGTGCTGCACAGAGCAAAGGGACGCAGAAGCACCATGGCACTGACTCCAAATTTGTGTGAAGTCTGGGTGGAGGTGAAGGTGATGTTTTCTAGCGGTTTTTTCATTCTAGCCTACTTCTTGAGGTCTGCCCTTTTTCTCCTCTAGCCTGAAGGCTCGTGCTTGCTTGGTCCTCATACTGGATGCCTTCATATCAACCAGAGGACGATGCGTTGGGTTCACCGGCATTTCATTTATTCCTTCTGTGCTTACTTTTTTCTTGCAGACCCGCAGTGGGCGAGGGGTTAACAGCATCCTCATGGTTCTTCCAGTCACCCCATCAGGACTGTTTAAAAATTAGCTTCTCCCCACTTACAGCACTATAATTAGGATACAGGAGTTGTGGGGAATGATTTCACAAAGTGACTTGGTGTACTCGCCCATGCACCCCAGGGAGCCAGGCAATTATGCATACATAATTCTACTCTTTGAATATTTTCTCTTTCTCTGCATAATTTCTTTCTATTCATCTTTCCAGTGTCCTTCTGAGATAAACTTAGAAGTCCCAGCTTTCAGAATTTAAAAAAAGATCCTGTGCCTGCATGTGCACTATTTGCATTTAAACCAGCAGCCGTTCTCCGGGATGGAGCAGAGGGGTGAGGCCGGGGAGGAGGGCGAAGGAGCCGGCGAAGGGAGGTGGGAGAAGCCCTGCGGTGCGACAGCGCAACCCCCCTGGCCGGCGAATGGTCGGGAAGAGGGTGGTGAAGGGTATTTCACTCCTGAGCTCCGAACTCATTCATCGTTTCGGCTTTGCTAGGGCGTATGGTATATATAGATATATTATAGCTATAGATATTATTATAGATATATAAGATATAAAGGCATCCTGACTCTTTTGCCGGGGCAGGTGATTGGTGAAGGTTTCTCTGGTCCCCACCAAGATGCTCTTAAACCCTGGGCTCTTTACCTGTCGGCACTTCTTGGGTCCCTGCCACCGTCCTTCAGCCAAGAAAAGTGACGTGGCCCTCGGTCACCGGTGCGCAGTCAGTATTTTCGCCGTAAGATAACCACGTTACTGCGCTTTGCGCTGGGAGGCTTCAGGCTTTGCTGCAGAGAAAAGGTGTCTTCGTGTTTTGTGATAGCTGGTGTCAGGAGCTGCCGTGTTTGAATCACAGAATCCCAGAATGGTGGGGGTTGGCAGGGCCCTCTGTGGGTCACCCAACCCAACCCCCTGCCCAAGCAGGGTCACCCAGAGCAGGCTGCACAGCACCGCGTCCAGGCGGGTCTGGAATATCTCCAGAG
>Ga0065711_1047132_pt1 | contig 12508 bp, 8 predicted proteins | sample Hoacrofraction12_FD_59098 | JGI IMG/M metagenome (GOLD analysis project Ga0065711, IMG submission 59098) | Hoatzin crop microbial communities from Cojedes, Venezuela - Epithelial fraction 12 v2 (version 2) | ecosystem: Host-associated > Birds > Digestive system > Esophagus > Crop | place...
CACAGCACCGCGTCCAGGCGGGTCTGGAATATCTCCAGAGAAGGAGACTCCACAGCCTCCCTGGGCAGCCTGGGCCAGGGCTCCGTCACCCTCAGAGGGAAGAAGTTCTTCCTCATCTTCAGCTGGAAATTCCTGTGCCTCAGTTTGTGCCCGTTGCCCCTTGTCCTGTCGCTGGGCACCACTGCAAAGAGTCTGGCCCCATCCTCCTGACACCCACCCTTCAGATATTTATAAACATTTATAAGGTCCCCTCTCTGCCTTCTCTTCTCCAGGCTGAACAAGCCCAGCTCCCTCAGCCTCTCCTCGTAGGAGAGATGCTCCAGGCCCCTCATCATCCTCATAGCCCTCCGCTGGAACAGTCACTCAGTGTCGCTCTGAACTCTCACGTGTGAACATGTGGAATATACAGCTTTTTTTTTTTTTTTTCATTTTCATTAACTTCTTCAGACAAGGACTTTCACTTACTGCTTGACTGTTGATATCCCACACCAAGAATTCAGCCTATTTGGTGTGCCTAGGGGTCATTACTAATGACCGCTAAAAAATACAAACTGATCTTCCCTTAAAGTTTGATTTAAATAGCTCCTCTTAAAGATATGCAAAAATCACCCATGTCTAAGTGGATTTGTTAGGATAAAGGGTATCTCCCTGCTTTTCTACGGAAAGTGAAGTGAAGCCAAAGAAGAGAATTATTTCATGAAATTCCTAAGTTGAGGGCCACAGTAAAAAAAAAGAATGTCTCTCTGTTTCTGCAGATTTCTCTAGCTGAGCTCAAGCGCCCCACCCTAAGTATGGTGTTTTGCACTTATTGGGAATATAATGTAGAAAAAACAAGATTGAGAAAGGTTGCTTTGGCTTTAACAGGAGGATTGATGGTAGAAGGGATAAGGGCAGAGCACACTACTGACTTTCTGAGACATCTTCTCAACGTCTGTTGACGTTTAATCTTTATGTATTTGGACAGAGACAGACCTTCAGGCTTCTCCTAGGCAAATGCGGTGCCATCATGCCATAAAGCCACCCAAACTTTCTCCAAGTATTTTCTACAGTGTGGAACCCCACAGGATAGACTGTCCAGCCCAGAAATGCTCCAGAGCTTTCTCCTGAGGACACTGACCTAAGAGTGGTTGGTACAAATTAAATTCAGCATGCTGCTTTAGCTAGTATCTCTGATTTCCTCAGGAAGAGTCCTAACTTGGAGGACTTCAGATGATCCTATTCCTGCCATGAGGGAACTTCCCATCAAAGACTGCTGGGAAAGAGGAAACCTCTACCACCTTTCCTTGAAACCTCCTCTCTTTGATTCTGGCAGCTGCCCCACATCAAATTCAGATGTTTTATTTAATAGTGAACTATTTCCAGTTTTGACTCGAGAAAGTATTTTGGATTTTGTTTGGTTTTCATTTTGGTGACAAACCATTTTCAGTTCAGATTGGGAAGGTCTATTAGCAGCAGTTGATGGCATTTTTGTTCATATGCTGACCTGACCAGTACATTTTTCACTCTTCTCCTGTGCTCCTGCCAGCAGGACACACCAGCGCACTGCCACGCTCCATGATTGCCGCCCCAGACAAAGAGTATTTCCTCCCTAAAATGCTCTCCTCTGTGTCTGAGGGCAAAACTCTCTATCCCGTAAATACTCGGAAGGCTTCTGGGGAATACTACTGAGAGAGAGAATAGAATGAACTTCAGGGGGAACATGATGAGTATTACAGAGAGAAATCTCCTTAACTTTATTAAAGGAAATCACTTGCAATAGATTTTGAGCATAATCCTTCTTGCTCTTTTCTCATACTGGTAGGAACCACTGAATACATCTTTCAGGTTCCCAAGCAGACTTCTGTGAGACTCCCTTCGCCTACAACGTCCTGAAACAGTTCTGCTGTGCGTGCGTCCCCTCTGCGGTCTCTCCAGACAGGCTGCTCCGTTTCTGACTCTTCTGCTACGAGGTGCAATGAGTCGGGAAATCTCATGAGCAATTGTTTTGTTCCTTATGAGCGTGGTTTTTTAAATTAAAAAGTACATAGATTTAAATGCAATCAAAAATGTCAAGCTTCTCAGGATTCACCAAAAAAGACCGTGTCTGGGATGCTTTAAGGTCTGCTCCAAATCACAGTCCTGGCTGAGACCATCCAAATGGCACCTTTCCCACCTCCTTATGCTTTCTCATAGGCTACCAGGCTTTCAAGACTCATTCCACTTCCACCCTACTTACACAGACCTCATTTCCCTAATGCACCCTGGTCTTCTGCGTGTCCCCTCTTCTCCTCTCAAGCAAAGGACAGAAAGTGAGGGCAGGTGGACAGAGTTTACTGCTGCCTCTCTTGGAAAGCATAGCTTACCACAAAGACCTCCTCTACGCTTTCCCCACTGCTCAGGTCTCCACTTGACACACTCCACACAGGGGTTTTCCTGAGGTCTACAGCACATGTGCATGCACCGCCAGTGACCGTATTTCCCTTCTCACGGTGGCAAAGGAGTCTCTGCAGCAGCATCTTTGGTGTCTCAGGGAAACCCGTGCAAAGGGCTGGCTTGGGGCCGTGCGCCGAGCGGGTGAAAGGCCGGCACAGAATCCCAGAGGCAGGCGTTGGGCGTAAGCTGCCTGGCAGAGGAATAGAACAACTGGGGTATAATAAGATTATTACAGTGCAAAGTTATTCTGTTGAGATAAGGAAGAATTTTAACGACTTTTGTAGAAGGTATCAAGCCATTGTTAGCCAATCAGCCCGACTTTCCGAGACGGCTGATTTTGCATACGTGGGATTGCTTCGCTTAGAGGCTCCCGGACAGCTCCATGATACCGTGTGACTGAAAGGGGAGATAAATCTCTCAATCTCTATTTTAATTTCAGTACAATTGCCTTATTAGAGTGTTACATGAGGAATATGCATGGTGCTTCCCAAGGGTTTTGCTTTTCCCAATAGCAAATGTCTCACTCACTGTTTGGGCAGAACGGTTCTCTTGCTAAATTGCTCACAATGCAAGCTATTATAGAATAGAGGTACCCTGTGGGTATGATTGAAATTTATATGCAAGGAACAATCAAGAATGCCAAGTGCACTGGATAAACTGTAGGTAGGTGGCAGAAGGCAGATAAGCAGCCTTAGGAGGTTTAAGTTACAGGATCTTAAGCCATAGAAAGATTCCCGCTATAATTTACATTACAACCAGTTTCATTTGTAGAATGAATAATGGGAAGCTCATACAGATAAGTATTTGAGGTCCAATCCTGGGAGGTGTTGAGCACTCAGCTCCCACCGAAGTCAGCGTTCAATCCAGGCTTTTTAAAATGTCTCTGCAGCACGGGGGAGCAAACTTGCTGGTTAACAGCCACTGCGGATAATCCAGCCTGAGAAGCGGGGCTTTCACAGCGCTGCTCCTGCTCTCCCGATCTGGCACATTTGCTCGCTTTAAAAGAACACCACATTTCAAATATATAAATCACTCCACAAAACGGCACACAGTGAATGATTTATTTACTTTCAAAACACCAATGTAAACACGTAAGTATTGCTATAGGAAACTATCCATTTTCCTTTTGCTGAGTAGTCAGGCAAAGATTTATGCATATTCGTATTCATACATAAATACCTCTGTTCAATCCTAACTAGTAAATCTCCAGCCTCCCCTCCTTTTAGAGCTTTACAGGAGAACAGCACTGAAAAAGCCATCCATCATGGGCAGCATCAGGCTGTTCTCTGCCTGTCAGCCTCCACCGTCACCTCCCCATTTCCTGCGACCAGAGGCGATACCGATGGGCTCACGGGCAACACTTGCCCATGGGTCTATGTGTCTACGGGTCTATGGGTCTATGTGTCTATGGGTCTGTGGGTTTCTGGGTCTATGGGCTAGGAGCACGGCATTAGGTCCTGTCTGAATTCAAAAGTTATTTTGTCACATTCATTTTTCAGCAAGTTAAACCGACAAACACATGTTCTGATATAGCTTCAAGATTTTCCTGATGACTCAACTGTCCCGAAAGCATCTCCAACTAAAAGAGAGTACCCAAGATCGTATCGCCATTAAAGCAGGTGAAAGAAGGTGAGCATTGAGTTGTAAGAATCTCCTCAAGGTCACAATAATTTTATTTAGAGTGGAGTTCTGCTTTACACAAGCCAGCCAAGCTTTGAGGAAATGCAGATATGGGTTTGATTTTGACCCATACCCATACGTTAGTAAATAAAGCTGAGAAATATTCATAAGCAGGGTATGAGAAACTGAATGCGTTCTTAATAACTAATTATTAATTTAATTATGTCATTTGAATGAAACTTTGCAATTTCCTTCAAATACGCATTAGCATAATAAAAAATGCTTGAGAGGTATCAAAACTCCCGAAGCATAATGCAGTTTTGCCTGGAACTTCGTATTTAACATTTACCCTGTGAAACAGCCGGTGATATTTGGGAAAAACCCTTTCAGTTTAAGCCAGGAAGGCACTCGGGAGCTGAACGGACGCTCTCCCACCCGTGAGCTCCAGCGTAACAGGGGAGATCCGAGGAGCCCGAAGGGACGAGCGCAAACTGGTGCCGGTGGGGCCGGTCCCTGCGGCAGAGCAAAGGCAGCAGGGACGCGGCGGGGAGCGAGCGGCAGCCGCAGCACCAGGAGAGCGCGCGAGCGGCGAGCACAGTCCATAAAGCCACAATGAATGGTAATGACAGGCAATAAAATACCCTTTTAAAAATCCAGTAAAGGATAAAGGCTGTAGACTGCAGCATTGACTGGCAACGCTGTAACTGCGAAACATCAGCAGATTAGCATAAAGCATGGCAAGAAAGTGCAACTAAAAATTATTCAGTCGTACCAAATGCTTGTGGAGAATCTAGGCCAAGCAAGCAATCAAAATCAAATAGAAACAAGGTATATGTAATCCCACAGTAAAAAGATTGAGCAACAGGACATTGCCAAGACATTTTAATACTCCTTTAGCCCACAGTTTTTGAAAATCATTAATAGAGCTATAAAAAGTGAGGAAAGCTGCACAATGCAGTTCAGACCAACACGGGGGTGTAATTCTACACCAGCGTAGCACCGGCATTAATATAATTTCTCTCATGCTACACAAGAAGCTCAGCAAGAGCATCATAAAATGCAATATGTGTTTTCTCTACTAGTTTAAGTGTCTTTTAGCATAATTATTCCTGATGCTTCAGTTATGGGAAGGAACGCTACCAATCTAAGCAGCAAGAAGGTATTTATTTGCCCTGAAGGTACAATTACTTTCTGGAAAATGGCTTTTTTTTTAATTCGATGATCTACTTCTTTTGTGTGTTAGGGATCAGATGCTGCTAAGACCACAGTCCTTGTGATTATGTGTTTACTACTCAAAAAGCTCAAGCTCTGTACACCAAGGTGTTGTTTATCTGTTTAGTCCTCCTGCCTTTTCTCTGGATTTTTATTTTTGCAGCTCATGCAGCCCTAGGAGAGTGAGCAATATCTATTTTGGCAGGTGGAATATCATCAAATCATAATTTAAAACTCCAGACACCAAATCTTTGTGCTGAGGATGCTTAAGGCAAAAAGGCCACCAAGTGGCTTTCTGCGTTGATTTCAGAGCTACCAGTTAAGGGGAAAAAAACAAAACCCCCATCAACCTTTTATTTAATTTTTATATGTCAGCAGATTTGATCATCATGATCCACCCCAGGGAATCTCTCCAAGGAGAGCCAAAGCTTCCCGGGCAGGCTCTGCAGTGAGCCTGGCTCCCTCGGGACACGTCTCCTGCACTCCATGGTGACCATGCTCCCTCCCCAGGAAGGGCCACCAACCCTACCAAAACAGCAAGCTTTAGCAAAAAACTCGCTTCCCGCGTGGCTGGGAGCCTTGGGAGGGAAACCCCAGCCTCTGCAGATGGGGAGAGGGAAGGAGCCCCTTTATTTGATCCTTCCCATTAGGGTTGACTTGCCCAACGGAGGAGTCCGGCCAGACCACGCTCTCCAGGGCTGTCAGCTTTGCATGGCCCAGGTGTAATAACTTCTACTAATACAGGGTAAAGAATAATAGAAACTAGCACTTTTTGACTTCAGGAGAAAAATCTAACCGTGCAAATGACATTAGAATGGTATTGCAAATCCGACTTCACAGCAACCACTAATCACCCCAAATTATAAAGCACAAAAGAGATCACTGAAGCTGTGCCTGAAGAAAAGAACACTTTAGGCAGTAGAGCAACCTGCCAAACAGTGAAAATCACGAGTGGAAACTGAAACCTATGTGCATGTCTCTCGGTGGATGTGCACATGAAACAGAGGCAACGGTGTCTGGTACCAAACGCAAACATAAAGTCACTGAATGAAGAAGGACCCTTCCAGAAAAAAACTGCACGAGTTTTGGCAGTTATTTAACATTTCCGACTCAGGCATGTATGGCCCCACTTCCAGTTGCCACCGTAAATCACGTTTTCCAGTCAAACATGGTTTCTATCAAAACACAGTGGTGGGGTGGGAATTCCCCGGCGTCGAGGCCGACTCCTTGAGCCCCACGGATAAAGAAGGTGAAGACGAAGAAGAAGAGGTGTGTTAGTGTAGCTGGAAAGAGGCAGGACTTCTCCCTTCTGGGTGATGTTCTTTGTGTACCATAAAAGTCCTCTGGAGTGTAAAATACATGACGATAACAAATACGTGGCAAGAGTTGCTTTTATTCAGCGATTAAATGTTTCAGCTTCTCCCCTGAAAACGTATGCTTCAGCAAGAGGATTCTGAAGGAACATATGCAAATAATATTAAAATAATTCCTCAGCCTCCTGCAACCATGTGTAGTTATTTAATACTATTAAACAGCAAATCCTTTCCTAATTTCAATATTTATCTTCAGTTTTTCTCAAGGAAAAAAATAAAAGGCGCCTGTACTTGATTCTCTAAGCAAAGGAACTCGTACCTCCCAGCTAAGGCCAACGTCTCCGCAGAAAAGATGGATCTGGTCCAAGGAGCCGTGGGCAGGGAAAGATGGAGGCAGAGCCCTCTTGGTGGGTCTCCAACCGCCCCTTGGCTTGGCCTTGTGGGATGGAGACAGCCGGGGATCGCCCAAACTCGGTGAACTACAGTGCTGAGGGGGCGGAAAGGGCCTTCAGCGCTTCTCGAGCTCGAGCACAAGCTGAGCCGGAGCCCAGAGCAAAACCTCTCAGCGCCAGATGGAGAGCCAAGGGGTGAGCCCGGCGCTCGCGGGGTGCTGCAGATCTCCCCGCGAGATGTGGCTGCACCCCCTGCGCTGCCTGTCATCAGCCCGGGCAGCTCCGGGCACCCCCAAAGCCCTCTCCCTCTGGTTCGCAGGGGGACAGACATAAACGCGGGCACAGCAGAGAACACACATGCTCCTTCACCCCGTTTCGAGGAGCAACTCGGCACCACCTCCAAAAACCTCCACTTGGCAGCCACAGCTATTCCCAAACTTTGGCTAATGGGCAGGAGAAAAGAGTTTTTCACAGCGAACCGAGGAGTGAGAGCGGTCAAAAGCAGGCGGCCAGGCCGTTCGTTTTGAATGGCACACGGATAACAGGCAGGAGGGCGAGCGGGGAACTCTGCCTCCTTCCCGGACACCGGCTGCTCGCACTCGCGCAGCACTTCAGCCATGCACTTAGTTCATGTTTTACCTTAAAGTGCCATATTTTAAGCGGAGAAGAAATGTGCAGCAGCTTTCATGCTCCTGCTGTGTAACAGTGGGCAAGTGCAGTCTTTTAAATGGCAGTCACCGTAAGCGAGGAATGTTATTTTTGTACGGAAAGGCTTTCTGGCACAGTACCGACGATTAGTGAGGGAGGAACAGAGAATTCAAAGAGGGAACTAAGTCTCTCTTGTCAGACATCTTCCTACTCTTACCTCTTGCAATATGGACACATAACTGTGTCTAGAAATGAAATCTGGGATGAGGGATGTTGGTCACAGAATGAAGTTTTAACAATATGAACCCTGGACCCGAGTTAAAAACTTGTAACTTGGATGGTTTTTGCATGCACATGGAGTCGTGGCCATGGTTATGAACACATTTACACAATTTCCAAGAAAACAAAGAAGTTGGGAAATGAAAAAAGAACCCGCTCCTTTTTACCATTCAAGGTCTATGAATGAAGTTGGGAATTTGCACTCTACCTTATTCATTAAAATAGAAACTGCCATCACTTTAATGAGCAGCCTGAGGGTGGACAAAGTGCCTTGAATAGCTACGTACCATAGAGAACTTGGCATCCTCACTGAAACAGAATGTGGGATTGCAATTGTGGGATTTTTCCAGTGAATACGAAGTGATCAAAGATAACACTGCCCCAAAAAGAATTAAAACAGTGCAACATTGCATCAAGTTACAGCCAATGTCAATCATTACATGCCCGAGTGCACAGGATCTTTTAAATAATGTTATAGACATGCTGTGGCATTCAAAATATTCACTGAATTTCAAATTAAAATGCAAAAGCATGTTCCCCGCTCGTCTGACCAGAATAGTGAACTCTAGGCACATCTCTCCAAATATTGCTCTAATGCCACATCATTTCTTGTCAGCTGGAGGACGGGGCTAATTTTATGCAGAGCTGGGTGATGGTAGGACAGTCACATTAAATGGATTCTGAAAAGTTACCTTTGGCTTTGGTCCCTGGAGATGGGAAACCAGCAAAGATGGAGTTGCAAAAGACTGGGGAAGGAGAGGGCTAATTGCAGACTGATCACCTTTCCTACTGCGAAAGAAAAAAACCCTTTGCACAATGCAGAACTCGAACTCATCATTGTGTAGATGAGAGTTTCTGGCATAGAATGCCAGCCTGAGCTACTTACTGGAAGCAGTGTTGCTTTATTTACATGCTAAAGGGAACCACCTCCTAGCTTTGGGCTGCTGATAAGCAGCTGTGGTGTGGAAGAAAAAGAAAGGGAACAGTATGCCATTCTGGAAAAGGAGAAGGTGGGAGGGAATGGAGCAAAGACACACTTCAAAGGGAATATTTATCATATGCCACTACAGTGGAGTGAAATGCAGAAGTCTTTTGCAATCATAACAGGGAGCCCAAAGTAATTTCAATTTTTAAAAAGGTCAGTAAGGAAATAGCAGAGACAAACTTTACTCCAAGCCCAGAAATAGCAACAGAAATATTGGAGCATTTAACCTGAAAACCTCCATGAAAACAGCCTGCAATTCAGTCTTCAGGTGGAAAGAAAAAAAAAACCCTTTAGCAAAGTCTACAGCAACCAACCGACAGCAAGATAACACGGAGCAAGCGAATTTAGATCCAGTGAAAACATGATCAACAAAAGTGAAGGGACCAAGTACGTGTCACCCACTACCATGTTGATTCTGCATAAATTGATCCAATTTTACTCTAATTTCCAACACAGCAAGCTCATGGATTTGCACAAGCTACAGATTAGTCCAGGATCTGGCTCGGAAGCTGACATAAATTATCTAGATTTTGAATAATCTCATGGCAGTTAAACGCAGGTCCTTGTGCTGGAGCCCTCTGCCAAGCTCTGACGGCCAGCAGCCATCCTGGAGGAGGTCCCACCACCTGACTCCAAGAACCTTCTGCCATCTCCTGAGGACGGGGATCATCACCTTTTCTGTTCAAACGCCCATACCACTTTCAAATCTATGAGTAATACGCAGCCTAATTTTCCTAAATGAACTGCAATTACAGTAATTGTAATACATGCCTATAGCTCATGCCCATTTGTGGGAGGTTTTTGCTGTGAGAGGCATTGTATCATCTTCTCCGTAGGCCTACGATCTGAGAACTGATCTCATGGAGCTCTTATATGTCAGCTTTTATGCGATGGCCCTGTTTGGGTATGGGTTTTAATTATCTAATTCCATAATTTATTTTTCAATGAATACAATTGCATTTCGTGGCAATGCTCAATGTCTAGAAAATGTCTGAATTTGTTCTTTAATTGTTTATATCACAAGGTTTATTTCATAATATTTGCTGAAATGAAAAGTATATCACAGACTTACATGATTTAATTTAAAGCAAATGCTTAATTTAATATTCTTATAAATAAGAAATGGAGCAATAGGAACAAAAGGGTTTTAAATGAGCAAACCGTAGAACTGCTTATTTGAAGTGGCGAGGAAGGATGGTCTAATGAGCTGAGCACCGGCCAGGGAGCCAGAAACCTTCAAGATCTATTCCAGATGAGACACTGCTTCAGCCTGTTGTCTCAAGCAAGCTATCAAACTCATCCAAGGTTGTCCAGTTTTCTGCCTGACAATACTTAAAAGACCAAAATTCGCTCTGTGTTTTGATCATTTAACTTTATGCCACATTTCACATCAACACTATTTTCAGCCTCAAAAGAACAGGGAACATGATGGGTTGGATCTTCAGCTACACCGTTGATGCAGGCAAAGCCTTTGCATTGCTCGGTCCTCCGGCTCCTGTGTCTGGGACCATCCTGTTTGTACATTCACTGAGGAAAATCATGATGCACGGACAGAAGATCTACCTCATCTAGGGTCCACTGCAGCTCCCAAGGCCCAGCCTATGCGGACCTGCTGCCCACCGCTCACCCTCACCCACCCACCCCGTTCCGCTCGTCCCTGGCACCACAGACTGCCAACCCTCCTGCCAAGGACCAAATGATAAAAACAACAAAAAAACCCTCCGGTCCTCAAGCCAAAGAAAATAAACGTTCCCCTATACCTTCAGAAAGAATGAGTCAAATTCCCTTTCTGCAACGCACAAACCCCACGATGCCCAGCCGGGCAGAGAGGATTTTCGCAGGAGCTTCCCTGATGGCTACCTGGGGACAGCGGAGAGTGTTGCAGCAGCAGCTGCATGGTCTCGGGAAAACTTTCTGGACCCTAAACCTTCTCCTTTTGCTCTGCCTTTGAGAGAGCAAACACGGACCACACACAGTCAGAAATTAGTTTTAATTTTTCTTAATCTATATTAAGAAGAATAAACTGAATTCTACAAATAAAGCCATACGAGTTCTCACTTTTATTCCCAATAAACAATGGGGTTTATATTTAAGTGCTTAGATGACTTTACTACACCTCAGGTCACAATTTAATCTCTCTTTATCTTTAATTTAATGCCCAATTTAATCTCAATACGACAGCTAACAATTAAGAGGATGCATGCGGAGCCACTTACTGTTTGATTGTATTGGCCGTGTATCGATGTCGGGTACAGGACCATTTTCCTGTAGATCATAAAACTTCAGAGCAAAAAGACTGCACAGTTCAGAGAAATGTCTGCTGTTCCCAGCAGCTTTCAGGATCAGGACTTCATTGAGCCCAGACTGGGTACATGCATGTAAGTGTTGGAAAAGCCCCATAGTTTTAACAGTTTAATTAGCAAAATGCTCTATGGTGGACATTTTCAATGCATCACTTCAGGTATGACACGCTCATTTCTGTATTTACATTTCTGTCCAGAAAGCAGAGTTTAAAAACCTTTATACATGCTGATCTTCCACAAACTTTGTATTTTCAGGACAGAACTTCAAACATGCAGACTGACCAAGGGCCAGAGGTCCCCGACATCAGCGCGCGCCGCGCAGCGGGCACAGCCCCCCGGGCTCCGACCGTGCCTCCACCGTTTCTGGGCTCTGCCTCCTGCTCTGAGCTAGCGCAAACCCACCACTTCTAACAGCACAGACGAGGAAAAGCATCTCACCGCGCTACGTACCACAGAGGTAGGAAAACTCCCTCCAAAAGCACGGATGGGCTCTGCCCTGTGGCAGCCACGTTTGCAGATCTCCATCGGGTTCAGGGTTTCACAGATTTACACCCGTGCACGTGCCTTGCACAACCCAACCGCAGCGGGACTATTTCCAAGGCACAAGGTTGCCTAGACCTCATTTGTCGTGTTCCAGCATTTCTTGGCACAAATCTTACAACTCGAAAAAAAAAAAAAATTACATCGCATTTTAAGAATCACACCCTGAGAGATTTTATATAGTAAACTATTTATTTTAAAACAAGATTAAATATTGCACCTCACCGAAATATTTTCTTTTAGCAGAGAGCACTCAGATGGAAAATTTCATACATTTCAACTGATTTTTTGCCTGAATGGTTTTCACATATTTTTCTAAAACCTAGTTGTGTCAAGTGATTTATTCTCCTCTAACAATCCGGCACAAGTAGCTAGGAAGATGCAAGTGCTGAAATGGTTGACGGCAGTTGGCCAATTAAGTGCTCTACAGTATTCTGATTTTTTTTGTGCTTGCACATACTAATCCTTTTTTTTAATGTATTGAGGTTCTATCCAGCAGAAAGAATGAGCTAACTGCAAGGCATGCCACAGGAGGAGTTTGAAAATGTACAGTGACGTGCTCGTATCCAGGGGAGGTTTAGCCAAGTGTGAAGTATAAAACATATCTGAGAAGCAACAGAAGCCAAGGGGAGGCGAGGGAAGGGGAGGGAAAGGGAGGGAAGGCAAGGCAAGGCAAGGGAAGGCAAGGCAAGGCAAGGGAAGGCAAGGCAAGACAAGGCAAGGCAAGGCAAGGCAAGGCAAGGCAAGGCAAGGCAAGGCAAAGCAAGGCAAGGCAAGGCAAGGCAAGGCGAGGCAAGGCAAAGT
>Ga0065711_1010427_pt1 | contig 12507 bp, 7 predicted proteins | sample Hoacrofraction12_FD_59098 | JGI IMG/M metagenome (GOLD analysis project Ga0065711, IMG submission 59098) | Hoatzin crop microbial communities from Cojedes, Venezuela - Epithelial fraction 12 v2 (version 2) | ecosystem: Host-associated > Birds > Digestive system > Esophagus > Crop | place...
AGGGAACCGGTGCGTTCCTCGGGAGGGGGAGGGGTTTGCCGGGGTCCTTGGAGCTCCCGGTGAGTTGCGGATGGGAAGAGAAAGGGAGGGAAATTTCGCCTATTTAAGGCTTTAAAGGGCGAGTTGGCAGGGGTTTAGTATCGAGTCGGAGATTCGGGGGCCTGTCCTTCTGTCTGAGAGCAGAGAATGCCTGAGAGGGTGCCTGGGGTCTCGCTCCTCTTTGTGCTGTCTCTTGGAGACCTTCAAATCGCCTTTTCTACTCATGTTTTTTTGCCTTTAAAAACAAATACATGGCTGTATATTGACTTCTTTTCATCTTTTCCTTTTCAAATCAGTACTTAACCAGGCGCATCCCTCAGAATCCCCGATACCAACATATAAAAACCCGCCTTGACACTGGTAAGTGGTGTCGCTGTAGGTTAAAAACACCAAAAATGGATGTAGGACTACACAAAAATATGCTAAATATGATATGTTATCAGCCTCTGTCCTGAGCTGCCTTACCCCAGATGCTGTGCAGCTGTGTCAGAACTCGCATGGTGATGTGCCTCACTTCATCATGTCAGGCTCTGTTGTGACAGTTCCTATAGAAATTACTGGTCTTGGACTTCCTACATGTTGGCTTTTCTTGTATAAACTGGTATCTTGATAAGGGTGCAAGTGAAGATAATTATTTGGGGGGTGTCATTAGGGATTTTTTTGTTGTTAAAGCAGATGAATTTTATCCAGTGACACCTGCCTGTAGTAGCAACACAAAAATGTTGGGGAAGGGACAGCGTGGCCACAGTTGTGCTTGAAGCAGCATGTCGGAGGCAGGATTTGAATAGCAGGGTCTTGATTTCAGTGCTCTCAGAGTGAGGGCTGTACCGTACTGAGTTTTAGGTAGTGACTTTCTGAAGGCGATGACTTTGGAGGACAAAGCGTTGTCAAAACAACTTACGCTTTCGAGTAGAGAGGGCTTGGGAAGAATGCTACGAGGGTGGTTTGGGGGGGAATCTCGCTGTTCTGACTAGCAAGGTATAGACACTCTTGTACCCTTTACTGAAAATCCTGTGAAATAAAACTCCAATGTGTTCTGTAGATCTGAAACAGCGCTGTGGGTCTATGCAGGAGGTTTGAGCTCCTTCTGGTCATAAACATCTGCGGTGACTTTATCCAGTACGGAGGCTTTCAGCTGTGGAGCGCTGCCTACTCCCAGAGGCGGCTGGCAGCCGGGGTCCAGCAAGTCCTTTGACTGACTTTGCTGTTTAGTTCGGCCTTCCTTGCGAGAGAAAAGCGTGAAGAGGAAAATCATGGTGGTTTTGGTTTATGGCTGCCTTGTATTGTCATGGGGAAGGAGGATCTGCAACAAATATTTGTTGTCGTGGTCTGATCTTTTCCTTCAAAAAAATTAAAATTTATGCCTTAATAGCACTGAAGAAAACCGCTAATAAAAAAAATGTGACGAACTGATTGATTTGTTTTTTTCCTCCCCTGTTACAGGAAACAGTTTGACAAAATACACTGAGAAGTTGGAAGAGATCAAAAGAAGTGAGTATCTCGAGAGGGGTGGATTGTAACGTGCGGTGGGTTACTTCAAAACAGGAAGAGCATCGAGGAGCAGGGCTGAATCCCAGACCCTCCATTTGCTTGGAAATCTCCACCCCGATGATTCCCAGAGCCGCTTACAGGAATGAGCTGTAGGAACATGCAGCAACACAATACAAAGATGCTTCTGCCTTGATTCTCTGCTGGGCTGCTTCCACTTTGTCCTGCACTTTATCTCTCGGTCTCTCGCAGTGCTTTACAGATTTAACTTAAGAAACCAGGCAGGCAGGTCGAGGGGGGTTTCCAGATCCTTCTTTGTGCAATTTTTGTTCTGGAGTGGAAACTAGAGAGGATAGGATGAAGAAAACTAGACTGGACTCATCTGTGAAGACACAGTCTGCACTTCTGAGACTTTATTTCACTTTTAGGTGACAAAATGATTGAACATGAGATCTTTTACTTTTGTATAATTTTAATGTACTTGGATTTCTATCCGAATACTCCAAGGCAGGAAAGAGGCAAGCTCATTCCTGTGTAACTCTTTGATTTTACTGGAGTAACATTGTTTACCAGAACAACATTGGTGTTTTGAAGGCTTTGGGTCAGTCAGGCTAACAAAAGCCCAACTGATTTTTTTATTTCAGTCTCTTTTTCCACTGAAAATAGGCTTTTTTAAAAAAATCTTACTAATGAAACTAATGTTTTGCTACTTTATTTTCAGCTACTGTCCGGATTATTTTCACATACAGAGCCAGGAAAGCTATTAAATCCAAAAGCTTTGTTTATTGATGTGAAAGAAAAATCATCCCCATTAATGAGGACTAATTAGGATTTTGAATGTTCGGTTTTAGTTCTTGGTGACCTCCTGTATAATCTGAATGTTACCATCTCAGAGGAATACAGTAAATGGGTTTAATCTGGCACATAAATATATTTGTGCTTGGCTTCCTGCAAAATGGTCCTTTGTTGCTGGTTTGTTTGTTGTTTTTTTTTTTAAACACCTCAGGTCTTTGGGGAAAATCAAAAGAGAAATAACCTTGCTTTCCAAAATCCTGCCTTGACTGGCTGAGATTTCAGTACTTTAACACTGGATGGCCATCGCTTTTATGTGTGCTGAAAATTTTGTTGTATGGGTCTAGATGGTTTTCAATCTCTGCCGCGAGTCTGATTTCGTTTTGCGTGGGAGTTCTTTTGTTTAGTCGTGGTTCTGGAGTCCGGTAGAAACTTTCTCATTCTGTCTGTGCTGAATAGAGGCCTTGTGTTCCCAGGCCGTTTAGAAGCTTCTCCCCCTTGATTTCTCATGGATAGATGACACCGTTTGGATACAACTTTAAATACCCAGTACAGGCCGCTCTCTGTCTCTCGTGTAATGTGAGAGAGTAGGACTTAATAACGCGAGCCTGCGGTGGAATCAAAAATGATAACAGAGCTGGAACTGCGATGATTTGTTCTTTGGAGGATTGGCTTGAGGAGAGGCACCAAGTCTCTTCCCTTTCTCTGGTGTTGCTTCACTCATTTCCAAGGCCCTGAGGACCATCTCCCTGAATACACAACAATTACAGCTTCAGACCGGTTCAGTGAAGCAAAAAAATGTCTGAAAATCCGAATGGACCTGCCAGGACAGAACCGGGTACGTCGTGTTGCTTTTGTAGTTGGAGGCTTCTGAGTTGTTTGGTAACTGCTGGGAGGCTCGCGCAGGCATTCGGATCGGTTTGCACCAGGTCGGGCTTTGTAATAACGACAGTTTTGTTTTGTTTTCTCTTGATAGAAATAATTTTGGGTGGTAGAGGCAAGATCTAGGGCGTAAAGGCTTGTTCTGGAGTGAATAATCCTTACTGGAGGTGGGAGGAAACCATCCAGCAGCTGTGTTGTACGAGCACTGTGGCAAGGGTTCTGCTGTGTCAGTGTTTCTGTACGTCCAGCGCTTCATAAGCTTTGCTGCTTTTATTTGTCGGTCTGAATTCAGTTGATTTCTTGCTCTTGGCGTGACTGAAGGGCTCTTTTTGTCCGTGACTGGGGAGTTTTAATCGTTTGGACGTGGGCTACACGTGGGTTTTGTGCTGGGCAGGTGAAATGTGCTGTATAAGAGAGAATTGTTGCTGTTATTTCGGGGCGATAAAGGGAGGCTTTAGCAACCCGAGCTTGAGGCTTGAAACCAGGTGGTTTTGCAAGAACCACGAGGGTCATTTCACGTTAATTGACATTCGGAAACCTAGTTTATGTGTGGGTCTTGTACTTCAGACCTGTGTTTTGGAAGCTGTAGCGCACACTGCAGTGCGCTGGGGTATTTTGGATGGGGTCCTTTTTCTCTAAGGCCGATTGTTTAGTAGCAGGTAGGCACTTGTTCTGCAGCTTAATAAACATTATGTAGGGGAGACTGAATCTGGGGACTCTGCTTGCTCTGAATGCTGAAAATTAATTGGCCTCCCTTTGCAGGAAGTCAATTTAAGAGGGAAAGGATAGGAATAAAAAAAAGAGGTGAAAGCTCGCAATATTTCTTCTTGTGTGGGTTCTGCTACTGTAACGTGCCTGTCAGCTGTGCACAGGGAGAATCTTGTCCAAGCAGAGCGTCTGTCAGGAGGTGCGTGATCACCGCTTGTATTGAGAAGAGACCTCGGCCTCCAGCGTTCACGTGGCTCCTTCTCTAGACACATGTCAGCTGGAGAGTTTCCATAAGCTAATTTGGCAGTCATTTTTTCATGTGGTTACAGGAATGTGGATTGGAGCCCTTCCCCCTTTTCCCCCATCTTCCCTTGCTTAAGCTATGGAGTATTCAGCAGATGGTTTTAGAGGATTTAGAATTGCTTAACTGGCTGGATTTGATAAAGGTCCTGTTCTCTTAGCTGAACAGCTGGAGAGAGCGCGCTTTGGAATATCCTCCAATTGTTATAAAAATGCAAAGGGATTGTTCTTTTTATAAAAATAAAAACCTGGGACTTCAGAGGTGGAACCTAGTGAGGGAGAAGGAGGAGCGATTTTATTTTTTGAGAGAGCTGAGATTTGTTAGAGCATGGCTTCAGGAGCTGCATGCAGAACTCAGTTACAGCTGCAGTGCCTGACAGGGAAGAATTTTGTTCATTTTTGCCTTTCCCTGCCAGTGCAGGTTTGATTTTTTTTTTCTTTTTTTCTTTTTTTTTCCCCCTCCTCTGCTATCTTCTTTCTAGCTGTAAATTTCCCAAAGGATGAGGCTTCCATTACTTCCCGTGGGAGGCTATTTCATATCAAGATGTTCCTACTGATACTCATCTTAGCTTCTCTCTCCTCCTCCATACACCCTTTTGTTTCACACTAGAAGGCTTCTCTCCTCCTCATGTTTACACATCTCGAGTTATCTGTATGCAATCAGACTTCCATCCTTGTCATCGCTTACTTAGCGCTGTTAATCTCTGGTTGTTTGCCAGTCGTTCCAACAGACTGCTCGGTTTCCTTGCTGCCTAAGCTTTGTCTTCAGGCTTAAGATTCAATTAGTTTCAGCTTCTCCGTAGCAATTATGTGCGCTGCAAGCTGGTATCCACGCTGATCTGCTGCTCGGTTCTCTGCGCTGAACGCCTTCTGTCAGTTATCCATTCCTTTAGATATTCATATTAGCAAATTGTAGGAATTGGAATTTAATTGTTAGATAAAATAAGAAAACCTGGAGGACTTTAATCAGTAATATTAAACATACATGTTTAGTTTGGTGTTTGAAAAGATATAATCTGAGATGCAGTGCCCCTATGCTCCTATTCGGTTGTAACTTACACAAATTAAAACTTCAGGTGAATGAAATCTTTTGGTTTAAGAGGCTTTGTGACCACAGCAGGCTTCAAAGCAGAGCAGGCAAGGTGATAAATTCATGAAGCTGCTTCCTTCCCCCAGGGAGCACAGAAAGCACAAAATAATACCGAGTTGGGTCTGAAAGCAACTAAACCTGCCTTCTCCACTTTAATCATGTCTGGACAAGATCTGCCTTTGTAACTGATGCTACTTTTCACAAAGTCTTCAGGTTTGCTGCACCGATCCTTCATCACAAGCTTAGAAAGGCAGAAACCCTGCCTTGCTGGAGAAGACAGTCTATGAGAATATCTGGGACCAAGCCTATCGCCTGCTGTTGGCAAAAGCTGGGAATTAATTGAAAATTTACATTGCCCTCTTCTGTTTTGTTTTTGAAGATTACAGATATAAGAAGGATGAGCTGTTCAAAAGACTGAAGGTGACTACTTTTGCCCAGCTGGTATGTATAGTTCCCTCTCTGGCCTCTGAAAGTTGTTATCTTTGGTGAACAGCTTTTTTGCTTTATCTAAAGCTTTCCATGTAGTTCTGTAGCCTTAGTGTGTTGTTCTTCTGTGTTGGCTTCCTCCTGCTCTCGCAGATTTTCCATTAATAAAAGCAAACCATTCAGGCCAGTGTTTTCAGAGTAGTCAGATGCTTTTAATTTCAAACTGAAGTCTGTAGTGACTCTGTTTTTGAAATCTGTTCCATATTTTTTCTCCATTTACTTAAGAGGATCTTCAAGCCCCTTACAAAAGAAAAGGGCTACGCAAAGCAGCGTTGAGATCTGCTCTCATCGAGCTTCGTGTCAAGTAGTCACAGCCTGAAGCCCTCCCTAATAGTGGGTTTAGCTGTAGAAGGTGGGAAGGTTGTGACTTCAAGGATTTCTGCATATTTTTTTAATTAAAAGTAATGAATCAAGATACTAAAAAATGGGAAACTTGAACAGTAAATGAAGAACTGTGTGTTGCTTACATGTTGGTTCAAGAAAACTGGTAAAAACTAGAAAAAGACAAGCTGTCTTCTAAGGAGAGAAGGAAAGGGAAGGTTAAACTTGCAGGTATTGAAGGGGTGGGTTTCTGCGGGCTCATCTCTTTAGTTCCCCTGGATTGTTAAGACCAATCCTGTGACTCTTACTGGTGTGGTGAACTGAGTTGGTGTGTGAATATCTCGGGCCTTCTCTCACAGACCAGTTAACCGCGTGTGATTGTAGCCGGTGTAGTGTATGCTCTGAAACGTTTCAGTGACTGAACTTTATAAAGAAGTCAGAAAACATTCTGGTATTTTATATTGCCAGCATGGCACATCTGGCTTTTCTTTATTCTGTGATTGAGCATTCCTTTTTTTGTTTGTTTTTGCTACAATTTCCATTTAATAAAAGGACGCGCTTGCAGTACAGGCATGATACATGCACCTCTATGTGACCTTGAAGTCCAATAGAAGCTGCCTTGAGTTAAAAGTGTTTTGGCTTGAGGATTGTTTTTCCTTAAGCTGATCCCCACTGTCTTTCATGGACGCCGGTACGTGCGTATCAAGGTATTGTTGCTTGCTTTTTTTTCCTGCAGGTCATCCAGGTTGCCTCTCTATCTGATGAAACCTTAGAAGTGACAAATGAGGAGATCCACAAGCTGGAAGGTAACGGTATTTCTTGTAAGCACAAAGGGAAGGAGCTGTAGATCGCTGTCATATGGTGAACTGCGTCCTGACAGACAGAGCTGACTATTCAGCAAGCCTTTTAATCAGGAGGAATAAAAAACTTAACCTGTGGCCTGCAGCCATTGCACTCTGGGGACAGAAGCACTCCCAAACCAGAAAGGCTTGCAAATGAGCAAGGCCTCGTGCTGCCAAGTTTATTGTAGTAACTCAGTAGATATCATGCACCAAGAATTACATTTTTATTGAATTGTTAAAATGAGATCTTGAGCCCTTAAAAAACGTATCGTTCTCTATTATTTTTAATATGAGGCTCTCGTTAAGACATCCTTGTAAGAGGATGAAGATAAGGCTGTCTTTGAGACGCACTTTCCTCTAAGAATAGAAGCTGGGCTTAAAACCTGCTTGTTTATTTCCTGCAGCATTTTAACTCTTCATACCCTGTTCTCTCCCCAGATGGTGATTCTGCTGCTCCAGATGCAGATGCTGAAGTCACAGCAGGGACGAATGGGAAAGGGGACCGTGATGGGACACCTAGTCCAGTCCTGTTCATGAACAACACAGGAGCTGGGGAATCCTATCGGTCCACGCTGCAGAGGTGCCTGATAATGATACCCAATTTTATTCCTGTCTTAGAAGATAATTATTTTGATCAAGCTAGTTATTTTAATTGCTACTAAGTGGCTTTATGTTGTATTTCTCATTAAAGCTTGATTTTACAGGTATGGGGATGTGAGCAAGAGGGTTGGCATGGTTTTCCTGTCTGAGTGAGTTTGGTTTGCTGCTGTAACCCGACGCTGTTGCCACTTACTGATTGTCTAAATGGCTGACAGGGAAACATGTTCATGGGATTTGATCTAGGTCCCTGGGTTCAAGAATCCATGTTATAAACTGCTCTGGTAAACTCAGTAATGTGCCTTCCTGATGATCTTAACGGATTGTCCGGTGACTGAGAACGACAGTCCAATTTCCAAGCCCAATATGTCACTAGTCAAGGTCGGAGATATCAGGAAGGCGCTGTAAGAGGACGCTTTGTCTCGGCCCTTCCGTTGCTGTACCTGGGCAAGTGTTAACTGAAGAGTTGAGGCACTGGCTTGACAGGCTGGGTGTTTGTGTATCAATGCCATCAATTTAGTGACCACTAACGGTATCTGGAGGTTTCTGTTCATGTCCTGTATCCAATCTAGTGATGAAATGGGAGGCATCTGCATAGTACTGCTTGTGGATGACTGATAGTTATTTACTGTGTCAGACTTGCTGAGATCTCAGCGTTGGCAGCTTCTTAGAATTGTTCTTCCTCACCTCAGAGTCGCTTAGGACATTGAATAAAACTCCTGGGCTTGACTGATCCAGAGAATTGTAGTATGCTCACATAGCAAAGCTGTGCTGTTTATTTTTCATGTTGGTAAAAATGAAATCAGTCTCTTATGATGTGCTGGAAAACCTGAAATAAACTCTCCATTTTTGTGTGGTGTCTGGCTGTACTGGAACATAAATTGGCTGTCAGAACAGCTGATGGAAAAGCACTCTGATGTGGTGAAGAGGTACAGAAGCGTTCGGAGCGAGAGCTTGCGCCGTAACCTCCTCTTTCCTCTTGTAGTGTGATAAGTGGCGTCGGTGAGCTGGATATCGAAAAGGACGCTCCGAAGAAAGCGGACGCTCAGGCTAAAGACATGCCCTATCCCGACTGCCCCTTCCTCCTTTTGGATGTACGAGACCGAGACGCGTACGACCAATGTCACATTGTTGGAGGTGAGGAGGCCAGAATCCCACAGCAGCCTAGTCTCCACTAGCATCATGTATTCACCTCCTTGTGTCATTCTTGCTTCATTTTTGCCCCCAAAGTTGGACATCGCTTGGGTGCAGAATACTCTCGGCACTCATCCAGTACACTCATCTTTCCTGGGAAGTGGTGAAGGGACTGAGCTGATGTTAATCCCTTATTCAGTGGGTTTCCAAGCCTGCTGAACTCTTACAAATCTGTCGGTTGTATCCCAGGGGGTGTGGTGGTTGGTGCTCAGCCGCTGTATGATTTTTCTCTTTTTTAATTTTTTTTTATTTTTCCCTCCTCTGCAGCTTATTCCTACCCTATTGCAACGCTGTCTAGAACGATGAACCCATATACAAATAGTATTCTGGAATATGTATCCTTTACAGATAAAGTGCTGGAATAAAATAAAAAATTAAATTGGAGGGGATGTTGGTGGGGTCTTCCAAAAACAATTGGAGCTGTGGCAGTCGCTGTGTCCGGGACGATGCTTAACCAACAAAATCTGGGGATTTCGAGGAGGGTGGGAGGGGAGGTCCTTTACGCTGGCGGTGATTACCTCCGCCGCCACCATCAGATGCCAGATTCTAGTTCCTCAAGGCTGCAATGCCTCCTGATTCTGGTGGGAGCTGCCTGAATTTGGCTTTTCTTGGGATTTTGGCTGCTGGAAGGCAAAGCTGTACTACTTGAGCACGTGTCCCCTGCTGTTGCTGGAGTGCTGGGCTTCCTGAAGGAGGCATTCATCAAATCCTTTGGCTTCCTCTCAGCTTTTTGATGGGGATTGGCTTTTCTCTGGAGGACAGAAAGAGGATTATTAGCTGGGATTAGGCTGATAATTTCCCGAGTTATCTTGGGGAGTGGGGAGGTTGTAAACAAAGGTGCTTCCTTTTATTGCCTGTTATGAACCAATCTTCAAAACAGCAGTGGGCACTTGCTGCAGGGTCTGCACTCCAGTGGGGATTAGGCTGTGTCCTTCCAGCATCTGGCAAGCCCCAGCTACTGAGAAATCGGTTTTAAAGCACCGGTGAAGGGGAGGCATTGCTGCCGATACTCACAAATCAAGTAGGGAGTCTCTCATTCTCCAGTCCCATTTGTTTGTCTCCCTTTTTCTTTCTAAAAGGTATTAACGGTCACCTTTTACGTTTCCAAATGAATCCTTAGCTCTTCTACCTATCAGAAAAATGCACATGGAAAAATCATTATTTTGTATGACAACGATGAGAGGTTAGCCAGCCAGGCTGCGACAACCATGTGTGAGAGGGGCTTTGAGAACTTGTTCATGTTATCTGGAGGTAAGTGGGGATGGGCCGGACTCCCCAGGGTCTCGGGTGGGTTGATCGAGAGCAGAGAGCAAGGGTTGCGTGAGCTGGAGATTGGAAAGAGCTGGATATTCAGCTCTGAGTGTTTTTATTTGTGACTGGTAAACTTGCTGATCCCATCTTAGCTGGTGGTCACCGACAACGTGCGATCTGTATGTCTGCAGGCCTGAAGGTCCTTGCGCAGAAGATCCCAGAAGGTCTGGTCACCGGCTCATTCCCTGTGTCCTGCCAGGTGGCAGCTCCCTCCGGATCTGCCCGAAAAAAGACCTCTCCCAAAGTGCCACCCGCGTGTGCTGAGAATAAATGGAGATTTTCTGCAGATGATCTACAAAAGATAAAGTATTACCTAGAAGAGGAGCACTTTCCTTCAGACACTGCCAGTAAGACTCCGGGACAAATGCTGCAGCTGCTTTCTGTAGCTCTTGAGCCGGCCCTGCAGCAATTCTCTGCTTTGCTGTGCTCTCTCCGTCAGATGGCTAGGAGAGGGAGGGGTTTTTTCTAAACTATCTGAGAAGATCCACCAAAACCTGTGCTATGGTGATCGCAGAGGACTTGAAATCTGACATAGCTACATGATGGCAAAACCCTGGGCCTGCTGAGGGTAGGCATGTACCATTCCACCCACCGTATTTAAATGTCTGTAGGTTTTACTGGTGATTAGTAGGTTTTTCAAATTTTTAGGCCTGCAGAGCTACATAGAGACTGCCTAGAACCCCCCTGCTGAATTATTGATGGGCCGGTATGTTTACAGGGAGAGCTGGAGAGCCACTGACAGGCAACAGATCATTTGTGTGTCCTTGTGTGCTGTCACGCACCCAGCTTCTGATCTTTTTTTTTCTCCCTAGGCCGTCTTAGCCGTGGTTCTTCAGGCCTTGATTCCAAGGTGACAACTGTGAGGAGCAGCCCCAGTCTCCCCAGCACCCCTGGCAACGTGGGATCCCTCACCACCCGCTCGCTCAGCAGCAACAGCCTCCAGAACAGGCCGTGGAAATAAGCAGCGGTGTCTTCTTCCACCGAATAAATGAATGTCCGGGTTCTGGGAAGCCTGAGCAGTGCAGCCTGTTTGTCGTTTTAGGAATCCACAGAGAAAAGGAGCGGTGGTATATAAATGGCACCTTGGGTAAGGCTGGGGGAGCTGGAGCAGTTGATGTTTCGTAGAAGCAGGAACTGTGTCGCTTTGGCAGGGCTGACCTTTAGGGGCAGTGACAGGACAGAGTTGATCTAACTGATTTTTGTAGCGAAGGGAGGAAACTGGTAGTAAAGCCTTGTGACCAGTAGAAATGGTTCTGTAAAGCTTGTAGTTTGAGGTGAATGAACTTGTGTCTGTAACACACTCGTCCTGTGCTGTGCCCAGAATCGCAGACTGCGCGAACAGGAGAACACGTGTGAAGGTAAACGGGACAGAAATCATCTGTGAGCAAAAAACGCTGGTGTTCTGTAGCAGAGATACAGACATGCAGCAACTTGCCAAAACGTTGGAGAGAGGATTCCCTACGGGGTTTTTTTTAACTATGTTAATGAACGGAAGTATTTGTAATAAAGATGTTTTTGGAAATAACGCCCAGCGTGGCACTGTAACCTGGCAGTTGTGTTTACTCATGGACAGTTTGTGAAAGAGTTCTGTGTTTTTAAAGGTGAGCTGCGGGAGAAAATAACTGTCTCTTCCCTCTTTTCTCCCTTACTGTGTGGAAGGTTTGGCTTCTAACTGTGCTTTTGCTGCTTTGTTCCTTGCTGTGGTTAGAGAGAGCTACTGCGTGGTGGGTTTTGTTCCAGATGAGAGAGTCAGGCTGCCAGATGTGCTGAGCAGGGTTTTTAGCTGACATGTCTTAGGGCAGAATCATCTGCTGTGCCCCTCTTCTTGGTGTGCCAGCAGGGTGTCTCCTTAGTTCGACTGCGCACCGGTGGTTTGCTGCTTTTCCCACTTGCCGGAGCGGGTTGCTGGTCACTGGTGCTGCAGAAAACTACGACGTCCATGGAGGAGCCACTCACTCTTCTGCTGACGAGGCTGACTTCCCTAACGGTTGTACAGGCAGCTGCGAGTCGAGGTTAGGAGGCAGAAGGTCATTTTGCTTCTAAAATGCTTTTGTGGTGCTTGGAGACAAACTGCAGCAAGGAGTTCTGCAGTTCCAGTGCCTGACAGAGGCTGGAAATTTATTCCCAGTTACACCCTTGCCAGTGTTTTTGGAGTAGCTTCTTTACAGTTAGGGCAGCTGAAAGGAAATTTTCTTCTGCCCTCTTGCGAGGGTCACTAAAACCTAGCAGGGACAATGAATCTGGTAACTGGACAGGGTGTGAAGAGAGAGTCCAGTGGAGGGCTACGAGGATGAGGAGGGGCCTGGAGCATCTCTCCTACGAGGAGAGGCTGAGGGAGCTGGGCTTGTTCAGCCTGAAGAAGAGAAGGCTGAGAGGGGACCTTTGAAATGCCTCTAAATATCTGCAGGGTGGGTGTCAGGAGGATGGGGCCAGACTCTTTCCAGTGGTGCCCAGCGA
>Ga0065711_1047133_pt1 | contig 12507 bp, 6 predicted proteins | sample Hoacrofraction12_FD_59098 | JGI IMG/M metagenome (GOLD analysis project Ga0065711, IMG submission 59098) | Hoatzin crop microbial communities from Cojedes, Venezuela - Epithelial fraction 12 v2 (version 2) | ecosystem: Host-associated > Birds > Digestive system > Esophagus > Crop | place...
TTCTCTGATAGTAAACAGCAGGTCTAGTGAGGCACCTCCCCTGGTAGGCTCACTTACCAGCTTGTCAGGAAGTTATCTTACACTCCAGGAACCTCCTAGACTGTTTCCTCTCTGGTGTGTTGTGTTTCCAGCAGATGTCTGGTAAGGTAAAGTAGTTAGGTGTATGTTAACAAAGTAGGGATTCATTTCTGGCTGAACTCTTTCTTTAACTAGGATGGGCCCGAGTGTTCATGGCTCTCTTGAGCATGTAGCGTGCTTGGTAGGCGCGTTTGACTTCCACAGTTGTGGCAACACCAGCATCTGAAACTTTGTTGGCATACCTTTTAGTATACCTCGGATAGCCTCTTGGGGTATCTCCTGGCTCCACCCTGAAGTTTTAATGCACACATGTGATATTGCTGCTCTTCAGCCTCATTTCTTTGCCGGCTATCATGACAGTGCTTCCTTTACTGGTAAGAGTGTGGAGAATCACGGCAAGAAGACAGGGCTCCATTTGATTTTAAGCTTACCCAGCTTCTGTGCTGGGAGCAGAAAAGAAGATGGAAACTGATTCCTCATATATGGGAAGCATGGCCTTGCCAGCTGTAGACAAGTACATCCCAATTCAGGGCATATATGAAGTCTTTAGATATAGTTGTGGGTTTGGTACAAGTTTGTGCAGCTGCCTTCTCCCCTTTTCTCTCCCTTGTGCCCTCAACCAGATCCTAGATGGACAACTCTATTCCTAGCAACTGTTAGAAGAACTTGGGCTGTAGTTTTTTGTATGCTTCAAGTGGCATTGCTGGTTTACACCACTGTACTAAGTGATTCTGCTTTCCTCCCGGCCCCTTCCCCCTGCCTTCATTCTTGTGCCAAGACGAGTGTTTGAACTGCATCGGGAAACCAGTCCGGATTAGAACCAACCAGAAGGACGGAGACCTGAGGTTAGTTGTACTCTACATCACTTCAAGATCTAATTGTGAGAGGCAGAAGCAAGCCGATGTTGTGTGGATCATTTCATGGGAAGGAGAGGGTTAGTCTCCGAGCAGGCTAGCGTCTCGAGAAAGCAGCTGCTTACTGCACTAATGTCCAGCTAGAAGCGTGAGCCAGGACCAACGAAGGCAATGGAAATTATACTGCCGAGTGGCGTCAGGAGCAGGAACAGGCCCACAGCAATTTATTTTCGATCAAACAAGAGCCATGAAGTCATTAGTTATTTCTTCAGAAGGCTTTGGTAGGTGTGCTAGAGAGCACTGTGCCGTCTCTGCGTTGTCTTCTGTGCACAAAAAGATTAATTCCCAGGTTAGCAAGATAGGAATTATGATGAGACAGAAGGCTGAGTCAGGCACAGTGGGGAGAGGCAAATGCCACAGGCTGAAGCAGTGCTTGGACTCCTGCTGAGTTTTGGAAAGAGCTAGAATGAGGGAGATATTTTTTTGTTCTTTTAATAAGAGAAGAACAGAGGGTTTGAAAAACACGCATTTCAGAAGGAAAGAAATTGCAAATTACAGCTTCGTTCTCTAGCTACAACTTTCCTGAGGATTTGGAGGACTTTGCAAATATTTAATTACTCTCGCCTCAGTGCCCTTGTAAGCGTTGCAGAAAATAAAGAGAAGTAAACTGTGCTGCGAGACTTGCAGTCCAGCTGTACCTCTGCCGCCTTGACTAGCACCCCTAGAGCTATTTTCTTCGTTGTAAGAGTCGGAAACTGAGGCTAATATAAACTGATAAGATGAAGAGAGAGCAGGTCCCAGGACCCGAGTCCTGAGGGCTCGGCTCCAACAGCCTTGTAACCCGCTATTCCGACCCGCAGAAAGCGGCGCAGTCTCCACGCTTGCCTTCTCGCTGCGCGGCCGTGGCTGTGTGCGGCTTTGCAGGGTGCGTTCCCCCGGCGCCAGCCCTCCAGCTGTCATGCGTACGCTGTAAATGGATATCCCAGTGGTCTTTATGCGCATTAATGTTCTGTCTCTCGGTTACACCAAGATGTACTATTCAGATGAAATCACCCACAGTGATTTCAGCAGGGTTCTGCAGGCTTGGATTTAGACTGTTCTTTTCATTAACTGGGACCTCTAATGACATATTTGTAAAATGTTTGGGGTTTTTTTCAGTTTCCACGGGGTGTTCCTCTGCTTTAGCGTGTTACAGAAATGAGGTATGTGGTTAAGGCACTGATTTAGAGCATTCCCACATTTTTTAAATCCACATTGGACGAGCGTATCATAAATCATAGGAGAAGCAACAACTTACCCCGTTCTGTACCCCCTCCCAAGCAGCTGCTTTTGAAAAGCTGACATTTAGTGCAGTAATTAAGTATGAAATCCGTATGTGTGAAATTAAGCTTCAGAACAAGCAAGCAATTACTTCAAAACTTGTCTTTATGTGTTGTGGATACAACATTCCTCCTCCCACCTGTCCCCACCTTAATTTTCCTCCTCTTTTCCTTTGCTTGCCAAAAAGCAAACCCTTTGGGTCGGGGCTTGTGTTGCCTTTTAGGTTTGTGGAGCACATTGCACACAGTGGGTGCTACCAGGAGCAAAGCACGGATGATGATGATGATGATGATGATGATGATGATGATGATGATGATGATGATGATAACAGCGGTTTGGGAGCTTCGCTGTGCAAAACCCAGGAGAGGGTGCCAGGGCAGAAAGCAGTTGGAGCAGCCTCTGGCAGAGGACAGGGTGATGGAAAGGCAGACAGGGCTGGCCACAGAGCTGTCCCTGAAGACAGGCAGTTTGCAGCTTGCTGTGATGGCAGGGCAGCGTTTAGCTCAGCTTGGCTCAAAGCAGCAAAGAAAGCCTACGTAGGAAGGTTGAGGTGAGCGTGGAAAGAGCTGTTAAATGTTAGCTTTAGCAGCCAGATGTCTTTGCTAAAATAGAAAAGTGATTTCATTAAGGCCTCTGAACACAAAGTACTCTGTGAAAGTTTAAATGCCAGGTGGTGTATTAAGTAAATATTAAGTAGCCCTGCTGTAGGCTTTGTTCCTCACGGCAGCCGGCTGTAACCAGCACATAGTACCAGTGACCATGTGAATCTCTGCCATGTGATGCAGTGCCGTGCCTGGCTGACGTGCTGATACGGGGCTGGGAAGTCAGAGGAGATTCTCCTTCAGCAGTTATCAGTCTGTTGGTCAGGGCCAACTGTTGCACGTGGCTTATTTGCATGGCTTAGTTTACGCTCGTTACTCATGTGGTTTGGATCAGAAAAAGAAACTCGGGGTTTGCACAGGTGTCATGTGCCTTTCCAGCACCGTTTGAATGAAGACAAGTGATTGATTTTCGTTTCAGTGACTTTTTAGATAGGTATCCTGGTACTGCACAGTTAGCTTTTGGTAGAACGCAGCAGTCACCCCCGGGCAGCGGCTGCAGGACGTCGTATCTCGTTGTCGGCTGTCCTGGGGGTGTGCGCAGCAGCAGCCACTTGGCAGGCAGCACTCGCAATCTCCTCTTGCTCCGCTGCCAGTGGCAGGATTGGAAAGTTAGCTGGGTGCTTCAGAAAGTGAGAGGCTGGTATTTGCAAGCTCGACCCCATGCTCTGTGGGTGAGGGATGCACAGGAAGATAAAACATTCTTTGCTCACTTGTGCTTCTCACAGAGACACGCGCCCAAACCTCCTCCTCCTGCTTCTTGTGGTTCTACAGGCTGCTCCCCCATCGTGATGTGACCTGCTGAGGATCACTGCTAACACTTTACTCCTGCCACAGGCACTTGTGCTGGCAAGGTACTTACTGCCTGTGTTTCTGACAGTGCGTGCTGGCCACAGCCCTATGGCGTCTGGTAATGTCTTGGTGCTGGGTCTCTAGATATAATTACCATGCTGAGCTAATTGCTCCTGCCTGGCTCAGGCACTTACTCAGCAGCTGCCTCACCCATTACCAGGACCTCTTCCTTCATCACCCGTCAGGCTGTCAAACAGAAGTGGAATGTGCATTTGGCTGTCTCAAAAAAAATCAAAACCAAAAAATGCCATTCTTTGCCACCAAGCTCATGGCTGATCTCCATTTCTTTGCTATGAATTATTTGCCCATGATTTTCTCTCCAGTGTTTGCAAGACAAAGGAGAAGGGATGGCAGAAAACTGGGAGTTAGAAGCCAGACTGGGACCTTCCTGGCAATGAGAACTAGAAAAATCCCATTGGGAGGGATGCTCTACGCCAGGATTTCTAGTCTCTGCTTGCTGTGTCGGGATCCTGACTATTTGTTGCTTTAAAAGCAACCAATTCATGATACATCTCTGTATCCTATGCACTACTTCTTGCAGCTTGCCGATAGCCCTGACAGCCCAAGTTCACAGCCCCTGACAGCCGCCCCTCTCCTGACAACTGAGCCTCCTGGGCAACTCTCATATCTGATAGAAATTTTCTTCTGAATACAGGAAAAATGCAAGCCTGTTGCAAACAGGCAGTGCAAAACCAAAAGCGATGAACCTCATCTAGTTGTGGAGAACAACTGTTAAGAACCAAGTGTGAAAATGCAGGCTCGCTGTGGAGGTTTCGGTCTCAGAAAGGCGCTAAGCTTGGGAGAGGGAGGGGGTGGAAACCAGCTGCAAGGCTGCTTGGGCAGCAGGACTGGGGAGCTCTGCAGGGTCGGTCCCCGTGGCTGAGAGCCTGTCAGACGGCTCTGGCCCCATAGTGCAGAGGGGATGACTGCTGTGGGGACGCACCCAGAGCCTCGCAGGGCACTCTGAAAAGGCAAAACAGTGCAGAGCCAGGACCTCCCGAGGCCTGCAAAGTCCCCTTTATCCGAGACTGGAGGTGTAGGCTGCTTGCAGTTCCCAGATGGTGGGCATTTGGAAAGCTGCTCTGAGGAAATGAAATACTATTTCAGTTATGTTCTGATGCCATGCTGACATAACGTGTCAAGTTGTTCCAGATTTGTGAAATACAGTTAACAAATGTGAGATAACCAATGTGCAGTTCTGGGCAAGGTGGAAGATCCTCTGTCTAGGCAGCCGTGCAGGAGAAACCTGCAGGAAACCCTTTGAAGGATACAGCATTGGGCAAGTCTTCCTCCTGATCAGCCTTTCCTCCTAAAGCAGCCTCAAGCTCTTCAGAATGAAGAACAATGATCTTCTCAGTTTTATGAGGAAACAGTGATTTTCTCTGTTTTACGAGGAAAAGTTTTACGAGGAAAGGATTGCAGATTCCACAGATGCAAGTGTTGTTTCGGCACATAAATAGACCACAAGCAGAGAACGGGCTGAATCCTGGAAACTGATATGGCTTTGTCTAAGCTTTTACAAAGTGAAGTAGCTTCTAAAGCAAAAGCTGGTGCTTTCAGATTCAGGTATTTCTGTGGCTGAGACCACTTAAGGAGCAGTTTCCTTTACTATATTTGAACTAATATAAAGAATTAGATTTTTACTGCAAAAAATTACATTTCCCTGTGTAACTTGTCAGACAGTATATGATATTTTAATGACTTACAGGATGTATTTTACTCTTCCTTTGATTAAGAAAAAAAATCTGCAAGATGTTTTTAGAAACAAGTAAGCTTCCCATGGAATGATGTACCAGCTACATGAATAGCCACGGATTTGTTTCAATGAGACTGAAACAAATGTTCTTGCTAGTGCAGCCAGGCTAGATGCTGCTCAGCCAGCAGCAGGGAGCTGGGACGAAGGCCTGGAAGGCCCGGCCGTGACACGAGCGATGCGCTGTTGGTCACAGATACAGGCTGTGTGGCTCAACAGTGGAAGCTGTAGTTCTTGTAGGGTGGGAGCCTTCCTGAATTGGTGCCTAAGTGAAAATGGTAGATACAGCAGGAAATCTCCTGGGCATATCTGTCATATTTTTTGGTACAAAAACTCTTCAGATTACTTTTCAGGCTTAATTTTCTTTATTTTTTTTTAACTAACAAGTATTTTACAACATTTAATGTCAAAATCACCACACTTATTTGAATAGAAACAGCCAGTAGCCACTTACCTGGTTTATGGGTTCATCATTTTACTGCCATTAAGTGGCATTAAACTTCATTTCACATAATTTGCATCAATTTGCTTATGTGTCAAAACTAACATAGTATTGTGTCTGAAGAGTGAATCAGCTTAATGAACAGCCTGCTCAACTCAGATTCCCTTCTGCTGCAAACTACTTAAAATTCAGCAGCGGCAGCCTGCCGCCGTCTCCGTTTCACTGCCCGCTGAAGAATGGAAATGAAAGGACAGTGTTGTCCTGGGAAGGAATCAGACAAAAAGTGTCAGACGGAGCCACTGCAAATGGAAGTTCCTTTTGTTTTTTTCTGAGAAGTTTCAGTCTAAATGGTGAATTAATATATCCCTATGTATAAAAATGGAAAGGTGTTCTAGCAACAGCTTTATGTGTTAGCAATGGCAATGGTACAGGACGAGAGAATACTGAAGTGTGACTCCCAGGAAGAGGTAAACTGCAAAAGTGATATATTTTGCACGGCCAGTAACTCTTACCAGTTTTAGCAACTTGATCTCAAGTGCACAAATACAAGAATGAAGTCTGAGAGCAGGCTGCTGGCTCTAGTCTTTGGGCCCTCGACAGGGGAGCGTGACGCCATTCCGAACCACCCGCAGGCAGCCTCTTGCGCAGGAGTGTTGGCACATCCCCGAAACCCCTCGCAGCATCGCTTGTGGGCAGGTGGCTCCGCAGGTTGCTGGGGGCAGGGGCTGCTTCCCGTTCTGGAAGGGGGTCAGTTGGAGCTCCAGGCAGAACTGCATGTAGCAGAGCTGATAGATAAAAGCGAGGCTTTGGCCGGAATCGCTCGGCTGTGAGCATCCTTCCTCCCAGAAACCACCAGATGCATCCTGCCGGGTCAGGTGTGAAGGGTGGGTGACAGAACTAACTGTGGGTGTCACCCGGGGAATGTAGGAAATTCAGGAGGGCGGCCACCCTCCTTCCCTCGGGAGCACACGGATGGCAGCGCAGCGCTTTGTCCTTTCCTGTTGTGTATCAGTGGAGGGCTGGTTTGGATCGGAATGCCCAAGTGGGTGGAGAACTTCACTCCATGAAAAATAAGGGCTTTATTTAAAAGAAATAGGTGCAAATACCTAGAGGAACAAGCAAAGGCAGCAATGTTATTTTTGTATGATTGCGACCAGCTGAATACCAGTTGGTGTTGCATGCTAGCCTGGGCCGAAGCTGTGGGCTCTGCTGTTGCAGCAGTACTTTCTCGGGGCTCCAGCTTGTGATGTGCGGCGAGATCCCAGCTGAAGCTGCTCCAGTACGGGCGCAGAGCTGAATGCTGGACTGTCACTGCGTGCCGTCGGAGATAACGCTGTCGCAGGGAGAAGGCAAGCAGAGACAGTCCCATTTCGCTCAGAATTAACACTAGTGCTATTTAGTCCTGTTAGGATCTCGCATACATATGCTGAGTAAAGTTATAATACGAAGTTGCTACTTTACATTAATGCAATTTTACACCACGTATTCTTATATTCTTATGAGTATTCTTATTCATATTCCTATTTAATTATGCAAATGTTAGGACTTACGATTCATCAATATGGAGACCTCAAAGTTATCTTCTTTTTTCGCGCTTGTTTTGCCCCCAGAAAGGAAATGTTATGATAAATCAGAACAAACCCAACCTCTTGGACTGTTTCAGCACTGGGCAGGGACAATCAATAGAAAACACAGGACAGAACCTTGCATTAGCCAGTGATACAGTAACCCCCCAGCTAGATTTTTTTTCTTTTTCATTTTTTTTGTGTAAAATTCTCAGTTTACATTACAGAAAAAGGAAGACCTGTTTAGTTTCTTAACATGAAAAGATCACGTTTCATTATGCATTTCATTGTCTGATGAAACATTATCATAAGAGATAATTACTTGCCATATCAGTACATCTTGTTACCACAACCTGCAGTTTGGAGCCAATTTCAAAGATTGTTTCTCCATAAAAATCCTAAGTACGTACTGAATTTTTTTAGCTTCACTGTAGAAGACTCTAGAATTGTTGGCTAGTTTTCACTGCTTAATTGTTTTATGCATACTTTCTCCAAAATGAACCGTTTTCAGCCATGGGATGTAGCTGTATCTTGTCTCTTCAATGGACTTCTTTTGTAGAAGACCAGGGCAGCTACTGCACACACATGTAACTATATATTTACACCAATGCCATCTGTTTAGATGGCAGACTAATAGGATTAAAGTTAATGCAAAGTTCTGTTCTCCTGAACTGATTTTGGTTTGGGGATATATTACAGATTTTCATTCTTTTATGTGGCAGGCTTTTATAAAATCCTTTGTAGGGTTTAGGATGTTGAGCTGTATCACAGCAGCCAAAATTCTTTTGTTTTCATAATCATAAAAATATTTAACATTTCCTATGGGTTTATTCTTTCAATCCCAGTATTGTACAAATTAAAATAACTTAGATACCACAATAATGCTATGAGGTAGGCTTTTAAATACCGAAGATTGAAAAGCTCAATGACATAATTTAATCAAATTCCCTGCAAAATAATTATGATTTTCCCTCCGCCTCTGTGTGGAAACTGAGCCACAAAAAAATTGAATCTCAAATGTATTAGGGTGTGCCTCACATTGAGTACTTTATGTTTGAAGTGCCTTGTTGAAACAGACAGTTGTAAGGCTCAGAGTGCTCCCAGTAAAGTTGCTGGAGTCACAGATGCTCATCATCCACAAAAGCTCATGCCAAGTGTCGAAGGCTGGCATCCAAAAGGAGACTCACCAGCAGCGAACGTTCTTATGAAATGGAAGCCACACCTTCTGTCCTCTCTGTGCTGTTCCACATCTATAATGAGGTGGCAATGGTTTCCATAGGGTGTAAGAGATGTTACTTCCTTGGTCTCCTTCGGTCCACAACTTTCTGTGTCCTATAGATGTCCTCTGCACTTGGTCAGCCAGCCTTGTTAGGGTGATGAATATGTGGTTTCCTTCTGTCTGGTAATAGCTTTTTTGGCAGAGCTTGTTGATATTGGAAATTGTTTTTGTAGACTTGCTGAATACATTAGCGCACAATGAACGCATCCCAGCAGCAAGACTTTAAGATCTAATGGTGTTTTTCTCCCTTTTAGCGGTTTTACATTTGCATCAATTACAGCTACCATCCACCTCAAACCCCAGGCTGAGTGCTCAGGAAACATTTGTACATCCATAAAATCCCAGAAGATAAAAGCATCTTCCCCAGAACCGTTTATCTAAATTTGTCTGTAAACAAAAACTGTGAACAGGCAAGTTAGGTGTCCTTCCAGTCCTTCAGGATGTGGAACACTCTCCAGTCCCACTGAAATCAGCAGAAGCTGAGGACGTTCAGAATGCCAGGGTTATTCTTCTTGCCGCGTCCCGTGGCACTTCACGTTAGCCAGCATTTATATCTACCTCCAACAGCCAGTCTCCACTGGATCGGTGGTTATTGCTGCTCGACTGGCAGAGCTGCAGGTCTCTCTGAGAAAGGAAATGGAAGTCCTTGGAGGGCAGCTGCAATTCTGGAAAAGGACTGTAGAGAGGGACTGAGTAGGGGGTCCTTTTTTATTCCAGCAAAGCTAGAATTTTTCAGCCAGAGTTAGGATTTTCTTTGAAAGAAATACATTACACTGCACCACTAAAACCACTACAAATAAAACACATTAGAGCCTAATTATTTTGCAGGTTTCTTGATAAGTGATTTTATTATCTTAAAGTTCAGACCCTTCATGTGCAAAGGCCATAAAGAAAGGTGGCTTTCAATGAAGAATGATAGCTAAAGAACAGTTACCTAAATTCCTCACTAATTCCTTTAATCTAAGACATGGTAACTCTTCCCTAGATATGTCAGGAGTAATAGTTTCTTCAAGTAATAGATCCCTCCCTGGGCTGTTGGATTTCTAGTCTTCTGAGTCTAGCATCTTAGTTATTACTGAATTTTATTCTTATTTTCCATCAATACAAAGTTTTCTTTGAAAATGCTGTCTGCGAGGTAAAATGTGACACCAAGAGGTAATGAGTATACTGTGAGTCGTACTAATGCACTTTACCCCGGGTTGAAAGGAACGGCCAGCGGAGGCTGCGTGTACACCAGCGCAAAGCTTCTGAATGGGAAAAAATCTCTGGTGCAAAAATCTCTGGTGGAGCCTTGAAAGCTCACACCGAGAAGATGAGCTCAACTTCTCATGAAGATGCATTATCATGTTCTCAAACACTTGTTTGAATGGCTTGGGGTATTATGCTTATTAAATGCTATCTATCTGCTCCCTTTTGATGGACTTGAGTCCCCTCTGGACTAACTGGTCATCTGCAGAAACCTCTGGAAGTACAAGTGAACCAAATTCAGAGATCATATAGGTGCCAGCAGCCCACTTCAAAATACGTAGCTCTGTTCGGCCTCACAGTTCTTACGCATTTAAGTCTGTCCTGATTTATGCTGGCATGTGAGAATCATCCTTTGTTTGCTGACGTACATATAGATATAACAAGAAACACATGTTGTAACTTGAATTTTCTAATTGGATGTGGATGTCTGCTGGTTCTTAAATGGACAATAAATAGAGTTTAAATGATCTGTTTGATCACAATTCAGAACTGCCCCAAGAACATAACCTAAAATACAGCTGGGGTAGATTCATGTGTCAAAAACAGAATGCTCACAGGAGAAATGATCTGCTGCTGATACTGATTTTCAGCAAAAGACATGAATAAACTTCTCCTCAAAGGCCGCTGAAAACAATTCTAGTTTGTGTAAAGGCATTGCCAAGAGCCTTCTTAGAAGCAGACTGAGGCTTATGGGAAATATGTGCTGTTTCTTCTCGCCTCTGCTCCTAATTTTATTCTAACTGCTGGCTGAGATACTGTTAAAATAATGAAAAAGAAGAAGAAGCAACCATTAAAGCTCTTGAGCCATTTGCCATGAGATAGATATAACCCTGAGACTCACGGGAGTATTAAAATTATAATGATAAAGTAATACCGATGCTGAGGAACATTTTAGAAATAAGCAATCAGACAGCAGGTTAATACAACACGAACCTCCAGCACCCTCGTCTTGCCACCACGCCTCCCTGTAAATGGATCAGACAATTCGACCAGTTGAATATTAAGAGTTTTAATGGCAAGACGGTGCAATTCCCTTTCATAAACGAGGGGGTGAGATACATACTTTTAGTCTGGCGAAACGTGATGAAAAACTACAGGTTCACTATAAAGCTGAGATTTCTGTCTGCTCTTCTTCTGAACTGATCTCTGGTAATTATTCTTGTTTGCAGCCTCTGGCCTCTCCTCTTCTCCATCTACCCCAACTCAAGTGACCAAGCAGCCCACATTTCCTCTTGAATCCTATAAGCATGAGCCTGAGAGGCTAGAAACACGGATTCACTGTTCTTCTCCTCCGGACACAGGGCAGAGATTTTCTTTGCCTCCATCTCAAAGTGCCGCCAAGCCTCCTATCATGTCACCAGCTCCCTGTGCTACCTCAAAACCAGTAAGTAAAGTGTATGTCCAGTTTACCACTGGGAAATGTACAGGGCTGTGTGTAACTGTTTCTTGTATTACAACCGATGAGCTGGAACCTGTGTGTCCGTACTGTCGAACAGAACGAGAACAATGTCATGGGCCTTTTACTGCAGGCTTGTCTCAGCTTCCCCAGTATTCAGCTGACAAGGCACTGGGAATCCAAAGGTGGAAGCTCCCCTTCTGGCTTACCCAGATAGCAACTAGTTTTTGCCCTCTTCTCAAGCGAGTTTTGCTGTGGCTACAGATCCCAGCATAGGCTGCTGAGATGTCACCTTAGAGAAGGATAAAATTTTATTTAGGATTGTCTTTTATCTCCCTTAGGAAGAGCTGATGAGATAGCTAGCAGCCAAGGAGAGCATATCAAAAAGAAATTCACAGTATGAGCTGCAGGGGTTCTGAGTTCCTGCTGCCGCTGGAGTCCGAGATGGCTGGGACGGCTGGTGACTAACGGCACTAGCTGCTATCACGCCTCCTGCCCCAGCTCAGAGGGTAGAGCAGGAAGGGCAGCACTGCCAGGGTGTATTTATCCAGCCCCCAATGTGTCTTCGTAAGAGTGGTGTCTGCATAAGAGTGGTTTATTTATCTCTGGGAATGCATGAACTCAGCAGTTCCTGGGAATACAGGAATTCCAGCCTCTGACACTCTCCACCGCAACATCAGCACTGCGTGCTGTTGTGCCTCCTCCCCTCGGCCAGCCTGAGCCTCAGAGGCATCGCTCTTCTTCTCTTTTCTCCTCTGCCTTTTTGCCCCGTCCTTCTTTTTTGTGTTAATTCCTTTGCATTTACTGTATCTTTCTGTTCACGGTTCCCCTGCCTCATGGAACTAGCAGACTGTGATCAGAATTAACTACATGTAATCAGAGTTAACTACCCTGCATTTGTCTTTCCCAGCTTTTCTTCTTCCCTTCCCCTCCCCGAATATAAAATCTTTTACGTTTTCTATACCTAGAAATCTAGATTTCTAAAGGACATAAAGTCTGTTTCCCTGTCGAACAGCTACAAGTTCTGTATCACAGAATCACAGAATCACAGAATAGTAGGGGTTGGAAGGGACCTCTGTGGGTCATCTAGTCCAACCCCCCCGCCGAAGCAGGGTCACCTC
>Ga0065711_1047134_pt1 | contig 12507 bp, 5 predicted proteins | sample Hoacrofraction12_FD_59098 | JGI IMG/M metagenome (GOLD analysis project Ga0065711, IMG submission 59098) | Hoatzin crop microbial communities from Cojedes, Venezuela - Epithelial fraction 12 v2 (version 2) | ecosystem: Host-associated > Birds > Digestive system > Esophagus > Crop | place...
CCCCCCGGTAAATTCAGCGCCAGACCTGGTCTTCAGCAACTAACGTACATCACCCCAGGTGCAGGTCTGAGATCTACAGGCAGCACGTGTTTCAGAACACTTGCCAAAATACTAGTTTGTAGGTACTTATGAATTTGGAAAGTATTGCATCTAATTTATTATTTATACAGCATAACTGCCACCCCTCGCTACCTCTGAGGAATAAATCCACTGCAACCAAAGGAGCTCAGAGCTGCAGAGGTAGGGAAGGGCAGCGTTGCACCGGGGGACCCTCCTCAGACCTTTAAAGCTCACCAAAGACTGACAGGTGCCGTTGGAAATCCCAGCAACATCAAGGAGAAATATACCTTTATTAAAAGAGAGATTGATTTTATTCTGGTAAGAGACACACGGCTTTGAAAACAGTCAAGTCGGATTTCTCTGCTATAGTGATAAAATAAAATAAATAAATCAGGCAGCAGCATTCCAGCACTATCCAGAGGCTGACAGCATGGTAATTTATATCTGACAGAGATAAAACCAGGAGCCAGAACAGACTGAAATTTATGGAAGCAAATTCTCGAAACTGCTTAAGCACTGTAATACTCAATCAGCTGAATTATTTCCAGTGCCTGCATGCCTTTGCCAACACTTTAGTATAACGGCAAAAAACAGATACAGCAACTACTGGTCATTACTTGTCAAATTCAGACTTTAGCTAAGCAGAGGCAAGATCATGGTTTCAACCTGTATTCGTAACTGCTTTAAACGAAGAGCTTTGTTTGAGAAAATACAGGAGATGTCATAATCCATACAACAGGAAAAACATAAGCTGTTTTCCTCTAGGCTGACTTCATTGCAACATTCAAACCACAGCATACAACAAACAAACAGAATCCATCAGTAAATGCTCAGCTAGCCAGATAAGCCGAGTTTATCTTGTGCAAATTCCAGCACTCTAATTGTGATTTACAGATAGGGATGCCTCTGGCAGCCTATCCACTGACTTCAGCAGGCTCTGCCTGAGGCTAAGAACAGGGGAAAAAGAAGGTGCTTTAAAGCCAGACTTCATGCTTTCACAGAAATAAGAGCATTTCATACTGGTGCAGCTTGCTTTCTCATCTAAGTGGAGGGCAAATGTCTAAAACAGAAATGATCCACCACACCTTCCAGCCTAAAAGGAGATCTGCAGCATCGGACCCTTTCCCCTTCATCAGCCCCTCCTGGGCAGGGACCAGGAGGACCTTCTGCGCCCAGGCAGCAGGAGAGGGCAGTATTTGTCACTGGGCAGCTATAAAAATATATAAATATATATATTAAAAAATATATATAAAGAAAGTGAGCATTAATTCTTATCCATGGGTAAACCGACAGGCGGAGTGACTTCTACGGGTATTTAGATTTTGTAGCATAAAACCTAAGGTAAGATAGAAAATATTCACAAGAGGTACCTAGGGGCTTCTGTCCCTCCAACGCACCCCCAATTCATTTCATCACCCTGGGTTTTACTGGATAGCCAGGGAAGACTTAAAAAGCCAAACTTCACTTTTTTTCTTCTTCAACTCCTTATTTCATACAAGCGTTAGTTAATAAAACAAGGTAATGGAACTCCACAGAACGAAATGTATACTAGCTTTAAATGTCTACAAACATACTCCCTATCTTGTTTTTAATATGATTATGGATTACTGCCCTTAGTCTAGAGCTATGTAAAAGTCTTCCAAGCAAAATAAAACAGTATGTTGGGCAATTAGTTCCCCATGTCTAGAAAGGGAAAAAGAGCTGGCTTAAAAGTTGTCACAGTTTTAAGTACAAGATGATACATTTCTTTTCCAATTCATAAAGAAGAAAATCAAGCTCATTTCAAAGCACACAATTTTGATTTTACTTTGCTCAAGACAAGTATAGACCCAGGTATCATACGCCCATGCAGGATGGGCTTGGGCAAACAGTCACCCTCCTCTTTAGTTAAGGACAATTTCCAATGTTTCATCGCTAATTTTAAGCATTATACAGAATATAGCACTGAACAGCTACACGGTTTGACCCTGAACTCCTGATGTACCCAGAACTCCCACAGATTTCATAATGAATAATAATTGCAAGATCAAACCATTAATCAAGACATGTAACTAGGAAGAAACACATCAGCTCAGCAGCAGTCAATTGACACATAATTGATTCTTGTTTAATTTTCTCAGAAGAGCGAGGGAAAAGGAACAAGATGCCATTGCTTTGCTCTATTCAGGATGAAACAAAGTTCACTTCTTTGAAAGTTTCAGTGCTGCAGAACAACCACGAGCAAAGCCCAAAAAGAGACGCGACATGAGTGTTAACAAATTTTATTGTTCCTTTGGGTTTTTTTCAGGCAGCTCCTACCCTGCAGCGTTCACCTCCGGGATAAATCTCGATCCTCCACTAGTGCCATGAACTCTGCAGGGAGCAGGAAGGATTTCAAACTGATTCTTGTCATTTTTTGGCTTCTAAGTGGCAAGTATTATTCAACATTACATGCCACATCAATAGACATTACCATCTCTTCCCCCTAGCATTTCAAACAGTGTCTCTTTGTAAAACATGAAAGAGGATGCTAAATAAAGGGCGCTGACTTCGAAGCTCGAAGCTTGCAGTTACACTATTTGACTTAGCTACCTGCTGGGAGTGGAATGAGGAAGAGGGCTGGGGATGGATGGGGTGAAGCCAGGGAGGTTAAAGCAGAGACAGCAGCTCTACGATGCTAAAGTTCACTCGTTCTAACACCATTTTCAACTGCACGCATTTCCCAACCAGCCCCTGGCACGTCACCAATATTTGCTTCTTTGCTTACTTTTTGTCCAGGTTAATTTTCCCCAGCAGACCACCCTGTCACATACACAAAAAAAGTGACTTACTAAGTCATGAAAACCAACAGCAAGAACACAGAGCATCCACTACTTTAGCAATATCCCCAAGAGAGACAAGTTGCCTAACTGGCTCTTTGCAGGCCTTTCCTAGCTAAGCTCTCAAGGCCCACAAAGTTTGCGTCCCACACCCCAAGAAAGGCAGAGGGTTCAACTCCTTCAGTCTGCAGGAGCCACAGGGTAAGTCCTGGAAATGACCCAGAATTTTGTCACTTCCAAGAAAACCTACAGCAACACACCTGAAGCTGCACCTGAAATCTGTCAGAAAGTGGAACCCACAGCAACCTTCAGTGGGTCACTTGTTAAACGAGCTGTTGATCAGCTCTTTCTGCAACCCAGAGGTTTTCCATGTAATATCTGAAGCAGTTGGCTTGACCTGAAAATCCTACAAGACTTCAGAAGCCAACAGCTCACTGAAAAGTCCTCCTGGTCCTACATTCCCAGAGACAAGAGAAGCCCCCACTGGGTGATGGGGAGAGGTGGCGGCAGGAGGAACATCCCTCACAAGGGTCCCCCAGATCTGGGATCTGCAAAGCCAAAACAGTTCTGCGGTACTGACTTTTGAAGAACACTGCAAAGACGTTCCGTTCCTGTCTGCAGAGCATACAGAGAAGACTGATGAGAAGCAAGATATCTGTGTATGTGGTAACAGCTGCTGGAACTAATGTATTTTTCACTACACAAAGAAAAGGTTTATTTATCGTATTTATACATGTGTCAGGGAGGACATAAATTACAGGGCTAGTTTTCAAATGTTGCAAAAAAATGAAAAAGCAAGCAAAATAACCACCAGAGGGTTCCCCCAGGGCCAGACCCAGGACTTGTGCTCCTCAAGGGGTCAGCAGTCACCCAAGGACACCCCGTCCACCCATTCCCTCACAGCCTTTTCTTGATGGCACCTGAGCCTGATGGCACGTTTAAAATTAAGACTACTGAAGACGGTACAAAAGATCAGGCAGGGAAAAACATGTGTCACTAAAGATCCAAACTCTTCCACTTAGTACTGCATAAACAGCTGGGAATGTTTCTGCCATCTCCTCCTCAAAGTGACCAAGTTGCTGCCGTAAAAGCGAGTTCAGAATCACGGCTTTCATCTGTCTGTTACCAAAGACGTCAGTCCATCTGCGCACATGGTTTCTATTACCCTCAGAGATTTGCTAACTCAAAACAGAACAGTGTCTCACCCCGTCACTTCTGTATACAGAAACACTCACATAAACAACGTTGGGGTGAGTAATGTATGTTATGGATTCCAGGATATACATGCTATACCACAATTAAAAGAAACATTAAATCAAATCTCTTTTTTTTTCCCCCTTTTACTTGTTCCACTGAACTGAATGCTATTTGATCTCAGACTTCAACCGTGCGGAAGCGCTCTGGACAATGTTTCATCATACACAAAAGTATCTCAGTACCCTTCTGTGATTCTGTATCTGCTCACTACAAGAACACTCCAGTTGATTAAATGACTCACATCCACCACACGAAGCTCTGAGGAGCTGAACGGCCACCCAAGACAAACACAGCGCCAAGTTAATATTAGAACAAGCGATAAGAGGGGGCTGCTGCGGATGCCATCAAAGATTAGCAGTGGTTCACACAGACTTTCTCACCTAGGCGTTAAGTCTCTTATGTAGGCTGTGCCGTGAGTGACAGCTGTCACTACCAGGCTGCAGGAGGAGGACAGTGTGGTCTACCACAACCAAATCAAACTGCTTGTGTGAAGACTGGAGGTCCCTCACTAATGCTATCCAAAGCTCCAAATTCTACATATGTTCTGTAAGTGAGATGATGCACTTATCATGCTGTCTGTACGAGTCTGCAAGGCAGCTGTTAGAAGGTTTTGTTCCTCACTGCTGGATTTCAGTACTGCATCCCTCGTCATGGGCCACTGGAGTTTCACTCTGGGTTCGCACCAAAGACCCATCAGCTGCACCTGAGTCTCAGCTGTGCCCACAGTTCCATAAAAGTGGCACGAGAGAGATGGCCGGCACAGTAGCAACTACCGTGCAGCTTTGAAGCAGACTCACACCTCTTAACTGCCTGGCTGGATGGGTAAATATTGATGTGAATTGACTGAACAAGCTTGGATGTAAACTTTACTAGCGACAAAGTTAAATATTTGTCTCACAAGAAAGCAGCTAAAGGTCAGAGATGCAAAGGAAAGACCCTAAAGCTTTCTGGGAGAATTTTACTTGTCCCAGATCTCTCTTTCTGGCCTCTTCTCTCTCCAAAGAAGGAAGTTTTGGATAGGAATGAAGTGAGCTTGGCCACCTTGAGAACTGCTAGAGTAAGGAAAGCCACATGTTCAAAACTGTCCTCACTTCTATTATTTCTCATGTAAAACATAAAACATGACAAAAGATGATTTTTGGTACTAAGCTCATTCTCTTCAATGCTGGCAAAATTTCTCACTTTCAGGGACTCTTGCTCTTTTCCCACAGCAGGACTGTGACTTGCTGTACAACTGACTTTCACACCAGTGCTCACCTCCTCCCACCTCCTGCTCGACAGCTGCTCTCATGCAGAAGACGTCCTCCCTCATCCGAGCACATACACAGCACATGAAGGGGAGTCCTGCCTGGCCGCTGCTAATCAGGTCCGATAACCAGCAGTACGCCACACAACTCAGTCCAGTACCCTAAACATAGTGAACCATGGAGGGGCGAAGAACAAGGTGAGAGCAGAGGACATGCTTAACAAATCGCTGCCCTTGTGGGACACAGAGCCCATGTCCAGAGCTGCTCAGCCACAAGTTTATGGTCCCTGGGTGATGTTCTTCAATAGAAAAGCTTATATATCCTGAAAAACATTTTTCCTGTGCCACAGCTATTCAGAAAAATTTACTCCCCTGTCTTTATATGCCGATAGAAAGACTTGAGTAGGTATATGAAAGAAATCTATATTATTGAATATAATTAAGTCTCATGAAGCTGTAACGACTTTCTGAAGGATAATATTCCCCAGCTGCTTCTCAAAAATTCACAAAGGAAGAAGCTATTTTAGGTAATGCGTGTAAGAATCAAGGTTATTCTGAGTGATCATCTACCTCACAAGCAACATCACTGTCAGAAAAAACATAACAATCTCCTCTTTACGGTCTACCATAAACATATTTCATCTGCAGTTAAAAGACAGCGAAAGGCCAGTATTTCCCTTGCTTGGCTACTTGGAGAAGGATTCCTGTGCTTGGGCACCTTCCAGTGCCTCAGCTGCCCCTGTCTAAAGGCAGAGCTGGCTGGTGCTCCCCAGATTTGGTTGTCTGCTATCAAAAACTGCTAAAAATAAAAGTTTGTTCTTTTCTTCTACACACAATAACCTCTCTCAGTCTGTGCTATTAACCTGAATATTTGAACAAAAATAATCAAGGCTCCCACAGCTGTTTTCTAGGTACTAATGGCCTAAGTCATCAGCTCCTACCTTGTGCTAATCTTACAAGCTAAGCAACTTTGGGTCAGTTTATATTTGGTAAGAGACCTCCAAGCGATGGAGGGAAAAATGTTGTCAAGTAGCGTGCTTTCCGCTGGGGTTCACTAAGTCATCACAGGACAGTTATGGTGGGGTCTGGTCTCTCCAGTGAGGTATTAAGCCAGGGCAAGGATTGCTTACAGTCTTTAAAGACCCCATCACCTCTTTCTATTACACAGTGGTTAGATCATTCTTCAGGCTAAATTCCACTTCGGCTAATCACCTTGTACCTGCCAGACTGCTTCTCTAATTGCAGTGCAGGTAAACATAGATGGAGGGACCTCAGGAGGCTGACTGACTCTACCTCCCTGCCCTGAAAGCGCAACTAAATATACCTAGACCTTCCCTGTGTGGATACCCAGAGTTCACATTTTTCTAGGAAGCCTTTCCACTGCTTACCCAACCGCAGAGTTAAAAGATTTTCCTAACATCTTGCCTGAAAATTAAGCCAGTTACTTCTTGCCCTACTTGCAGCGGACCTAGGGAACAATCAGTCATTATGCCCTTCAAAAAAATTATTTTTTTTCAGCCTGAAGAGTCTTGGCACATTCCTCTCCAAACCTACTTTTCCCCATCCAAAACAAGTGCCAGTTCTGTCAGGCCTGCCTTCCTGCACCTCTTAACGCCTTCTTACCTCACCCCCATTGAGACTCTCTTGGGTTTGTCTACCCTTTGTCAGCGGAGGTGCCCAGAAGCAGGCATGCTCCGAAGAATAACCGACATCCAGCTCTTCAGCACCGCACCCCTCCGCGACAGCAGAATCGCAGCTGCGACTCACGCTCACCAGAGCCAGGACGCTGTTCACCCCTGGCCGCAGCACTCGGGCAACAGTGCCGCACGCCGTGAAGCTTGTCAGGCCTGGTGCAGGGGCGAGCTGACCGGAATAAGCTCTGGATTTAAATTCACTCAGACACCCAAAAGGCTGGCCCAGCAGCTCCCTTGCTTTGGCTCAACCCGGGCAAATCTGCCCCTTTAAACACAGCCTGATGTGACTCGCAGCACAGTTTCCGGAGCCCTGTCGTGTTAAACTTCGCTGCAATGTTAAAACATTGCTCCAGGCACACATAATGAATAAACTGTTACATAAGTCAAGTCCCAGTCCAAAACGGGCCAGCTATTACACCGTGGGATACGGAAAAACAGACGGATACATCTGACTTCCGAATAACCAAGTTTTCTCCAAGAATTTTGGCTCCTGCTCATCAAGAGGCAGAGTATCTTCCTAGGCAAGTAGTGCCCAAACTTTACCAGATTTGAAGTCAGCTTGAAAACACTATACATACAAATAGACTATGAAGACATGACACATTTTTGTACCAGATTTGTAGAAGAATGAAAAAGGACTCTGCATAAGCCCTACATATGACTGACATAAACATTAGTAGCATTGTCATTTTTAAACTAAAATCTAATGCAAAATTTAAGTAAAATCTTAGCAATAATGTAATGCCAAATTGCATGAGGTTATTTTGAACCTGCAGCATTATTAACTACCAGGCAGTTATTCCACATAACTTTGAAGCCACGACTTCAAAATAATTTGTAGATTTCAATTACATTAAAGACAAGACTGTTATCAGTCATTACTGCAGAGAAGTGGTACCCTCTCAGAAACAGTTCCTATCTAAACAAAAACAAAACCTGCAATCCAACAAGCAACAGCAAAAAACAATTAGTCCGTATTTACAAAGAACCAAAATACAAATGTACAAAAGTGTATGCAATGCCCATAAAAATATAATCTCATAAGATTGTTCTGGTTTAGGCAATGATACTTCATGTTTCAAACTATGTTACAACCCCAAGACAAAATACAAACGGGCCCAGCAGCTTTTAATCACTGAAGGCAAACTGTTTTATATCCCTAGATATGAGATGAAAGAGCATCCAAAATAACGCCAGGTTAACTTTGGCAGCGTACCGCACTCCCCACCTTCGGGCTGCCAGAACAACAGACGACATGATTTCCAGCTGATACTACAATTCTCAAACCGAACTCAGTACTTTGCTTGCCTGCCGGCGGCATGCTTTCCGCAGACACACCTGTGCCTGCAGCCCAGCAGCCTCCGACGTTCCTCCGAGCGCGCCTTCCAGGGGTTCCCCTCTGCACAGCTCTGCTACACCCATGCAGAAAGCAAGGCCCTGAACCTCGTTTTTTAGGGGAGACGGTCACAGCGCTCGCTACGTGAGCAAGCAGAACTGCAGGAACTTAAAACACCTGCCTGGATTAACATCGGCCTTTTTTCTTTCATCCATAACCATATGAAACTTCTTATTTTTTCCTCCTCCTCCATGGAAATAAATCTGCCCAGAAAGCAAAGAAGTCCAGCTTTTCTTAACCAGACTCCGGGAAAGGGCTCCTCCCCATTTCAGAGCAAAAGAGCCAACATACCCTAGTTACTGCAATCACTGTGATAAGAATTAGCTGTTCTCTCAAATTCCAAACACAACAATTTTTTAAATTTTTTTTTTTTAAATCATCACACCCTGCAATAATACTTTAAAACACACCTCGCACCTGTGGTGCTATGTGGGTGCAGAGCTCACTAACATCTATGGCAAGAGCAGGCACACGTCGCAAAATTTGTGTGTTTCCATGCAGCTGGAGCTTTTATCTGCTCCATGCACTGCCAGACCAGTGCTTAACACAACCAGAGCTTAGAATCCCAGTTTATAAACACTGTTGGGCGTTTTATGATCAACAACACAGTTTTACACACTCCCACCAAAATACAAATGAGGATTACAAACTTCCATTTGCTTTACATTCACAGCACAACGTATCATTCTTCCCATTCTTCAGACGACCATCACACGCTCTCAGTGCTGAATTTTCTTTATTATTTGTCAAGCAAGAGCAGCAGCAGCATCTGCTCCTCGGTAAGCTCCACCGGGAGCAAAACAGCTGGGAGCAACGCAGCTCCCAAAGGCACCAGAGCAGGCAGCTCCGGCAGCCCCCAGAGCCGCCACGTAGCTCAGTTACTTCATTCCCCGCTGCTTTCAGTTAGCAATTTTTAGGCACGCAATTTTTATGCACAAACAGGCACTTGTAACCTCGGCGGTCAAACCCTTCCATCTGCCGCGCAGCCACCCTCTCCGCCACTGGAGATTTACCAGCAGTCAGGAAAAGTGCCCGACTGCACGGGCAGCTTCCCGCAGACGCGAGGGCCGTGGATGGAGGAGTCTGCTCTGCGCCTTTCCCACCCCGTCCGGGGCTTGCTTTTTTTTCCCCTTTTGGTGCTGTTGGTTGGTTGACTACAGTTGTTCTTGGGAAATAAATAACACATCTCTGCTTCAGGAAATTTTACAGTGAGTCACAGTAGGCATAAAATAATTTCCCTGCATGTTTTTGCCATTTTTTTTTTATGTGGCCACAAAGCAGTATATTCAACTAGACCTATGGAAATGCTCTATCTGTCATCCTCAGAAATGGACTGACAATGGTTTATGGGCAGACGCAAGAGACAAAAGCACACGAAGCCCACAGCAAAAGGCAACCCCAAGCTGGTACAGCAGGGAGCCCGTCCCTCTCCCCAGGCAGCGTTCACACGCGCCAGCACGCTGCCGCCTGTCCCCAGAGGTGCTGGCAGAAGGCACAGATCGCCAGTTTCAGCGGCCTTTTCTGCTAAGAGACCCCCGTCTCGTCTTAAAACAGTCTGAAGTGACATGCAATGTTTCCTGATCAAAAAAACAAATATAAAACCAAAATACATCATCCATTATTTTTTTTAGCTATCACACACGATCTCCACTTCCACAAGAAAATATGGCACTAGTCTGACCACTTCTGCTTTACTTCTCATCACTTTTCCCCCCCAGTATATTTCTATTCAACAACTCTACTTCAGAACCAGTAATGCCCAGAATTTCACTCCCACTGTCTCCAAAGCCTTATCTTCACTTTATGGAACAGGTTTTCTTCGCCCGAAGCAGTGTGTTCAAGCCAAATAGCTGAACGCAGAAGACACCTGACGGTCTCAAACTTAACCTGACAACTCCACCCTATATTATATTTACTAATATTATTCACTTGACTTAATTACTGGGATCCAAATGAGACCACAGGAGCAACGTGCCAACCACCACAAACCACAGCGGTGATGTTTTACCCGGAGACGCACGAAAACATGCCGTGGGCTTTCCAGAGTCTCAAGCTCTCCAGCGCCACGAGGCGCTGCCGCCTCTCCGGCACGGCGAGCAGCCTCTCCTGATGCTGCTTCTCCACCATGATTTCCTCAAAACTCCTGAGGTAAATTAGGATATGCTTTACTTTTGCCTCCTGTTCTTTGATGCCATGCTTCGCACATATTTTCAAGAAACTATCTGAATCCACAGAACCACAGAACGGCAGAGGTTGTAAGGGACCTCTAGGGATCATCTAGTTCAACCCCCCTGCCAAAGCAGGGTCTCCTACAGCAGGCTGCACAGCACTGCATCCAGGGGGTCTTGAATATCTCCAGGAAAGCAGACTCCAAAGCCTCCCTGGGCAGCCTGTTCCAGTGCTCCATCACCCTTAGAGTGAAGAAGTTCTTCCTCATGTTCAGCTGGAACTTCCTCTGCTTCAGTTTGTGCCTGCCACCCCTTGTCCTGTCACTGGGCACCACTGAAAAGAAATCCACATGATTATACCTTTTTCCCCCTCATGAAAGCCAAAGTTCTTCCATAATTACAATCACTTAAAAGTGGGGCTTTAGGAGAATACCAAGCAACATGGCGTTGACAACAAAAACTCACAAAAACTGACGCTGCAAAATCTAGATGCCTCAACACGGTATCAATACCACAGCACATCAGGATGCCACATAGTCATTCTGCTGAAGAAATACATGACAATGTCATCGTCATCGTTGCCACAGTGGTGAAGGAAGTAAGGGATTATCTCATTCCTCCTCCTAAACCTCTCAGGAAATCAGGGACAGAAAACAACAGTTTTATTTTTCATCACAGATCCCCATGGAAGATGAAGCGAATCTAAAATTTAAACTATACATGAGTTCGTTGTCCATCTCCTCTTTAAATAAAAAATCAATTACTGGGGGCACACAGGCAAAGAAAAGGAAGCAGAATTGCAAAGGAGACCCCATGATCACAGGACATCTGCTCCAATGGTGGGCTGGATGTTAGCGAGAGGTCTCTTCCTCAAGGGAGCCCGAGCAAACCCAGATAAAGCTTCAGTTCAAGAACAGAAGAAGGATTACCCATTCCACAGATAACTCTGGTTTTATTCTTGCCAAGTCAAACATCAGAAATAGTCATTTACTTTGACCACGAAGCCAGTCCCACATCTAGCAAAATCCCATTTGCTTCTGTTCATGGTCACTCCAGCTCCTTTAAGTATCTGCACACCTCCGCACAAACCACTACCACCGCACTGGACAGCGGGGCCTCAAAAGAGGTGACCAACCACTCTTATCCAGCCTTCGAAAGCTGGCTCCCCCACCCTGAAAGACTGCAAAGAAAACTCAGCAGAAGAAACTTCCGAATCTGTAAGTGACTGCTGAGAAATCGGCACCTGCCGCAGCAGCTTGCTGAAGCAGGCAGCATCCCGCTGCCAGTCACACCGGCAGCTCGCTGGGGGAAGAGGTCAGTACTGGCGCTCCTCGCGCTTGCCAAACTTCAGATGGTCCTCATGTCTCCAAAAGGCTTCACAACCACTGCCACGCCTGAACCTAATCACAGGTCCATTTACCAACACATTAACCCTCATGGGGACTGCGTCTCAGAAACGTTTCTTGACATCGTTCCGCAAACGGAGCGACATTCGGATGCCGAGAACGCCAAAGGGCCGAGAGCTTCCCCAAGCTCGCTGCTGCTGGGGGTGCCTCAGCCTGCCGGGCAAGCCTGGTGACCCCGGGCCAAGGCCACCCCTCCAGACCAAGGTCTGACCCCAGTCAGCCCCCGCACCGGCACGCTCCACCTCTCCTGCAGCCGAGCAGCATCCCCCAGAACAATTCCCCTGGCTATGAGATGCCTTCCTGGGAATCCATCACCACACCTCACCTCACCTCAGGCCACCTCAGTTCACCTCACCTCACCTCACCTCAGGCCACCTCACCTCGGGCCACCTCACCTCACCTCAGGCCACCTCACCTCACCACACCGACACCCTCCGGCCACCCCTCCCCGGGCACCATCGACCCCTCCGCAGCGGGCAACG
>Ga0065711_1047135_pt1 | contig 12506 bp, 8 predicted proteins | sample Hoacrofraction12_FD_59098 | JGI IMG/M metagenome (GOLD analysis project Ga0065711, IMG submission 59098) | Hoatzin crop microbial communities from Cojedes, Venezuela - Epithelial fraction 12 v2 (version 2) | ecosystem: Host-associated > Birds > Digestive system > Esophagus > Crop | place...
AAAAAAAAAAAAAAAAGCTCTCCTGTTTCCTGGAATGGGAAAGCAGGGAGGCAGTTAGACATCTCAATAAGGTAAGGAAATAGTAAAAGCAAATTTCTGAAGAACTACAGGGACAAAACATCTGATGCCTTCATGGAGAAGTTGTGTGTGGTAGTGTGGGCAGATACTCAGATTTCATGCTTCTAAATGAGCAAACTGCCAAGAATCCTGCTGCTACCAGATCCCAGTACTACGCTGTGGAGTACTGTGCGCTGATCTGCGCAGCCTTGCCTGCCCTTACCCTGGGTCCCACATCCCAGAAAGATGGGGAAGGGCGAGGGAGGCTTGGTACCACCCTGTGCTTCAGCCTAAGTCACGGCACCTAAAGTTCTCTGGAGTGGCCTCTCAGTAGTGGGGAGTTGATGAGGGAGAAAAGATCTCAGCGCCCCCCTAGAGCTGCACTGATCCCTTGTTCAAAGGGATTAATAGCGTTCTGACACTTGGTGGTAGCCAGAGCTTCCGATGCTGATGCAACGTAAGATTTACCCTGCATTGTCCGCCACCTCTGTGGAATGGCTGAAGCACTGCAAATTCGTTCTCTAGCTCCCACTACACTTTCCTGTGTAAGCAAATGTTTAAGGCTTTTTTTACAACAGATGATATGATACGACTTAACATATTGTATGCCATTCGTTCTCTCCCATGTCCTCGCTCCAGGAGGAGATTTCTGTACGATTCTTACTACCCAGCAGAGTGTTTTGATTAGATCTGGGGTTATTATTTTTCTGTTGTAATGTAAGTGCTTCTATTTATTTATGTTTAGCAAGTATGACAAAGCATTACTGTCAGCATTAGGGCTTCTTGTAACTCCTCAAGTGGAATAGCAGTTGTAGCAGGTCAGACCAGAGGTCCAGCTCGTCAACCTGTCTTGAATGGTGATGGTTACCTAGGGAAGAAAACAAGATCAATGAGAGTACGTGGTGATACTTCCGGAATATCCTCCCAGCAATATATGATTAAGAGATTACTTGAAAGAAACCAAGGATTATGTCCTTTTTTTCACAGTGGTTGGTGGAATTTTTTTTCATTAACTTCTGGTTTTATTTTTTTGAACTCTTGTAAACTCAGCAACTGCAGTGTCCTACAGCAAGAAGTTCCCCAGCTTACCAGTACTTCCGTAGTGCTCCGTGAAATTGTATTCACATCTACGTGTTTTTGAATCATGAGCCTCCTTGTTTCATTTGATGACGCTACAGTCTGTATTGACAGAGACAATGAACAGTCTTTCCCTATTTAGCTTCTCTCTGTCACTCATGTTTATAGACTTCAAACAGATGTTTGAGTCATCTGTTTTCAGAATGGAGAGTCCTACATAATTTAGTTGTTCCTTGTACAGAAACTGTTCCATAACTTTGATCATACATGCCGCCGCCTTCTCAACATTTCTACTTCTGCTATATCTTTTTTGACCTGGGGTGAGTTAAACCTGCATGCAATATTCAAAATGTGGGTAGGCCGTGGGTTTGTACAGTAGCATAATAATATAATCTGTCTTCTTCATTATTCTTTTCCTAGCATTTTCTAACATCTATTTGGTTTTTTAATCACTAGTGAGCACTGAGCTGAAATTTTCATAAAAATGGTTATACCCTCAAACTTTCTTTTTGAGTAGTAATAGTCTGTTCAAAGTCAATGTGCATCACTTTACATTTATCTACATGGGATTTAATCTGTCACTTTACTGCCTAGTCAGTGAATCTTGTGAAGTCTCTTCTTCATAATCAGCCCTTGTCTTCACTGAATATTGTCATGTTCTCAGCAAGCTCTGTCACCTCACTTACACCCCTTTTTCCAGCTCACTGCTGTTGAGAGCTGCCTGGACTAGCACGTTCTCTGCGATGCCATTGGTAATATCCATCCCCGGGGAAATCTGTCTTTTGTTCCTACCCAGTCTTTCCTATATTTATTCAGTTTTTTATCAATGAGAGGATCTCCTCTCTTTGTTCCTTTATGAAGGAGTGTTGCTACATGCCCTGTGGAAACCCAAGGGAACCATATCTGCTGGCTATCACATGTCTGTTCTCTCACCAGGTTGGGAAATGGAAATGCAGTTCTGCTTCTGCTTTCCTTGACCCAGATGATCATGCATTTCAGGTTCTCTCTGCAACATTAAATTATTAATGTCACAGGACCACATTTGGGTTTTGCTACATTTCTAACGTGTTGTCCACATGCAACGTGTCAGGAGTCCTACTGGGGAGTGACAGATGCTGCTTTCTGAAGTCGGGGGGAAGCATTTATCGTTCTTATTTTAGCTCCATCAGCAAGAGAAAATTACGAGCGATAGCCTTCTGTGGCTGAATTTGTTGTTTATTGAAAACTATGGCAGAACCCACAAGATGAGGAGAGAAAATAATGTCTGATTTTAAATTTCAGCTGTTGGCTGCAGCTGCAGCTTGCAGAAAGCTTTTCAGCCTGGTTCCTTCCCCATTTTCTCCTAGCTTCCTTTTACTGCAAAAGGAAGCTGAAGTGCAACGCTGAACGCTTGATGACTTGGGGTTTTTAGTACGCAAACAACTTAGACATTAAATGGTATGACTTTGAGCATAGGTATTATCAGATGTACGTTATTTAAGAAGGGGGTGAGATACAAAAATTTTTAATTATTTTTTTAAGTATAAATGTGTAGCAATGTATTATTTTTTTTTTAATAGAAGGTGAATTATTTAAGCTGTCTGCAAGGGGCTGAGTTTTTATGTTTACGTTTTATTGAGATGTCACTCCCTCAACGAATTAATAGCCTCAGAATTCACAGTTACTTATCATGTACTAAATAAAGCTGCTATATTCTTAAAACTGGTGACAACTTCTGCAAGATGAAGGGGTCTTTAACCAAACAAAGAATCCCGGCGGCATGGCAGTCCCATGCTGATGCAGACAGCTGAGGAACTGAAAACCTGCTACCTTTCACCAACCGAGGCTTTATTCCTGTCTTGGAAACACTCCTGAGGTTTGCATAGAGCTATGAAGAAAAGGTATTTAGTGATGATTTGCAAAGCACTGCCACAGTCTTAATGTCTATGACTAAAATCAAGTACAGTGTAAGACAGTGTTGAAAAAGGACCATGTGCTGCCCAGGAGGCCCGGTGTGGCCTTGTCCTCTAGAAGAATAGTTCTCAGACTCTTGAAGTCAGAAGACCACCCAGCCTTTTCCTGGTAGGATGGGCAAGACAAACAAATTGCCTTCTTTAATGGTTGGGAAAAGAAAGTGATTGATAATTACTGCCTGTAGCATTTTAACCCCTAATTGTGGTATTCAGCCTGTATTTTCTGGCTGCATTTAGGCACTTCTTCAGAAAACTATTCAGATTTGAGTTAGATGTTTAAGTGATGTCAGACCTGTAAACCCCTCTGTCCTAACTTCCATACTGCAGACCATCTTCTGCACTTAGGTTTACTCCCGCAGTCCTGGAGAGAGGATAGCTCTGGATTAAACTCCTCTACTGGGATCTGGCTGTTCTTGAATTGAGCTCTTACAGCAAGAATCCTTGCAAAAAAACCAGACTAAAAGCATTGAATGACTACTACTCATGGGCTGCAAACTCATCCTTCGCTCACCCAATGCCGTCTTCCAAGGGCATTCCTGCATTACTCTCTGTGTGAGAGAGGATTTATAGGAGCTTATAAAACTGAAACAGGGGCATGTAAGTAATGTTGTCAACTTGTCTCAAAGAGATTTTGATACTTTTTTCCATTCAGCACTTTGCCCAGACTTTCCTCCAACTGGTAAAAGGATTTCGATATCATTCCAGCCGTGGTCTTGAAATACTATCTTTTAGTAGCAGTTGTAGAGCAAAACAGCAAAAGAGGGAAAAAGTGTGAATTTATCACTGGTCTTTGTTATGTTAATTATGAAAGATTGAGGCAATGGTATGAAAATCATAAACAGAGTAAATCACAAAGTTATACTTTTGCAGATGAGTATTGGAAATCGGAGTAAAGGAGTATATGTGTATGCTGTAAAAGCTGTCTTGAGTTACCAATTAGTATTTAATAGCCTTTTCCTTTGGAGTGAAGAAAACCTGTCATTGCCAGTACTTACTGCCTGTTCCCTATCCTCAGCTATGCTGCATGTAAAGGCATGTGCTGTATTATGAGAGATATTTGTATATCTCAGTGCAGACTTGCAGTTTGTAAAGGGAGATAACTAATACAATGCCATCTTATGCTGTCAGTGGAGAGCTCACCTGTGAGTCATCACGTTGAAAAGTTTTTGTAAGAAATACAAAACAGTTGGAATTAAATTGTCTTGGGTTATGTATTTATTCATGAGAGAGACAGAGGCTCTACCTCTGAATAAGCTTAAACCTTGTATGACACAGTTCTATGCTGACGTGGCTTATTCTTGTCTTCACCCCAGGCAATTCTGTGCGCTGCTTGGAGCTTGATGAGATGGATCATTGTCACTTTTTCCCACTTTTTATCTTCTGCAAAAGTGCTGCACAGAAGGAGCAGACTTCCCCATGTAGGAGAAATAGGTTACGACACCAGAGCCGTGTCACTGCGGCTTCCTCGATGCTTGGACGTTGTGCCCTTGCTGAAGCACGCTCTCCCTTTTCAGCAGGAGGCAGCCGTGGGCACGGGCTCCCTGTCCTGGCTGTGGAGAGGGCTCCAGCCTCACACCCCTTGCCCTGGGGGCTCTGCGCTGTTGTGCAGCATCCAGCTGCACCGGTGTTTTCAGAGGTAAATTTAGGTCACGTACTCCTTTGTTAGTACGTGAAGTTCAAAGAGTGGGCTCTGATAATTCTGCTAGATGTACTGCAAGGAGGAGATGGGAATACTAGAAAGAAAATGGAAAGAAGAGAGGCAAGGACTGGTTTTCCAAGAGGAAAACCAAGACTGAGGTGTAACGCAAGTCTTCAGGAGCTCATCTGATGCGAGTGATTGAGGAGGACGCTGTGAGGTGGCTTTCTCGCCAAGCACACGTCTGACAGCACTGATGGGTCTGGCTGACAAAGGGGGAATAAGTCTGATGGCTGGAAACTGAAGTTAAGTCAACTTCACCCTGAAGAACTAGGAAACAATTTCTAACACTGAGTGTAACTGAACATCAGTCAATTAATTGTGACATAGTCTGTGAAACAAGAATGGGTATACTTGCAAAGCCATGCTAGCCCAGGTGCAGCAAGAAATCCCGTATTTATCGTGGTGGTTGTCGGAGGGTGTGGAGTGGTGGCAGTCCTGCCACTGCTGGATGTGATGTGCCTGAGCTGTCAGCTCCATCAGCCACCTGCGTGGGCCTACGGGCTGAAACGCCCGCAAATAACACACTTGTAGCACTGGCAGCTCTGTATTAAAGGGAGTGGTTATAATCAACAGTCACGCTTCAGCCTTTCGGCTGGTAATGGGCTGCGTTCAGGAGGGTTTGCCGCCTCAGAGGACATCGGGCTAGGTGTGTTTCGAGGTGCTCTTCTTTTTCCTCTCAGTTTTTTTTTCATGTGTAAGAGGCTGGCTGTGCTGGAGACAGTGACTGGATGTGCGCACCACAGCTTTGAGGTTAGGATAGTTTGGGGGTTTTTGAAGGTGGATGTCTGATCTGGGAAATCAAAGGTGGAGGAAAGAATTTTCCTCTTGGAGTCAGCTGGGAGCTTGACGTCCTGCACTCTTCTCGTGCCGATCATCTGGGTAGATCTCATCACATGGTGTGGTGGGGTCAGAAACAAACACGAGTGCAGATGCAGCATTGATCTCCTGAGATCGCTAATGTCTTGTTCAACTCATTTAAATGTTTGGCTTTTGTGTGAGGACCCCACATCAAATTTAATGGCTTGTGATAAATGAGAAGTTGGACAAGATAATCAAATGGTCCCCGTTGCCCTAAAGCTATGAATTCGTAAATGCTGAAGAGTGAATTATTAAGTGTACATCCCGGCAGAACAGACTGGGGAGGCCTGAGAAAGAACAGGAGTGCCACTGCTGTCAGCTTTGATTGCTTTCTTACTAATCAGGGATCTTAATGATCGCATCAGCATGGTCTGGGAAGGTCGGAGACGCCCTTTTGAAGGAAGCTGGTGTACATACTGTTGGAGAGGTCATTGATACATTTGCAGGTAGGAGGTTCTACTCTAGCCCTCTGCTCTTGTGTCTGCCTCCAGGAGCTGGTGCTCTCCAAGGAGTAAAAAAATAAAAGCTTTTCAAACAGCAACCTGTGACCATCAAATAAAAATCCACAAAATCAAATGAAATCCACATGGAAACAAAGCTGTAAGAGTTTATTCTACTTGTATTTAGCTCTTTTCAGATGCTCAGATTGTCGTTTGCTGTGTAGTGCTGCCCTTGTGGCAGGAGACAGGGAGAAACTATAGTGAGAGCAATTAAAAATGTCCAACTCATTAAGTCACAGTGGTGCTGACCTCTCCTGTGATTTTAGTCTTGAGTCTCAGAAAAAAATCTAGTTCTTGTCAGTGACATTGTGGAGAAAAGTTGAACATATGATTGGGTGCAGCCCAGAGATGAATAAAATGAACACTGTTCCCAAAAGGGTGACTTTTCAAGAAAAACCATCATCATGAATTGTGTGAATGCTGTGGGTTGGCAATACTGCTACCATTGTGTTATTTTCTAATCATTATTTACTAATTAGTTTATTTAAACCATTGGTTTTGGTGGAATATTTATCAGAATTGCCTGTTGATAAGTAAGTAGTTACACTAATCACAGTTTGAACTATTGTATTAATATTGGACCCAAGCTCTGTCAAAGTACACTTTGTGTTTCCTATTAATTCAAGCAGTCGCCTGACAATGTTATCAACCTCGTGTGTACTTGGTAGGAGCTGAAATAAAGGATCTCTCATTATTCTTTTTAAGTATAATTGTACTTTGCAGAGAGCAACTCTCAATACCTTTGGTGACTGAAGCGTGCCGCCTCGTACGTTTACAACCAGACCCTGCAGACATCCATGAAACCAGCAACAGTCAGTGTTTTGGGCATTAAGTCTATTGTTCTGGCACTGCTGAAGAATTGGACCGATTTGAATCCAAACTCTCACCAGAGCTCTGTTTGAGTGAATTCAACCAAAAGGGAACTTATCAAAATCAAAATGCTTTACAGTGGGGAGAAATAGAATTTCAATGTAGAGCAGATGGCCTTGAAAGTGACCTTCTCCCCTCCCTTTCTTCCACCTCCCTCAGAAACAATTCTCTACTCTGTTCCTTCCCACCCACATATTGCTTTTTATTTGATTAAACTCTAGTGATTGAAATTTCCACGATGTGAGGCACGTTTTCCTTTCACAGAGTTATTTGTTTGGTACCTTACAAAAACAGATGTTCATATTTTCTATTTCTGTGTTTGCAAGCTGATCTCATTCCTTACTGTAGGTGATCCTGTATGGAAAGTGTGATGTGTGAAGAGCTGGCCAGGCTGGCAGGTGCGAGGAGGAGCTGTAGCGTGCCAGGGTCTTCACTTCAAAGGTGGCTGCGCTGGTGGCAATGTACTAATGTCAACGTTAGCGTGCTACGGCAGGATGACAACGACGAGGGGGTAAAAAGTCTGAAATAAGGTGTTGCTTTACATGAGTCAGAAACATGTATCCTGTAATTATGCTCATTTAGCTCTGTTCCATCTTATCTTGGGTGGCGGGAAGGGAAGTCATGTTAAAGTGTATCTACAGTTAGCTGTGTTGGTATTGTCCCAAATAAAAGAGGGAGATAAAATTATGGATGAAAGAGAAGAATCATCTTTTTTTTTTCTCCCCACTTGAATGTTAGTGACTCTTTGTGATGACCAGAGTGCTTTTTCACAGTTTGATTTAGGGCATGCACAAGCATTTACTGCTTTCAGACCTTTTCATTTATTTAAAAAAATGGAGGGGGAGGAAGGAAACAAGAATAAAACTTGGAAAACAGAAAGCTTATTTAACAAGATGTAGGTGCCCAGGTGTGAGAGTTGTGAGCTTGAGCAAGCTGTCTTTCAGATGCACTGGTACTTGGAGATATGTAAGGCATGTAACACTACAGTGCTTGTTGGTGGGAGGTGGGCTGGGATGCTGCATCCTTCTTCGTATCTGAGAGCTCAGCGATGCCGAGTGGCGGGTGATTATAGCTGCTCCCCAGAGCTCCATTTGAAATGACGTTGGAAAGATGAATGTATCTTCTGCTTTATTATCTCATGTTCAACCTCTCAGTGACTCTTTAATAGTTGTTTTACTGATTAAGGCTGGTGGTGGCTCTGGGCACCCCTGTCAGTCTCTGAACTTCTTTGGAGAGCTGAAACCTGTAGGTCTGACAAGACACAACGAAATTCTGCTGTGGAGATGTATAGAGAAGCTCATACTCAATTTTCTTTTTTGATTTAGCTGGAGTTTTGCCATTTCACTCATTTGGCTAATTTTTCCTCAGAAATATGAGAGTTCTTCACTGAACTGGAACGTACCAAGTATAGATATTGAAACTCTCCAATTTTTTAACAGTGAAGGTAATTTCATGATAAATAATCCCAGAGGTTGTATTAGATTGCTTGTCATCATAAATTTTAAAATCAAGTTCAGATGTTTTCCTTTAATTTAACCACTGAATAATTTACCCACTAACCTTGCATTAGAAATAGGACCCAGCTCACTGAAATCCCTTACTAAGCAGATGAGACTAAATGATCCACATCTTAAAAATCTATGATTCCTTGTTGTACAATACCAAATCAGTAGACAATTGATTTTAAAATAGTGTAAACCTCTTTCCCCCCAGATCTACTTGCATGAATTCGCATCGATAGACCTCAGGGATTTTTTTTCATTTTGTTTGTACAAGCTAGTGGCTAGTATTGTATCATCTTTGATAATATAGTATCTGAACAGAGTCCTTTTCTTTTTAGGGGTGAGCCTATTTTAGTTACGAAGCACTGAGAGACCACACCGAGGACCACAGTGAGCTCTCTGAGTGCAAACGAGAACAGGGATGTGCTCAGGTGAATTGCAGCACTGGAGCTGCTCTTTGCTGGCCGAGGTGGAAATCAGAGTTTCACCACCCTCAGTGCTGTTGTTCCACAGTTAGTTCAAGTTACTTTCTCCATTTCAAATCTGACTAGCTGGTATTGAATGGCCACCCGCAACTCCCTGGCATGGAGGGGAGGTTTCCTGACCCGCTGGAGCATCCTCTTGATGATCCCCTCCTCCAGGGGCAGGCCCAAGCAATCTCCGGCTGCGTAATGGCGTGGAGAGGTGCTCCAGTGTGACCCGCCTGAGTGCTCGTAATTCCTCCCAGACTTCTGCCTCACCGCTTCAGTCTTAATATTTATTTTGTTTCTGGACTATAGCAGGCTAGATAGTGTCAGGCTGGTTCCTACTGAGAGCATTCATGATGTATTTCTCGGTGGCTACATGATTTCACATGGACAGGTCTTTAATTATGGGATGTTTATTTTGATTTAACGATTAATAATTAACTTCCCATTTTTTTAGTTGTAAATAATTGCTAGAGCCAGGCAGTCATTGTATATTAGAAGTTGGACCAATTGAGCGGAGCCAGTATTTGTTAATTGTTCCTTTCACACACATGGGTTTAGCAAGTGTTTAAGCTGCTCTGGGACATTAATTTTAAACACAATTAAAACAGCATAACCTATTTGCAATTATTCTCTGTGCATTGTTTTGATATTGATGGGTCCAGTTCTGAGCACAGTAATCAAAAGGAACCACTGTTATTGTTGATCCCGCAGATAAACAAATGCTGATTGCGTGCTGTGAACTGGTTAATCAAGTTTATTTAGCTTGTCGTTAGTGATTCATCCCAGTGACTGTGCTGGGGAGCTCTTTATTTGAGCCAAACAGTATAATGGTTCTGGCTGTCTTCAGTTTCTTAGCTGCTAAAGGAGCTTCAGTAATTCTTTTAAATCGACTTAGGTAACATCTTCAGGAATGGCATTGTTACATATATTAATTAAATCCAGTTTGGGACCAAGGACTTTTCCTTAAAGTGAGGACATGCTTTGCGACCTTGCTGTCCCAGCTGTTCCCTGTCCAGGAGCAGAAGTGATTATGTTTCCTCTGAGGCTGGGTGGGCTCTTTTGTTTGGTTTGATTTTGATGATACTGAAGCATGCCATGTCTAGTCTCACCTTTTGCCAATGCTATTCGAGAGACTACTTCCGCAGCTGCAGAAGTTCTCCCAAGGTGACACCCCGTTTTCAAGTCACACGTCCACAACCAAATACGTAATCTCTCTTAGATCATCTCTGCATTTTCTCTGCATTTTGGGGGTCCGTGTTGCTCAGGCCCCTTAGCAGCACCAGCAATACCATCTACTGTTAGTCTCAGCAGTGGGAGCATCTTGCCGTGGCCACAAAAGCGTCAGTCTCAGACCAGGCTGGCACCGTCCCAACGGACAGCAGGCTGCTCAGCAGGACACGGTGGGGGGGGGTGGTGGTGGTGATGGTCAAGAGATCAACTCTCTGTCTTGTGCTCGTGGCTGTGGAAAATAATGGTGCTGGCTAAAAGAAGATCTTTTAATGGAGTTTTTTTTTTTTTAGTCTTAAACTAATTTTATGGGTGTTTTTCCCCACCATGGATGGAGGTAAAAACCTCCTAAGGGGCTAGAGTGGATTGATTTTGATCTTATTAAGGCTCTTGGTACACACTGTACCAACCTCCAGAGCTAACCCTGCTTTTGTACAAAGCTGCAAAAGCACCTTCCTTTTAGGCATTTTTAGGCAAATATTTTTTGTGCTTTCCATTGCATTATTTCAGGAAAAGATCTTTTTAAATGCCCTTAAGTTTCCTAACTGTCAATTTCTGAGCCCTGTGTGCAGGTAATGTCTTAGTACAGCTTTCACGTTGCTACTCCAGGCAACCACACTGGCTTTCTTTTCCCATCGGGGGTTTCTGAGTTATTATGCATTTCTTCAAGTTGGTGGTGTTCAGTGATGACTATTCCTGTAAGAGCCCTCTTCTCCTTCCAGCTGGCTGTGAGTGTAAGTTGCAAGAGGCTCATCAGGCTTGTCCAGACTCTGGAAAACCTCAACTTAAAGGCACATTCCTCCATATCACACAAGGCAACACCAGATAAGTGGGATGGCTGGCCATCGATTCTCCTCCAAAAATAGTCCACAATCAGAATGAGCAGGAGTAACCCAAGGCCAGTAAAAACACTACTCTAAATACAGCGTGTTGCAGGGCAACTACAGGAGTATTCTGCTGGGAGCGCTGTACTGCAGGCCTTAAATAGCAGTGCTAATGTTTAGATTGTATTTTCATCTTTTCTGTGTTTTCCATGCCAGATTTCTGGGACCTTTGCCAGGTTCCAAGACTATATAGAATTAATTGTTAAAAAGGAAAATAAATATTTCTTAAGTGCTAGGGAATATTTATGTCTGATCTAACGAACAACAGTTTTGTTCATTTATCAGTTGTTAATTGCCGTTTACTGAAATGGTTCTTCTGTCTGGAAGGGGGAGGATTGGGGCACGAGGAGGGTGATTCTCCTTAAGCTTCTGTATTGAATTTATATACACACAAAACATTTCTGCATTCAATAATCTAAGTAGACAGGATGACATTTCTGCCAGATAGAGATGTAGAAGGAAACGTAGGGGAATTTTCCTAGGCTGTCTGGACTGGATGGTTGAGAGGTCATTGCAAGCAATTTAGCTGATGTTGCGTTGCAGTCAGAGTTGAAGAAAGCTTGGAAGACCGTATTATGCTAGGTCTGTTTAAAAAGACATCCAAGATGCTAACTGTTATCTGGTGTTGCAGTATGAGGTTGATTTAAATGAGAAATTGCATATTTTTATTAATACCTCAGTTATGCTTTGTTCTTAACCTAATTCAGAAGCTGTCCATGGATAAACAATCTGGTCTCGATGCTGTAACTCAACACTCGGTTTATTCCACCATCTCTGCTCCGCGTTATCGTTTTGGTAGACTAATTCGGTCTGATATTCTCCCACTAAATCAACACGTGTGGCATCGGCTGGAATCTGTGGGATTTGATCTCCTCCTTCTCAGCCACTTTACATTTTTGCCTCGCAGCCTGGCGGATCTATTGATCCTCACGCAGGCTTCCTGCCTCTGGTCTGCCAAAGGAGAATTAGTTCTACGTTTCTCTATGCTTCGCTACTGAGGCTTCAGAATCCCTCTTCACCAAAGTCCTTGCTTACATATTGCTACCATTCATTTTTATTGGCTTCAGTAAAGTTGAATTCCTGTATCTTGATTATTTTTTCCCTAATTCATTCTCTGAGCAGCTTGAAAGAATTCAACAGAAAACAAAACCTCAAAGCGCTTGTATAATGAATTACCCTCAAACGAGATGCTGAAAAAGACAGAGGAGCATTTATCAGGAATGTTTGTGGGCTTGGTGGTTATGGGCTTAAAAAATATTCCGTGGAAAGGCTTTTGTCCCGTGACGGAGATTTAAGAGGCTGTGGGTTGGGATTCCAGCAGGGGCTCGGGCCTGCGGTGGTGTTTGAAGCGTCCCCTTTCATGAAGCGGGAGGGGAGCCGGCGGAACGGCCCATCATCACCTGTTGGGGC
>Ga0065711_1047136_pt1 | contig 12506 bp, 8 predicted proteins | sample Hoacrofraction12_FD_59098 | JGI IMG/M metagenome (GOLD analysis project Ga0065711, IMG submission 59098) | Hoatzin crop microbial communities from Cojedes, Venezuela - Epithelial fraction 12 v2 (version 2) | ecosystem: Host-associated > Birds > Digestive system > Esophagus > Crop | place...
AGGCTGTGGATTCTCCTTCTCTGGAGATATTCAAGACCTGCCTGGACAAGGTCCTGTGCAGCCTGCTGTAGGTGACCCTGCTTTGGCAGGCGGGTTGGACTAGATGACCCACAGAGGTTCCTTCCAGCCCCTACCATTCTGTGTTTGAGGGAAAGCAAGCATGGGACTGGGTTGCACAGTTGTTCCAGAGACAGCGCTTCTTCCTGTGGTCTAGCTGATGTTAGCAGCAAGTCGGAGTCTTACTCCTGTAGTTGAGGTTATGTGTCTGCTTGCTTCCTGATAATGGTTAGAAGCTTAAAGCTTGATGCATGGTGACTTGATGTTGCAGTTGCTCATAATGAGATCAGTTTTCCCCTTTTTAATTAAAAGAAAAACACAAATGAACTTCCTCTTCCTGCTCTGCCACTGAAGTCCGTTGGGAAACTGCTGATTTAAAAAAAAAAAAATCAGATAAATGAACGCTATTCCTTTGCAAAGTTTGGTATGAAAAATACCGGTTTGCAGGTTTTGTATCTTCAGTGTAATTTAGTCTCTTCTGTGTATATATATGATAGAATTCCTGCTTTCATAGGTGGTGCATTGTGGTGTATTTTCCCCAAGAAATCTGTGGAATTTGTGCATAAAAATAATTTCAAAATGATAAGAATCAAGGTTACAAATGCAACATTTATCTGGAGTATTCTTCTTTTGAATGCAACCTTGATAATACTATCCTGACGCTCTGTTTGTTGATGCAAAAAAAGCCGACCTCTGCCAAAATCCCCTCCTTTCAGTAGAAGCCATGAACATGGTGGGACAAAAGGATGCAATTTTAGAATAAGATACGGACCTGTTTGGAGTTCCTAGTGGAACCTGTTTTTATACATCTTTTGTGCCCTTTCAGCAGCTACTGTTCGGCATGACTAAGGGGAGAACAAAGCAGCCAGCACTATTTCTCTACCTTTGAAGCTAGATTAACATTCTTGGTGGATTTAAAAAAGCCCAACAATGTGTTGTCTGAAATAAATGGGCAAACAATGTATATGGAAATGGTTGATCACATGCTTGTAAATGGCTGTTGAGTTTGAGATGGAAAAGGTAAAACAAAGAACAACATATGTCATCTTCTGTAAGGGGACGCATGTTTGACCTGTGAAGAACTTTGTGCAGGTGGACCCATGGCCCTATGCACAGCTAATTACGGGATTGTCACCTTTTGAAATGTAAACTTTTAGTGGCAGCAGCGTTTCTTTACAATTGTTGTGCACGGCTTTGTTATTTGTAAGCAAATGGTGAAGTTCCTTTATCATGATACAATGGACATTACATTTTTGAGAAGCATTTGGTATGATTCTCATGCTGTTCCCACATGCGTTGGCTTCCTAGCTGGCACTTCACGTGACAGGTTAACGTTTGTGCTTTCCAAATTGCAAAGTGGTGGCTGGAAAAAGGCACCTTTGGAAGCTTGGTGTCGAAGCTGCTTACGCCAGAGATTATCCTTCAAGAAGTGGGACAAGCAGAGCTGTTAACATGGGTTTCTTACTCTGTCCTACCAAAGCGGCAGAGTGCCTACCATCACTGCCTGCCGTGGCTGAAGGTGCTTCGTCGGGTGAAGACTAGAGGCTAGGCCACTGCTGGGTGGTGGAGGTTGAGCAGTGTGCTTGTCTGATTAAACAGGTCACCAGTTTCCCCAGAGGAAAGCTCTGCCTGTGAGTCTGTGATGGTGATGGGTGACTCCTTAATGTTCAGAGGCAGAATGCTTCTGAATGCTACTGTATTCTTGTATTCAATACAAAATTTTTTTCATAGAAAAAAATCTAAATCATCTGCAATATCAGGTGATGTGAAATCTGTGGGAGGGACAAATAGTGCAGGTATTAAATTGTGGGTAGTATATGTCAGACATTACTAGTCCTCTGCTAGTGCATGTGAGCTGGAAAAATGAAATAGTCATCTGAAATCTCTGCTTAGACACCTTCCTGGTGTGAAAGTAGGAAGGCTGTATTACTACTCTTTTACTGTAGAAAACCTCATAGACCTTTGTTAAAAGCATATGATGACTTACGTTGTCATCGGTGTCCTGTTTAAGATTGGCTATGCTACAGAACATATTAATGCCAGTTCCACTTTATTGCAACTTCCAAATCTTTATCTTGAGCAACTGCTGTATATAGAGTACTTTTTTGAAGTGCAGGCTTATATCTAAACTAAAAAAAAAGTTACAAAACCCAAAGTCTTGGGGTGTAAATCCACAGGTCTTGTGGATATATGTGTATAAACTATATGCATGTATTTAAAGATGCAGGTTTCTGTTAGGTCAAAGATTTGTGTGACTTGTGACAAAAATGCTCTCCTTCCTTTTGATCCCTTTGGCTAAACTTCATAACCTTAGTGTGTTGTTTTTCCTTGATCTCCTGATGAGATGACTTCCTCCGACATGGTGGTCTTGACCTGTTTGTATTTGGTTTTCACTTAGAGTAAGCCTTTATTTTTAACATGTGATTTTTAAAGCTACATATTTTCTTAAAGTGGCTTAGGTTGAAAGCTTTAACATGTGCAACTGTTCTTAGAAAAAACACAAACACAAAACCTTGTGGTTTAAATAGTAGTGTCTGGCAACTTGAGACTCTCAGTGGATGAACTGTGGACTTACATGACTTCTGGAATGATTTAATGCTGTGCATGTGATTAAACAATATATTAGAGTGATTTTTGCCTATCTGGACTATCGTAAGTCATTTAATATTTCCCATGAGATGCCTTTCAGCAGCAGCACTTTGACACACTTACTAGGGTGTGTGATTCTGCAGATGAATGGATTTGTGGAATGCTGATTTGTAAGAAATTCACTATTTCTTGACATGCAGTATCACTGCAGTAGCACTTATTTCCAGGCTTACAGGAATCCTTCCTGTTGCTTCTGACATGCTTTGTTCTGTCCTTCCACTTTTGCCTTGTCTGGTTGTGAGAATAAAAACTTCTTGCTCTCTTTCCACAGTTGCAATTATATTCGCAACTGTACAGGCCTGTGTTTTTCCTCATTGCAATGACAGAAAGCTTGCAAGCGTAATGCTATGTAATTCTCTTCTTTTACGTAGGCATTTTTTACATAGGTAATGTTTCTTTTCACTCCCTGCCTTTTTTATTTTACTATTGATTTGCAATGACTCAGACAAGCTTGTCTGGTTTGTGGTGAACTTTGACCATTCTGAGCTCATGTGATTTTGTTAATTTGGTGTATTCTAGTATAATTGATGTAAGCTAGTGTGGTAACCTTACTAATGTGATGCCCTTCCCTGTTTCCAAGTCAGTTTTAAATGTCCCGTTGATACCAATGTTGGATTAGACCCGGAGAGTCAAGAGATTATATGTCTTTGAAATAAGAACTCCTGTTGCCCTGTAGATTTTAACTTGCTTGTGTGGCAAGACAGATGAAGCTTCAGCTTAGAATTCAACAAAAGCAGTGTTTCCTTAAAAAGCTTCTGTTTTCTGCCTGCATTTTAAGAAAGAGTGTATTTTATAGCGGTGATCTGTGTTCAGTAGTTTCACATTGCAGATTGGGTACTTAAGGATTTCTATGTATTTTCTTTGTTTGCATATTTTAGGAAGAATTAAGCTGACTTTAAAGATGAATGCAGCTTAGTGGTGGGATGGTTTTTTTTGTGTACTCCTACAGAGCTGAAATATATTGAAGCAGTGACGTGTGGGGAGAACTATTTTCCGTCTCCCAATTCTATTTTATCCGCTGTTCTCTTTTGTGGTTGAAAACTAATTGCAGCAAGTTACGAACCAAAATCTGTCTGCTGAAGTTACTCTTTACGAGCCAAGGAAGACGTTGTCTTACAGCATACTGTATTTTCTTACACAAGGGCTTTTGTTGTTGGTGGCATTGTTACATGAGGAGTGGTATGACCGTAGTAAATGTCTTTCATTCTAAGGCTGGGAGGTAATGACCTCTGAAGGAAGGGGAAAAGTTGCTCTGTGTACTTTGAGAAGTGTGTTTAGCTTGAAGACACTTACACGTTGCAGTAAGTGATGTTATGTATTTGTGTCTTCCCCTATTTTAGTGACTCCGTAAGAATGAACATGCTCTGCTGAGTCTTCATTCCTAATTCACACCTTTCTTTAGTTAGCTTTTCTGATTTGAGTTTTAGGGGAGTAATGTCTGCTACTTTCTGACACTTCGATCAGATTCCGATTCTTGACCCCCAATGGATCTACTGAGACCAGAAATGAGCTTCATGAAGGGAGGATCATGACTGGCAGCTCTTTCAAAGGCATTTGAGTGATTTCTGTATTAGCTGTGGAAAAAGGTGTTAGCGGAAAGGCTTTTGATTAACATGCTGCTAAAGATGACCTTTTATTCTGGACTGGGCAGGCTGTTTTTGGAGGCTTTTTTTTGTGGTGTGTACTTAAGATTATGTTGAATTGTTAGAACTTGATCTTCAAGTTCTATAAGCTCAGGGTTTATTTTATGCTACTATTTGGTTCCTTTTGTATTGTTGTATCTGTCTTGATTAAAACTTTTCTATAGGCATTTGATACCTCCACATGATGTTATGTTGCTGCTGTAATGTCAAGTGCTCAATATTCTGAGTAGTTTATACAGCAACAAGACTTAACCTAGTTGTTTGTTCAGTATACCACAGTATTCACTTGTTTCAAAATTGCTTTCTGGGCAGGAGGTTGTCATGTAGCTTCTCCGAGGTCATTGTTTTCTGTGGTCTCGGAGATCTGTTCAGTTACCTCTTCATGTTAGGGGATCGCTGTTAATGTGCCACATATGGTTGGTTACTGAAAGTGCACTGAAACACAGTAAAAGTTCTTATCGTTGCGTAGATCAACCAGTTATAGCATCCATGGAAGCTGTAAAGGATAACAGCTATACTCAAGCTATATTCAGGCTTGTCAGAGTTAAATAAGGTTTGGTAGTATTTGAACTGTTTAATGTCACTTGATAACTTCTTAGCCATTCAGTTAATGTCTTCTGCTTTGTTACAGTACCTTCAGGCTGGTTGCATATTTTTACTGCATGGCTGTAGAACGCGTAATGCAGTTGGACCTGGTTTTTGCTTTAGATATCAAACACAATCTTTATTTCACATAGTCATAGACTAGTGGAGGTTGGAAGGGACCTCTGGAGGTCATCTGGTCCAAACCCCTGCTCAAGCAGGGCCACCCAGAGCTGGTTTTCAGGGCTGTGTCCGGATGGCTTTTGACTGCCTCTAAGGACAGAGACTCCACAACTTCCCCAGGCAACCTGTGCCAGTGCTCGGTCACCCTCTCAGTAAAAAACATGGTTCCTGATGTTCAGAGGGAACCTCCCATGTTTCAGCCTATGCCCATTGCCTCTGGTCCTGTCCCTGGGCACCACTGAGCAGAGCCTGGCTCCGTCCTCTTCGCACCCTCACTGCAGGTATTTATACACAATGATAAGAACCCCCTGAGCCTTTTCTCTCCAATCCCAGCTCTCTCAGCCTCTCTGCATAGGAGAGATGCTCAAACAAACAAAAATCTATGAACTCATACCAACACAAGCACTATTTTATAGTAACTTACCTGGTTTGTCAGTTTTTCTGAATGAAAGCCTTTAGCCAGTGCAACAGGAATGATGACCCCCAGGTAAAAGCAGGAGTTTAATAGCTTACTTGCAGCTGCCTAGTTGTTTAGTGGTTTATTTTGCAAATCTTTTAAATAACTCTCCAGAACTTTAGAAGACTTCCTGCTCATTATTATGAATGCATCTGCCTTTTCATTTTATCTTTAATTCTATTTGAAGGTTGGCTTACAAATAAGCTTTGTCTATTTGCACAGCATGTTTCATTCATTTCTATTTCGGATTGAATGATAGTGATCAATAACACGGATAACTGAAGAGTACTGGGTTGACTGAGCAATTCCTGCTAGAGTTGTTATGCATGTGTTTTTTCGGAAAATAGTTAGAATACTTGGCAGTTGGATTGTCTTCAACGATGAAGTTTTGAATTAACACAAATAATAAAATGGATTTTGTGAAGTTAGGTGATGTGTTTTGTGTAGAACTTAGCGTCTGCTTCTCCCTTGCTCCCTGAGTGCCAGCCCATGTGTTCAGCTCCTGAAGACCGGGTGACTCGCCTGTGGTCAGACTGCTGCTCGGACTGTGGCCGAGCTGGCTGAAGGGGTGGCTGCTCACGTGGCTCGTTGCTGTCTGTGCCCATGAGGGATTATTGCCCTCCTCGGGTGTGCTGGAATGACTGTATGTGTGGTCAGTTTGTAGCCCTGTTCTGTTAAAATTATTGATGTTTAAATGCATCCCTCCCCCCTGCTCCCAACTCCCCTATTAAAGTCTTTAAGCTGATACAGATGATTCTGGCAGAAGCAAGTTAAAGTTTTTGTCTGACTCAAAATGGAGGCATACTCAAAGGGCTGGTGTCTTGGGAGTGGAGTATAGTGAGTAAGAGTCAGAAATAAGCAACTTGAAGTTGATAACCTTTTAACCTGTTTGTAGCTGAATTAGTATTTGACAGAAACCTGAGAGGGATTTAGGTACTTAGGCTGATTTAGGTACCTAACTTAGGCTGTGAAAATAAGTTCTGTCTGCTGTATGTTTATATGCTTATCAAAAATGTTACGTAATAGAAGCATTTGAAGAACTTGATTGATCAAATCCGTAAAAAATTTCCTTAATCACCCAAAATACAAAGGGGGTGAGGGGAATGGTTTTCACCAAACATTGTCTCTCCCCCTTCCCCAGCACGGAAGTTTACAGGTGCTTCTTGCAGCATTACTAGTCGGAATTACAAGCTTTGAAACTTGTGGTGGCTGGATATTTGGTGGGATTTTTATTGCATGGACGCTATCGAGGCAAAGGTGGCGTTTTCCCTGACTGTGTGGGACACTACTCCCTAAAGAAGACTCTTCTCAGGGTCTGCACCCCCCTGTGAGCATAATAGGAAGAAGGGAAAAGTTACTACAAATTGACTTCCAAACCTTGGGGCTTGTTGGTAGCAAATCATATTGTGTTTGATCATGTAAGATTTGACACGGTTAATTTTGTAAACTTAGCAATTTATGTATGTCAGGATATGTGTGGTTGTTTTATTTTATTTTTTAACTGACTTCTTGGACCGCTTCATGAAACTTAGGTTAAAAATAAGGCTGCTATCAGTGTGCACATGTTCCTGATTGGGTGTTTCACACATTTGTCTGTCTTCATAATTTTTGCATCAGAGTTGTGTGGGAAACATACACCTGCTGAACAGAGTCTTGCTGTTCAGAGGTGGGTTCTTTAACTGATACTAAATTATGGCTTTCAGTACACACAGGGTTAAGTGAAAAGGTTGCAGTAATATCTAGTGAGCTTTTTTCCTTTAATGTGCTCATTAGCAGTGGCAAGTCCAGGTTTTAGCACATGTCAGTAATTTACATTTCATTGCTGAGTGGCTGCTCTTGTTCAAGAGTTGTTTTTAAGCCTGATGAATATACTTGTGTTGGGAATAAACTGAGTAGAAGAATTGAAAGCCAAATACCCTGCCAGGCTTTTCAGTGGGTGCTGAAGTTTCCAGTGGGTCACTGATTAGTAATGCATGGAACAGCAGGAAAATGCAGAGATGGTGTCTAGAAAGGTTACTTCAGGTAGGTTTTGCCATCAAACCCCTCTTTCTTTGTAGCTACCTTTCTGGTCGTTCTCCTCAAAATTTGTCTCTTGGCAGGCCTTCTCTTAATATGAGAATGTGGAACATTAGACAGACGTCCCAACCAGGTTACTTATTCAGAGGTGGCAGAGGGAAGTGACACTTGTGCAGCGAGTCCTAGAAATAAATGATCTTACGTGCTGTACAGTTTCCTACTGTCAGATTATGATGATAGGGATCTCTGTCAATATTTGCTCTCGCCCTTTTTTCTTTCCTCTGCCTCATCTGATACTGACTTATCTTGGCTTGAAGATGCTTGGTTCGCTACTGTAATGGCAAATCTATGTGTGTTGGGATGCAGTAGCACTGTGGCTGGCAAATGAGATGCAAGACAAAGGTTGCTAGCTTCTGGGGGAAAATTGATGCTTTCATGTGGCAACAGCTTAGTTTGGTGATAAAGCTATATGATTAACTAAATGTCTTCTTGATGGAGTGATATTCTTGCTATTTTCCAAGCTGCTCTGACTATTTACAGAGCCCTACGCAGAAACTTATACTGTGAAATTGTGCTTTCCTTTGTGGAGAGTCCTGCATATATTTTCTGTCCGAAAGGATAGGTATTGCTAAATTTACATATGTACACAGACAACTAAGCATTTTTATTCCAGATGCCCGTTAGGATCATACTGACATGTTCTTCAGAACTCTAGCAAAAGAATGCTGGTGCTTACTCTTTCCCGCTCTCTCGAAGGTATTGTGAACGCTGTTTATATTCAAGCTACTTATTATACAGTTTGGGGATGGGGAATGCATTAAACATTTAGAATGGGGGAAAACCAGCAAAAGATATTCCAGAATGTTCTTGTGAATAAAACCTGCCAGTTCATTGTGTAAGAACTTGTGAACCCTTTTATTAGCCTATCTGAACATTAGGTGCATATATTTAAATGAGAATGTTTGCAGAAGGTAGTAATTTGAATATTTTTCACACGCTAGAAATATTTTCATAGCTGCCTTGGTCAAATTTGGAATTTCTGTTGTGTATTTGCAAAAGAGCTACTACTTGGGTTGCCTGGGAAGAGCAACGCCTTTAGCACTGTGCTAACACACAGAAGGAATCTGAAGTGGTAATTTAGAACCTCAGTTGATTGAGACTGTGACTAGACAGCAGCTAATAGCTTATAAGCTAACAGGTGGCGACATACCTATAGATGTTCCTGGAAAGACATTTTTTATTATGAGCCAAGACATCTTTCTTGGCTCATAATAAAAAAAAAAACTTGGGAAACTTGTCCTTTTTTCTGGTTGAACTTGTGTCAGATCATTTGCCTTGTGGTTCGGATGCGTGTGTGCTCTTTACTCTCTCAAAAAGCTGGAGATACAGCTAGGCGTGGGAAGGAGACAGACCAGCAGAAAAGCAGTCATGAGGATGCCTGAGCGGAGCTTGCAGAAGAGTGGGGAGAACATTTTACACTTTAAACTTAAAATGTTTTTGTGTTGTGTGGCTTTTTTTTTTTTGATTCTCTCCAGTGGCAACTGTCATAAAATATTTGCAGCTTTATGTCTTAGTGTTAGACTCTGGTTCTGAATGGCTCAAATCAGGAAGGGCTGAAGAGTGCTTTCAGTCGAAACAACATGCTGGCTAAGATTTCCTCTTGCAGATTTATGGAGGGGCAGGCTTCTGGGATGAGGGCTTCGTCTCTACTGAACAAGTCCTCTAGCACTTACCTCCTGCTGCCTGGCTGAATGTGCGTCCTGATGGCTGACTAAACAAAAGGTGGCTACTGTGTGTGCCGCTGCCCTTGTCATCAAAGTAAGATCAAGTTGTGCTCTAAGGCGTTGTCTTACTGTATGTAGTTGCGTGCAGGGTTGTGCAGTTCTTCAAGACAGGTGGACTGTTTATGGAGTGAGAAGCAGACTCTTGTCAGCCAGATTGGTGTAGTCCGTAACCAAATTTGTCTTCAGGGAGACTTTGGTAGTCAGCATCTCATGAATTCAACACCTGTGCAACCCATACTGCAGTCTTCAAAGGATACTTCTCAAGTTGCTCAATTCAAGTCATAGGTATTGTGACATGTTGTACATTAATTTTTGTGTCCCAAAACTTGATTAGAAAACTTCTAGTCTTGAGGACAGTAAGTATACATGAGTTTCGGTATCTTTTAGTAAGCCAGAGAATAGCATCTGTAAGGAATACTGCTATCTCTAATTTTATTTTGGTGGATATTTTTATTCCTCTTGCAGAAGGGATGTGTTACTTTAAGGTGATACCCAACTGGAACACTTGGATTTTCTAAGACTGTTACTTTTATTCATGGATTCTGTTTTAATAATCTAGATAAATAATTTCCATAGCAGCCATATTACACAAATGTGACCTCTTCTGGCAAATGACTGTCTGTCTTCGTAGTGGGCTACTCAAATACTGTGCAAGCTTTTGCATGTACAAAAGCTGAAAGTGCCTGTATGCCTGTGTATGTAGAACATGCTTCTTAGCACAAGGGCTGCACAGGAATCCAGTGTGTAAATTTGCTTTTCAAAGGCAGGCAGCAGGTGTGCTGCGGAGTGGTGCTTCCACCTGTCGCACATAGAGACGTTCAACTTAATTCGCTCTGGTTGGAATTTAGAAAGAACAAGTTCTCTACCCAGATTTTTGGGCATCTTGCTGGCGAGCTGTGCTTAATCTTATGATATTAAATTCAAAGCCAATGCGGTAAAATAACATCAGGCTTTTTAAAAGCAGATTACCCAAAAGGCAGAAATGCCCAAATGAAGACTGCTTTCATTTGGGTCTTGTGTAGGCATTGACACAGTTTTGTGTTAGGTAGTTGCTTGGTAATTTCCATGGGACTCTTGCCTTACTCAGAGGCTTAGTATTTCTTTGTGTTCACTCTTCAGTCTTTGGCTTCAGACAATATTTAAGCTTTACATTGGGCACGTGTATATTTAATTTAGCTGTAAAACTTATTCATTTCTAGCATATTTGTAAAGTTTGTATGTGTTAATACATTTCTTCTCAAAACATCTTGCTGATCTTTATCCCCTCCTGCTCAGCTTGAGTCCTTCTACTTCCTTGCATGTTCTCTTCCTTTCTTGTCTTTCTATGTTCAAGAATGTCTTGGGTTTTTCATCTAGAAGGCATAGGAAGATCAGGAGATAAGTGGCCTTATTTTCATTTATTTCCGAATCCAAGGAGCAATTTCAGATGGTCCTGTTTGGATCCTGTGTCCAGTGGGCAGAGCGTTCTCTGGTTGTAGTGAGTTTTCATAGTACCTGGCGGCTAGACTCTCCAAAATGTCCTAGAAGGTTGTGCAAATTGAGGTTTTCAGTGGCTGAGGAACTGAAACGTGGGTAACTCTTTCATGAAAATGGTGAAGGTATTATTTATGATATAACATGCTTACCATGATACAGCATGACTTCCGTTGTGATTTCAGAATTGTTGATTCAAGTCTGCCCGCCTCTGTATGAAACTCCTTTTCCCCTCATCTTAAATAAGTTTTAACAGCATTATAGCTGTTCTTTCTCTTAATTTTGTTCACTGGAAGCTCTAGCCTTTTACAGATGCTTAGAGAAGTTCCTGTGCAAGAAATGCTTGGAGTGGAAGAGGAGTCTAATGAGATGGAGAATTTGAGAAATGTATATTCGAGTAACAGTGTTTACGAAGAGTGGATAAAGGGCACTCTGAGTTCTGCTGTCGTACAGGCTAGCTCTGCCTCTCCACTATACCTATACCAAAAAGTGTGTATGATAAGAAATCGATGTTTCATCTACAAAAGTTTGTTATGCTTCAGATGTTAATATTATGTTAGATTTCGTAGTAGATTATAGTTGTACACTTTTTTTACAACAGCGCTTTTGTGTTTAGTTACTTCCAACTATACAAAACACTTTTCTAGTCATTTCAGTGCTTGATAACTTCAGGGTTCATTGCCCCTGTACATTTTTCAAATTATTAGCTTCCTAATGCATACAGCTTTAATTTACCCCCTACTGATATCCTTAAATGGGTTTTCAAGAATTTTGAAAGTGGGCTTACTATAGTTGTATTTCAGTGTTGGTCCTGACTGACATAGAATTTCTTAAGTAGCCTCCACAATTAAAGAGATGGGAGGTTCAAACGACTCCTACGGCAAGAAGCTAAAGATTCTCTTGAAAATAAATTTGTATTTGGATTCCTAGAGTGTTGCTGCTCTGCTTATTTCTGATGATTTGCCTGTTGCTTTTGTGAGTGCTTTTCCTCTCAAATGTAACTTAAATGTGTTCAGTGCAGTATCTGTGCTTTTATGTCGAATACTTTGTGCTAAAACACTTGCTTTTGTTTAAAGAATAAAAGATAAAAATATGACACTCTGCATACCTCGCAGCACAAAAAAATTCGTAAGAGACAACTTAAAGAACTGAGTACAGATATTGTATCCATGGAAGTGGAGTTACTACATATTTTATTATGTTTTGAGTATATTTCAAACTGTTGTTTTAGCTCCAAATGCCAGAAAACTACAGAACTATTTTTTTAATTTACAGTGTGATTTTTCCATTGCAGCCTAAAATTGAAGTAGTAAGAATAAAGTATCTGCAGGATGTTCATGCATGAACTGAAGTCTGTACCACTTTCAGTTGTTTAGCATTCTGCCACATTTCGGTGGAAAAAGTATGATTCATAAGGACTTCAACACCAGACATTCTTCTTCTTGCAGTTAAACCCAAATGTCATCTTCCCCTCTCAACCTTGAGTCTGTTTTCAGTTTTGTTGTTGCTGTTTTTTAGTTTCTGACTACTGTATGATTTAGGAGAAATGCGCAAATCCATTTTCATTGTTGATGTTCCACAGAACTGGAGAGTAGGAACTTGTGGCCACAATTTAAAACCAGGTAAAGAGCAGCTAAAGGGTAGGAAAAAACTCACCAAGCA
>Ga0065711_1047137_pt1 | contig 12506 bp, 10 predicted proteins | sample Hoacrofraction12_FD_59098 | JGI IMG/M metagenome (GOLD analysis project Ga0065711, IMG submission 59098) | Hoatzin crop microbial communities from Cojedes, Venezuela - Epithelial fraction 12 v2 (version 2) | ecosystem: Host-associated > Birds > Digestive system > Esophagus > Crop | place...
GCCTGTCATCTCGCCCCTCGGCAGGTCCCGGCCCAGCCGCAGCAGGTGAGGAGCCTCCGACGGCCATTGCTACGCTCGGGAAGCGATAAGTACGAACGCGGACCTTGGGTGGACATTTTACTCGAAAAAGCAACATGGTTTAGGCATGGATGTCATTAACCGGCAATTTCATAAGCATTAAGTGCTAAAACAAAAGAACCAAAATAGAATCCACATGTTCAGGGTAAACCTGCTAAAAGTCTTCCAAATGGGAAACCATAAATATATAATCCCTCCCCAACTCTCCCTGAAACTGCTGGGAGTGAAATACTCCGCTAGCAGAAGGACTATTGATTATTTCTGAAGTCCAAACCTCTCTGCTCATCCAAAACTAAGGGATTAATGTAATTTTTTTTCTCTGATTCTCAGCAAGACCCCGTCCCACACTCCCTTCTCCTCTTGCTCCCCTCCTCTTGATGCCTGCAGGGCCACGAGTCGAGGGGGTCATGTGCCCATCGCTCCATGCGTGACGGCAAGCGGCTGCTTCGGTCCCATGAATCCTTCCTGGCTCCGGCTTCGGTACCCAGTTGGGATTTCCCTGCTGGGGAGCCACACGCAGAATTGGTTCCCCAGGAGCCACCTCGGGTACCAGAGATCCCTCAGGACAGTGAACCTCAGCGCAGATCCCTTTATTTCTTGCCCGACTTTCCCCTTGCGTGCTGTGGGTGCCAGGATAACCGCACGGCGCTTCAGTGTGGAAGCAGAAACCGTGTTTCTGCATTCTTCAGCCATACATCGTTCCTGCGATGTGCCCGGTGCTTCTTGGTGCGCTGGCCAAGTCCTACGAACAGCAACGCAGGACAAACAGCAGAAGGGATGAAGCTCCCAGGGAACCTCAGTCTCTCCTGGGCGTTGTGTGTGATGACCAGATTACAGCCCTTCTGCCCCCAAAACGCTGGTTCGGTTCTGATCAGAGCTCAATACCAACCGCACATCACTCTGGGAGTTCCTCAGTGGCTGTGACACGTGGTCTGATTGCTTCTTTTTCACTCATACTCATGCAAGCAGGATGGCATCCACGGTGGGTTGGGGTTGTCCCTGATTAATAGGTTAGGTGACGGTGTCTTATCTGGGACTCACTGGTTTATTGTCTTGAGGAGCGTGTGTAATGTCTTCTCCAAAGAGCCTCCTGCAAAGGCAGTGGACCCAGGAGGTATTTACCGTCTTGTTCTCCCTACTCTGAGGAGTGAAGAGCTTTAATTTAACTGAAGTTCTGGGGCTCTCCACGTATGGAAATGGAAGTGCCTGCATGGAAATGGGATCGCCTGCGATGTGTAGGAGGTCAGGCTGGTCATCTACTGGTCTTTCTTTGATCATAAGCTACCATCAAAATTCAGTTTTCAGCATCCTTTTGGAAAAGAAACAGGTTTTGCCGAGTTAAATCTAACTGTGACTGGTCTCTCAAATCAGTAGGCGAGAAGAAAGATGTCCTTTTCTTCTTGTGCAACCCAGCAGAGCTAGTGGCTTGCAACGAACTGTGTAGCTGGGAGGCTTAGCTGCATTTTACTGCTTGCAGGACATTTGCAAGCAAATCACAATTTCCTCTAATTAATCCATTATTTGAAATTATTATTCACAGGACTTCTGTTAATGTTCTTGGCCGATGGTAGCTTTTGGCAGGCGGGACTCATGTCTGAGGAGGGAGCGCGGACGAGCTCTAATTCAGCTGCCTCCTCCCCTTCTGCAGAGAAGGGACGGGGACGGAGAATCCCTGTCACCATCCAGCCCCGCCGGGCTGCGGGTACCTTTTCCATAAATACAAATGAAAGGCAGCCAGCACGGATTTTAACCTGGGGATGGGGCAGGGGAGCGATCCCAATTTAGAACAACCTCTCAAGGGATGGTGCAGATCGTCCACGGCTGGCTATCCCCGGGTGGCCTTTCTGGAAAGTACGCGCAAGCCGCTGAGCCGCCCCTGGTGCTGATTTCTGCCGTGTGATAGCGGCTGGCGAGGCGCAGAGCTCCGCACAGACGGTCTAATGATTCTTTCCGGGCTTCAACATGATGAATCTCTAAAGCATGTATTGCTGCTGCAGCGAGGTGCAATTTTAGAAATGTTAATGAGTAATTACATAAAGGTTGTCCACAGTCATTGATGTTAATCACTGTTCTTTTGCCAGGGATAATTAAGATGACACTTCAGCAGCATCAGCCAGTGGTTCCTGCTGTCTCCGTCGCCTCCTTCTCCCTTCCCAGCTCCTGCCGCAGCTCTCGCCCTCCTTCAGGGGTCTTCTTGACTACCTTCACCCCTCCCACACTCTGAGACCCCCCCCAACATTTCTGACTGACTGTGCCTTGAGGATTTTTAAGACAGATATGAGCATTTCACATGGTCTTGTGAGGATGAGCTGAAGGTGCTGGGAGCAGCAGATTTGGGTGACGGGAGGCAGTGAGACGCTGCCCAGAGCACCATGGCACACAGCTCCCTTGCGCAGGTAATTCCCTTGGACAGCGTGCGCACCGTTCTTCATCCTCCACCTCCTGAAACAGCTGGTCTTCCAGAATCTTCATCCTTTTCTTGTGCCTTGGAAACCTCTGATGAAAGGATCATGGACAGTATCAATGACGAGGGAGGAGCTGGAATAACAGCTGTTTAAGTATATGGTCTGTTGTAATAAAACTTGTAAATTTTACCCACTTTTTCACTCTTCAGCCCGTGACCAGACACTGTTCAGCGTAGTGCAGGTTTCGGGTGATGGAAGGCCCATGATGGAGGTTTTAGCAGAGGAGAGACCCCTGTCCGTGTCACTGAAACACGCGAGTGGGTGGGGTGGGGGGTGGGGGTTCATCTCCTGCTTCTCCTACCGATTTCCTGGTCAAAGGGGTTGAGCTGCCTGCGTGCGGGCTGCGCGGCTGTGGGACAACAGGGAGATGGGTGTGTGACCTGTTCACCCGCAGGGACCACAGAGCCATGCTGGGATGGGAAAGCCAGTCTAGGTGCCTCAAGCCGGATCACCCCTGGGGAGCGGTGAGCAGGAGCTCCCAGCAGCACACAGTTAGCTGGTGCTTACACCACGAAAAAGATCTCCTGCTCTGTTGAGCCTGAAGCCACCCAGAGAGGACACCTCTCCTGTGACTACAGATCCTCATGGGTGCTCTTTGCTTTGGGGATGGGAGGGAGAAGGCTCTTTCATCAGCTAAGGATGGCAAGGTACCTGAAACCTCCACTCCTTTATTCTTCCAAATCTCCGTCTTTCAGACTGATAAATACATCTAGCGGTTACACTTGAGGGTGGATTTGAGCAGCAGAGGAGTATGGGATAACGCTGAAAAAGCTTAATGTCTTCTCCTGCAAAACCTGTTAATGCTGTGCCTCCGACAGCTCCGCGTCAGCAGAGGCTCCTCCCTGGAGGAGGCCATTTCGGGAAAGTGCTACTCAGCATCTGTGAGGGTGTCAAAAACCTGGCCAGGAATAAAGACTTGCTTCTCCAGCCCTCAGCAGTCTGCAGGCTCCTTTAAGCTCACAAACCCGGTGCAAGGTTTCACAAGAATAGGGCAGCCCAAGAAATATGGACGGGTCTGGCATCTCTGCAGGTCTGACTCTCACATTGCTGTCAGACCACAGGTAAGAAAAATGAACCAATGCAAAACCCACGGCAGCTTTCGAGCCCCCCTGTTGCCTGCTGCTCGAGCTCCGAAGCGTTGGTGAATGGCTCCCTAGGGCCTCCCTTGACAGTTTTTATCATCATAGGAAACGCTTAGGATTCGCAATCGCTGTCCGTGCCTTCTGCACTGCTTCCTAATCTCTGCCACACAGAACCTGCAACATCCCTGGCGTAATAAAAATCTTGAAGAGAGCACCAGGCTTAGATTCATCTTCACATGAACCATTTAGCTGGGGAATTTGGAAAGTAAACATCATCTAGTCAGTGTTTTAAGGGTGAACTACAGAGGAAGGGAAAAAAAATCCATCCAGACTCTACAGCTTTGGCTGAGGAGGAGAGATGATTTTGAGATGCAAGCCTAGAAAATGCAATCAAGATGACTTATTTTTCCCCAAGGTGACACTAAGCACACCTTGACTTACTGCCTCGATGCTAGAAAGACGCGTTGCTCCATCCCCTGACTGCAGCTGAAGGCCGTTCTCGCAGAGGGCTTTGCTGCCTTTTAACAATGTTCCATGTTATTTCACACCAGAGCCGTGTGTGCCGGCACACCCAAGAGAGATTTGAGGGTACTCTCACCGTCTGAAAGGTAAAAGGTCCATAATGGAGTTTTTAATGCAACATGTGTCACGCTTGGAAACCTTTCACGGTTGAAAATGAAACAACCATTTATTTCACTGTTACTGACAAAGGACTTCAAAGCAACTATTCAAAAAAGGTCTATATTTGTAATTTTACTCTGTGCCTTTCATTCTAGTTACATTGCTAGTCATTTTTTAATGTATTAAGTTTGAAGCCCTCCATTCACACGAGGCAAGCTGGTGTTGGTGCGTGCACTGGTTTGTCCTAGGACCCAAGTTTTAAGGAACTCTTGGTGCCAGATGGCTCTTCCGAAGCTTCTTCTTGATAGATGCTCATTTCATTTCCTTAAAGCATTATTAGGGAAACCACACGATACCCGATTCTGAATTGCGCACACATGTAAATGAGTGGAAGGCTACTGTAATTAGTCTTTAAGCGAGGCTGCAGGTCGCACCAGAATTTGAGGATAGCGCAGCTGTTTTATACGGTCAGCTGCGATGTCCACGCCTGCGGGCCCCACAGCACTCTCAGCTTCACTGGATGGCGAAGGAAATGCTCCTCCAGGAGAGGAAATCACAAAAAGTGGCATATGGTAAAAGAGTCACGTCTCTACCTACAACTCCTGAGATCACTCCAACCCAAGAAGTCTTGGTTTGGTAAAACTGACACCCTGCCTTTGGAAAAGTGACCCTTCAGATCACATTGTCTCCTGACAACAAAAGTGCTTCATCTACTGCAGGAAAGAATCACGTATTGGTCCTCACACACATGGGATGCAGCCAGGCACTAAGCCACTACTACACTCAATGCAACGAAAATTGGAGTATGAGGGTTGCCACTCGCGTATTTACTAAGCTGAAAGCACTCTCGCGTGCATTTGGCAATGCGCTGCTCCCGGGCTGTAACTTTTCATGTGCAAAGTTCAGCCACAGAACAATGCGAATCAAACGATCCCAGATGTGCCTTAAGTACAGTATTGGGTTGCACACCTTCACCAGCGCGAGGCAGGGCAGACCTGCTTGCGTCTGCGCTTTCAGAGCACGACCGATATCAACTCGTTGTCCCCGGCGCGCAGGACAATGGAAAAATGTCAAGTTGAAAAAGCCCTGCAGATACTTGGCCCATTCAGGTGGAGTGCTAAAGCCTTGCCAAAAGGACTTGCGTGTGATTTATCAGCGTAACGCTCTGGCCAAAGCTAAAAACCAGACTTTGCTGCCCTGTTAATTTTGATACAGAAAACAGAGATAGTTTAAAACATCGCTGTCTAGCTTAGAAGAAAACAAAAATTGAAACTGTGATAATAGTTATGAGTGGACAGCGCTGTTTAAAGGAGGAACTGACATTTTCTGCTGGACAGCTAAAAAAAATCAAGCATCCGGCTTTTAGTTAAATGCGTCTAAAGCAAATCACACTGTATTTTCCCCTGGCTCGTCAGGCGGATGTAGCTGTTTTCCAGCATAGCGTTATTTTTACCAACTTAAAGTCTTTTTCTGCTCATGAAGAAGCAACCTCCCCTAACCTTCTTTACAGAAGGATTTTGGACATTTTGACTGGCAACTCTCTTACTGGAATGATCAGGGACCGTTCCTCACAGAGGTTTGATTTCAGCTAATAAACGAATAATAGGAAGAAATCTCAGCATGTTGTATTTTGTGTGTGTTAACAAACATCTGTTCCGCAGCAGACAAAGCAAACCTGCCCAAGCCCAGTGTAACCTCTCCGGCAGCCTCTGCCGGCGGTCAGTGCTCTGTGTGCAGCTTTGCGGGCAGCCACTCACCAGCTCACTCGTCGCTCACTTGCTGCTGTTACAGAGCGGCCTTAGAGCTCTGACAGCCCTGCTAGGAGGAGGAGACACTTTGGCAGGGCCAGCTTTGCTGCTGACAAGTTTTCTTCTCTAGGGTTAAAAACATTATACACATATATATTTACCTATAAATATATATATAATATATATATATATACATAAAAATAAATATAAAATCATGTCAGCTTTCCTTTTCACACGTGGCTTACAACCTTGGGATGCGGCTGGAGCACAGAAGCGCCAGCTTGCAGATGCGTGTGTACATCAACAGCACGCTCTGACAGGCCTTCCACCTCCGTCATGCTGCGGCAGTTTGGCCAGTAGGACCACGGAAAAAACTGTCACACATGGCAAAGTCCAAGACTCAGGAATTCACATTCATCCTAGAATTGTCGAATTTCTGTTTGACAGTTACTCCCTCACTCACTCACAGCGAGAGGACAGGACTTCGGCAGAATCACCCGCAGCAACTGCCCTTGTACCACAACCACGGCACTGTGAACTGCCAGGGTATTTTGGCTACTTTCCTTCATAATTCAGTTTTGCAAAAGAATTTATTTGTATATAAACGTGACAAAAGTAAAACCTGTAGGCAGGTAAAATCTGGTTGTGTTTTTGTTTTGTTTTGTTCCCCCCCACGCCCCCCCCCAAACAAAGCAATGGCTCTAAGAACTGTAAGTCTGAACAAAACACACCAGCTGTTTGGGACAAATAATAACAAATGCAAGTCTCATTTTTTAAAACATTGCGACTGTAATTTTAGACTGTAAGGGTAAAACCATCTCCTGTAATTGCACAGCAACACCTGCATCACACCGCCTCAGGCAGCTGCAGCAAGTGAATGGGCTTGGAGCTGTAAAACACTTGGCAATCTTTCCATGGGCAGCAAAGGGTGGCCAGTTCTGATCACCAAACAAAGCCACATTTCATTTAAGGAAGATGTTTCAAGATTTATCTCAAAGAGCTAAGTTGCCCCAACCTCCCAGCTAGAGCAATATGTTTCCATTTATGTATTATCAAACCACAAACATGTTGATACGCTGGGTCTACCTAAACGCCTGCAAAAAAGGTAATTAATTACGTGGCTGCTGCAGTCTAGGGGGAGCAATTTTTACTCACCAAGGTCTCATGCATTCCACAGCAGCCAGTTTCTAGAGGCTTGCACAGATTTTCTCCTGAGTTCAGCCTCCAAAATTGTAATACGAGGTTTGGCACGTTGTTTGCTAGGGAGCTGTTTACATGCACTCTTCAAAGCTGTGACTTCTGTATCCATCAAAAACCAGCACCAATTCTTCTGCTGCCCACACTTCTGCTAATTGGTATGAATTTTCAAAATAAATAAGTTTTTTCCCTCTTCTGCCAGTTGTAAGATGCAACTGAGGAGCAATAACTAGTTTTGCATGCTTAAAAGCTGCCAGCGGTATGAAGCAGGCTGAAGAAAGCATCATGCTTTGTTCTTTTGATAGTAACCTCTTCTGTGTAAGTCGTTACCCTGCTAGTGTAACCTGGGATTTTGAAACTGGGTCTCTCTGCTCCCAGGACACCTTGTTCTGTACATTTTCCCTCTCCAACAGAGGAAAGGTGAGAAACATAGCTCCCTGGCTGCTGGAGGAAGCACTCCTCTCTGCCTGAAAACATTACTCATACAACTGAGCAAAGAGAGTATTCTACATTCAACTCCTTCATTAAGCAATAAATGTGCAGCCTGCTGTAGGTGACCCGGCTTCAGCAGGGGGGTTGGACTAGATGACCCACAGAGGTCCCTTCCAACCCTGAACATTCTGTGATATTCTTGTCTGCCTCTCTTGACCGAAACTGAACATTTTCTGGAGGATGCCTACTGGGAGCAAATTTTCCCACCAGGGACAAATCCAAAGCAGCAGAACAGATCAACTGGTAACAAATGCAACCAGGAGGCACCGTGAGCGAGCGGACCATTCAACACCAGAGGGCAAGCCTAGCTACAGAAGCAGGGTTGGCAGCTCTAGCACAGGTAGATCACGCAGATGCAGTGCATACTGCAGACAAGAAAGTGCGTCCCCTCTGTCCCCTCAATTCAAGGTCATTCCCTTCCTGGCAAGCCAGCTAGATTCCAGCTAATACAAGCAGCAAAGCCTTTAGAAAAATTGCAGTTTAATGCGTAGTGCTAAGGTGACAAAAGAAACAAACCATAAAGGCGGAGTGTTACAGAAAGAAATGTAAATTATTTTTTTCTTAAACATCTGAATGGAAAATGCCAGCAAATTCTTAAGGAAGGTATTGTTTGATTAAAAGACACATACTGATACTACTCTTTATATCTAGAAAAATCTGATTAACACAAGTGATTAGACAACTCTAATTTTAAAGGTGCAAAAAACCAGGCTAAAAGAACAATAAAACTATGCTGTGATCTCTAAACCCAGTATAATTGGGCAAGACAGATCTTCAAGTCGTTTTACTACAGATTTGAATCCAACTGAAGATCCTTTCCTGACCCACAGTCAGGTAAACAATTCACAGAATTAGCTGATAACTTCAACACTTTAAGAAAAGAGTCGATTTCTTCCCAAACTGACTCACCAGCACCTATGCCATCTAGTGGGCTGATTCTTCAGGTAAGTACAACGACAAGATATTAAAAGCCTTTGGTTAAGGCTGCTTCTTTAACATACAGTGTTCAGTATCCTGCAATTATTTTAAATGAAAAGTTAGAATATGCAATGCAAATCGCTACTGCTAACTGGGAGTATCACAGAAGAGAAATTCAACATCTTCTGCAGATAGTAGCCATCAACACAAATCACCCATATAAAAAAGGGACGTGACAAAAAAACCACATTTTCCCTTTCTTCAGAAATGCCTTGCATCACCTGCCATTACATCTGTAACCAGTGTGTAGAGCAAAGTAACTGTTTATATCAAAAAATGGATCCTTTGGAGTAACACAGATCTCCTCATTCTCAATTACTTCGGTCTGAAGACTAACAAAGCTTTGCATCTTCATGCAGACCTAGTTTTCCCGTGTGTTTCATTAGAAAAACACAACTACAACTTCAATTTGGATTCTTTTGCTTGCAAAGCCTTGGTTGCTAGCTCGACTCTTTCTTTTAATAAGCTAGCTTCTTCAGCACTTTTTTGGGCTTGTACATTTTTCAGTAAGAAGTGGGTAAGGAAGAGTTTCAAGCCTTCCCGTAGCATTCCCAGTTTTGGGTTGTCAGATACCCTGTAAAGATACAGATCAAAAACAGTATTTAGCCCTCTACTGCTTCAGAAGTTTCTTATTTTTTTTTATCTTCTTCAAATAGAGATGTAGAAAACAATCCAACCTATAAAAGGAGCTTTTCTGAAGAGGCTTTCAAATTACCAGCAGGTCTACATTGGTTTGGAAAACAGCCCAAACACTCTCAACATACAATTCATCCTCAGCAATAAAATGGAATATTGGAGCTTTAGACTTGCTTTATGTAAACAATTACACTACAGCAACGAACGAGGCAAACACCATGTTTGAGCTTCCTTGTGTTTCACCGTAACACTTCAAACATCATCACCTAATTTTTCTAAGTTTACGTGACATTGCAAGTTTAATACAACAAAATCATGGAATCACGAAATAATTTAAGTCAGAAAGGATGTCGACAGATCATCTTGTTCGACCTCCTGTTTAAAGCCGGGCTAACACCCAGGTGTGGTCAGGTTGCTCAGAGCCTTATCCACTCACGTCCTAAGTACTTCCAAGGATGCGTCCCATATACAAAAATAAGATTTTCCAGATGGCATTGGTTTAAAAAAAACACAAAAAAAAATCCCCCAAACTTTTCCCTCCTTAGTATTTCTTTATTTTTCCTTCCTATACTAAAGATACCTTCTAGCAAAGACTGCTGGTAGAGTGAATCCCACTGCACATAGATGGTAAAGCAATACTGAAAGCAGGTAATTACAGAGCTCTGCTCATGAAAATCCTATGACCAAAACGATACATTGAATATCTGAAAGCCTTCTTTTGTATAACACTTCTCACAGCTGTATGTATATCAGAGCCTGTACTAACACACAAATAATATGCTTCCCCCCACTCACCCAGAAGAGTTTATTTTTTAAGGGACAGACAGCTGATCTTCGGAAAAGGCACTCTATAACTCCAAAGAAAATAAGCAAACTTATCTTCTTCATTACTACTCACCAAGGGTTCACTGGAGATCTCTCTGATCACTTACCTCACAAAAATGTCATTAAGCTCTTCAGCGTCTGTTTTAATTAACAGCATGCTTAATACTTGTCGCAAGAAACGGACTTTGGGTTTATCTAGTTCGCTGAACTCAATTACCTGGTAGAGAGGGAGGGAAAATTAGATTAATTGGAATGTTTCAAACAGCTGAATTCTCCTCCAAATGAATAACTTTTAGCACACCAACTGGCTTCCCATATATACCAAGTCTTAAGTTTGGCACAGAAGAATGAGCTGAGAACACTGCCTCCAAAAGCCAATCAATACGGAAAGCAGAGAACTTTCTAAGGAATAAACTGTCTACTACTACCAGAATACCGGATATAATTTCTCAGTTAGATAAATACTTCAGAAATACCTAGCACAATCCATATTAATTGCCTATTTAACACACTCCAACTGTTCTACTAATAAAATTCTGCAGACTGCTCATTTGGAAATCCAAGTGCTCAGTAGATTTCTTTCTGGTCTAATAAAAATCAACATCAGCTAAAAAGATAGCACAAAATCCACCGACAAAGCCTGTTAACGAAGGGGGCCTCAGTTCCAACTCTGGATACTCCAAAGAAAATAATCTTCCAACTAACTGCTCTAGATATAGAACTGTAGACTTTCTGTGTACTTGGGTCACCACAGGTTTCCTTTTCCCCAAATGATGGCATTACCGTAATCAGTTAGATTCATTTGGTAATTTTGGAACAAGTTTTGTCTTAGCTTATGATCATGAACAGCTGAAGTACCAGCTAGGTAACAGAGAAAATGCATTTTCCATAGAACTAGCAAATACAAGGAATACTTCTGAGAAGAAAACACACCAACCTTGAGAACTGAAAGTGGCAAGGATTTTGTCCTTAGTAAGTGAGCCAACAGTGAAACCAGGTTGGAAATGGCAGTGGCTGACAGGTTTTCCAAGTCTCTGATTTTGTCCCAAATACTAAACTGAAATGTCACCTAGGTGTCGAAGGAAAAAAAATAATTCTACAGATCAAGTGAGTGTTTAAACAAGTTACATCATAACAAAACCTTTTTAACCTTCTAGTCTTTATGAGCGCCCTGTTAATTAACAGAGATGCCTGAACAGATTGTTCAGTTCTTTTAAAATGCGTAAAACAGAGGAAAGCAAACCTTCTGCAGTAGTTATTTTATTTCCTATTCAGATCTGACCATGAGTACACCTTACTGAATGCATAGCTACACCAGCGGAATTTTTCCTCAGGATCAAGGATCTTAACAGGCATCCACCCATTCTCAGGTATTTAATAACTGTCTTCCTAACCACAATAATGACACTAAACCAAAGTAGAAATGGATTTTTCTTCACCTGAAATCGTCTTTCATATTCACAAAACTTGTTAGCCAAAAATGCGTAGAAGGGGTTGTATGTCTTCTCCTGTAAGCAGCAGTAAAGCATAACATGAACAATTTCTCTCTCCTGCTGATCTTTCAGTCCAAGCCTAAAATTTAGCACGAGAAGGAGAATCGTTTGGTAAGGAAAAAAATTACTGCCACAAAGTAAGTGCTGTTATCAACATCCGAGAGTAATACTTAAGAAAACCACCAAACACCACATTAAATCTTACTTGTTAGGAAGGTCGTACAAAGTCTTTAAAACCCTGAACGGACTCCAACCCTGCAGACTGTGGGCTAATCAGTATTCTGGTACAGCAATATGGAAATGCTACCGTATTATCAGTGTTAAAGGAGTGGCTGTAAAAGCAAGACCTCAGAAGACAGAAGTGGAATGATACAAGTATGATCACCCCCTGGCGAAGGAAGTAGCCCACTCCATGTCTGTAGCTCTCCAGGAAGAATAACAGAGGAGAGGGCACTGTCATCGTGGAGCCTTGTGCCTCTGAACGTAGCCATGGTACTGCAGCAACCCTGCTGCATGGTGTACCAATACGATGGTTAAATAATGAACCAAGAACTGTAGGACCCTGTTGCGGTTATCTCATACTTGTACCTATGGTCACAGGAGTTAAAAACAGCCTTTGGATCAGTATAAGCCTATTCAGAGAAACACATCCAGGGCCCGTCACTTCTGTGGTACTTACTAGGGATATTTTAATATTAAAAAATATTTTCAGATGTTTTTCCTACTTGGCGATATGAATCTTTTCACCCCTAGGTCAACTCCATGCTACCTAATACCTGAAATTCATTACTGTTTTTGACAGTAGCCTCAGATGACGCAGCCAGTGACTTCAAACCCCCTTGGGGAAAAAAAAAAAAAAAAAAGCCTGAAGAAAACAGTATTGATGAGTGC
>Ga0065711_1047138_pt1 | contig 12506 bp, 6 predicted proteins | sample Hoacrofraction12_FD_59098 | JGI IMG/M metagenome (GOLD analysis project Ga0065711, IMG submission 59098) | Hoatzin crop microbial communities from Cojedes, Venezuela - Epithelial fraction 12 v2 (version 2) | ecosystem: Host-associated > Birds > Digestive system > Esophagus > Crop | place...
TGATGGCGACCAAGTCGTAGCCGTCCTGCTGTATAATGGCTTCCAGCTCCTCCTGTTTATTGCCCATGCTACGTGCGTTGGTATAGACACACTTGAGCTGGGCTGTCAGTCTCACCCCTGACCCTGGCACGCAAAGCCTAGGCTCGTCCCTAGTGAGCTGGGCGATGTCCCCTTCCCAAAAACACCATAGTATTTTCTGGTACTCCAGTGATGGTGATATCAAAATATCTGAGGGATAGAGAGAATTAAAGTCTGGTCAGAAAGAAACACATCAGGTCATAAAGACATGGACTACTCCTAAACTTGCACAGCTGAAGTACTGCACAACTGAAGCAGGCACTAGGATGAGGCACATTATTTTATGTCAATGTCTGTTTGGCCATGATTTGGCTACCCCAGCACACCAGGCAAAATGACCAATGACTAAAATGCAGTGTGCTCTAAAATGCATACTGCTGCCATGACCACGATATATTGTCAGAGGCTTTCTGCCCTATTCACATTCAAGTCAAACAACCTGTCTTCATTGTCATTTACAAGCAGAAGGACAGTACCATGAAGCAATTACCAGTCCCATTTTTAATGACTCTGATATTTGACTCAGTTTTCCATTTTTGATACATTCCGTAAACACAGTTTGAAACTATCAGAACTCCTCATTAAAAACAACATGAAAGTTTTCACGTACTCAGCACATTTTCAGAACACAGTTTTCTTCCGTTTTTACTTTAATAAGTACAATGATCTCATCCAACTTCACTGTATTCTGGGATCTCTGGGCTCTGATCTTATTTCAGATATTTAACATATCATGGAATGTTTGCTGTGTTATTACCAATACTTTTTCAGTAGCAGAATACCCAAACTTGACTCTATAGCTTAAGTTTTGCCACCCATGAAATTCCTCCTTGAAAAGCAAGTGATACATTCAAGCTTCTTTAGGACCATGAAAAAAAATCATATTGGACAAAGAAAACCAAAAATTGCTGAAGAAAAATAAGTACAAGTTATCCTAATGCCATTCCTGAATTCTCATCTTGGAAGTGGAAAAATTCTAAGATCTAATTTTTTGGAGTTGCAAAAATATTAGTGCTTACCTCCTGAGAAGTCTCCAATACTCTATCTTCTGCCATAGAGAAAAACAATATTGATGATTAGGATTATTACCCATTATGATGTCATCCTATTCTGAATGGAAATAAAATATATAAGTTTTATAACATTATTTAAGTCAATTATTTATATGTCAAACTCCATGAAGTTTCCATGATCACAAATTTGTATATGTCCATTTTTGTTTCTTTAACTTTCTTCACTTTGATTCAGCTCCTCAGTGCTGTAGGAGATTTAGGGAATTCATCTCTGTTAACAAATGAGGCTGTGGGAACAATATTTATTGTCTCTCTTTTCAAACAGTCCTCTTTAGTCATAAATGAGTATAAAGGAAGCATGACAAGCAATTTGCTGCATGTTAGATGATATTAATGACCTGCCACACTCATACCTCGTTGTGTGATCTGTGGTTATTATTTTTTTTTAAGTGACAGATATTGCAACAGACAATGTTTAGTGTCAGTTCTGTCCTGTTCTCTACTCCCTGTTAAAAAGAAATGAGGACAATAGCTTTATTCGGCATCAAATCCAGGCACCATGAGCACTACCAGTGTACCTCTCACAGGGCCAGTAGTGAATGCTTAGGGAAAGAACATAAGAAACCAGGAAAACAGTGTCCTTCTATTAAGCTGGAGGATCCCTTTTTGCTGGTAGTGGTAGATGTTCAATCTGTTGTTTACAAACAGTCCATTCATCATGTTTAACTCTGTCATCTCTGTGAATTCCCTCTGAAACAAGCATAAGAGTATTCTTTAATCATTCAAGTGTCCTAACATATGAAGGCCTTCAAATCCTTGTCGTTGAGATTGATCCATGACTGGCAAAATCAATAGAAGCACTTTTAACACCAGTTGATGGAAACACTTTAACACGAAGTGTGCTTGCCAGAATAATGGTGAGTCCTGAGAGGCCTGAAGATATTGGAGGCCAGGCTGAAAGACTGAGTGGCAATGGCTGGTGCGGCTGCAACTGTTCCCAAGGCTGAAGCTTGGTGTTTTGGCTCTCATGTCAAGCCCATGACAGGTAGGTGTCTTAGGAAAGCAGGCCACGCTGCCAACACATGGGCCAGTGGGATTTGCTGGGCTCAATGTGAGTGTCTGGACTGCATCTCTCTGCCCACTTTGGAGAGTGTCTGGGCTTGAAGGAGACACTTGTCTTCCTCATCCTCCTTCACTGCAAGATGGAGAGACACCAAATCTATCCATCAATACTATTGTAATTTTTTTGACCAAGTTTACTTTGTGAAAACAAAGCTGCCTGCCATCACGCAAAAATTATTTTTTAAAATCCTGTGGATTTCAGACTGGTTCCTTAAAGTACCTGCCTCCTGATAATATTTTTGTGTCTTGAACTGTCTTCTGCCTGATAGCTTTAAAAAGAGCTTTTAAACCGGTGATGGATAAAGATAAATGCAGTGTAGTGTAGGGTGTCATGAGAACTGAAACTCTTAATATTGGCAGCAGTAAGGAGGGATTACTTAGGAAAGTCTCCATTTGCAGCTCACCCCTGCTGCATACAGCAGTAATAAATACATAATAGTCAAGCTCAGTAGCGTTTTTGGACAGTTGTGGAATTTTTTTTTTCTTTTTTGTCTCACAGCTTAGTCATTCTAAATCAATTTTATTGAGATGTTCAATGTGATATGTTTAACATAGTGAGTGTGGTGGGACTGTTAATGGAAGCCACAGAGACAATTTGAAATTTTGTCAGAGCGTGTGTGATTCCATTACAGTCATTACAGTAACTATGCAGCTATTTGTTCCATAACTGTTTAAATCTCTCACAGTATTTCATATCTAAACCTCAGAGTACCGAAAAGCCTCAAATCAAGGTACTGTTAGGCAAAAATATTTTGTATAAAAAGTAGAAATGATTCTGTTTTCACATGTGTTACAACAAAACACAAAATGGTAGGGATTTTGGTAAAACATGAATCTGGGCTTTGCATTTTTGTGGACTTTGCTGATAATAAGGGATATATCTGTTACTGATTTGTATGTGTCAAAACCACTTGGTAATTACTTTTTCATCATTCTCTAATGAAGCATCAGTGAATGTGAATGCACTACATGTGTTGCAATGGATTGTAACAACCAGAAGATTCAAAGGTGTATTTCCATTGCTGTTTTCACTGTTCTTGATCTTCTCTTCTTTCTACTACAGAAGAACCAACAGCTAAATTAAAGGGGGCTAACTGGGCTTTTTGGAGAACAAGGTGATGGACACTTAGAGTCTCAGCAGTCTGGGTTTGATTCAATTTTCCAAGGGAATGGGGCTCCTGTTCCCCTTTGATGTGTGTTATTAAAATCAACAAACAGGAATAAGTAATTGGTACCTTCATTTCATAGAGACTCCATGATTGTGGTAACTTCTGATCTAAACTCAGAATAAACAATTCAGTTAGCATGCCAATACTAATAATTCAATAAATTTATAACGCATCACCAATAATCTACAGAACTGTCAAGTTATCAGGTTAACAGAAATTAACACACCCTTACAAAACACTGAAAAAGGGAATCTGCAGCAGGGCCACTCCATTTGGCTGTGAGTGCTAACAAAAAGCTCCAGCGCTTATAGTTTGCAGACTGTCACCTTACATGGCTACCTCACCACCCTGTCACACCACCCACTGCAGAAACGACCTGCTCTGACATGATGCCACTGCTGTCACACTCAGCTCTGGTGATCCCACATTCACCGCTTAGCTGTGTCAAGATTTGATGTTAATCTTTATAGTATCAGGCCCCTGAGCTCTCTAGAGTTAGAGTTGAAAGTCTGTAGTCCCATACCACAGGAAAAAGAAGATATTAAACTGGTGAAAAATGGAACAATGCAGCCAAAGTATTGCTTCATTTTACATTAGAATTCATCCTGTGTATTTTTGATTGACTAGCTAAATGTTGGTTATTGGCATAGCTACCACAGAAAAGGTACATAAATAAGACTAGGACCTGAAGAAGCGTGTATCCATATGGAGACTGTAATCTCTAACATGAGAAGTTTTGAGCACTGTTACAGGATGCTGGATATTTTGGTTTTAAGACACATTCACTGAAAAGTCATTTCTTCTCTCTCTGGAGAGCAGATGTATGAAAGAAACCCTATGCAGTATACAGATATGTAGTAAATAAAAGCACATCCTTAATCATTACGAATGCACCTACAGCGCTCAGCCCAAGAGTCACCTGCATAAAATTGCCCAGATTCTTTCAGCTGAGCGACAGGCACAAAGAAGAGGATACATCCATGAAGTATATTAAGCTAGACTGTTATATATGGAAGGGTCTTACAGTTCATCTAATGTTACACTTGAGGTTGTTCTGCAAAATATTGCAGCACAATTAATGTCAACACCAGACAACCAGTCGCTGTAAATACCCTTGGAGGGATTTCTTATATCTTTCAGTAGAAATCCCCTTTAAGAACTAAGTTTTCAGATGTATCCCTGAAAATCAGAGGTCAAATTCAATAACATACAAACCACCAGGCAACTTCCATCTCCTGTTAAAGGCAAGTGTTATCTCCTTTGACAGGAGCAGGCTAGTGGGAAATGAATAAATGGATGAGTTTTTTCCCAGAACAGATTCTGTATTAAGCACTCAGACCATCCTTTATGCTTGTGTTGTGTATGGCCATTGCTAGACTGGACCGTACTACAAACAGCAAGGCAAGTCCATTTTACACCACAGAATTTCAACGGTCCCATCCAGACTTCGTGCGATCCTTGTAAACCTACTGACTCCATTGCCTTGCTAGTACTTCTGCCTGTGCGGGACTGCACCTCGGCTGCTTTACATTGATTTATTCTCATTATTAATAAATCAGCTGTTGTGCAGTAGTACTTAGAGGACTAGGTGAAGACAGAGACTTATATAGTATGTGATATGATAGAAAAATACCAGAAGGCATGTTTACTGTTTTGAAAGGCGATCGATAAGTAGAGCAGCAGAAGCAGAGACTTATCTCAGACAGCAAGTGAAAGGCAGAACCAAGTATATGATTTAGCTTGTTGACGATCTCCTTGTAGGCACTGCCATCCTGCAGAAAACTGTATAGCATGACTTGCTGTAGATATAGCACTATTTTCTCCTTTTATGGATCACATTGTGAAAATCTCATTTTCTGGAAAAAAATCTGTATGGGAGTCTTGTTCGAGGCTTCTCAGCCTTTTATAAATGTTGTTGCATCTAAATAATTGGTCAATCATAGCCAGATTTGAGTCTATGCCTTTTTTTGTCTGGACACTGATACATAAAGGCTTCTTCTGTCATCATAGTATCCCTTCCAGCCATGTAAAAGCAGACCAGAAAAGTAATTTCCTTTTGTGTTATCAGGTTGCTTTGAATTTGGCAACAGACTGATACCCTACATGCTCCACAGTGCATTGCATTTCTCTGCAGCATTTTTTCCTGAAGCTCTGTTAAAGAACTGGTGAATCTCAGGCTGGTGTGCTACTATCGGAACTTGCTACTGAAGTTGTTTGCATCATGACAATCTCAACATTTTCATTTACTTTACAATCCAACTTCTTCCAAAGAAGTTAGTAAGAGCTATTCTAGGAACTCACACTTGCCCCAACCCCACACTAGATGCTCGAGAAAGATTATCTGCTGTGGGAAGGCAAACAAAGGAACCTGATTTAAACCCATTAAAGTTATCAAAAATTATTTTCCCTGTCTATTTCTTTTCAGTATCCAAGACTGTTTCAAGTAGCCGTGATCTAACCAACTTCTGCTTGCCACATAATAACTGCAGGACGAAGATGATTACAACCCACCTGCCCAAAAAATGAAGTGTCTAGAAACACAGAACATCTCTGCACTTTCTCTTCCTCCTGTTGTTTGCTTCTGTCAGCCCCATTTCAGTGCAACATAGAGGCAATTCCAGTTTCCGACAAGTGCAAGCTGATTGAATTCTAAGAAACTCGAAGAAGTAGAAGATGACGGTAAGAAGTATATTTGCTCTTGGTTCATGAAACAGCTAATTGAGAATTCAGAAAATTTTGGATTGCCATTAATTGCCAAAATATAGCAGAAAAGTGATTTTCTTTTTTCTCAAACAGAGCAGCTCTTTGAAAAAAAAATCATGGTTCAGATAGGGTGAAGTGTCTTTTAGAGCTTTCCTTCCATAATATAAGTCTATGTTAGGAACTCAGAGAACATCCTTAGATGGGACTAAGACGTGAAATATGTCTAAGCTGTGCAGTAAGCTACACTGAAGGTGTGCATCTTTTAATTGTCTTATGAAGCATTTTCATTTTTCATGGTTTTAAAAATAATTTAGTAACAGTCTTTGTGTATAATCTATAATTAAGTGCTTCTTTAAAGGTTAAATCTCTAAAGCAGTGTGTCTTCTGACCTCTGACAGCCACTCAGAAAATTTAACATTGGAAAGAATATTTTGATATTTGTGCTACCTACTTTATAAGAGTCAGCTTGAACGGTAATTTTCTAAACAGTAACTTTTATTTTACAGCAACAGTGAGAGATTAGGAAATTAACTCCTGTTAGAAAAAAAAGAAAAGAAGAAATGTAGAAAACTGTGAGTGGCTCTTTTTTGAATTCTTATCTTTTGAGATACTGTGGATATCATCTAAATTAGCTTTGACAGCATCAGTGGTATCACCCTTTTCACTAAGGAATCACTTCAGCTCCCAAAGAGCAAGAGGTTGTGAGGAGCAGAGCTGGCAAGATCTGACAGGTCCACTTTGTAACAAACTTTCAAATTTGTTCTTATTCTGCCATGGAACAGAAACAAACTTTGTTTATTTGTTTTGTTGTTTTATGAAATTGTGTCAAAAGATCGAAGTCTGAATCAAATCCTGCATCTCCCTCCCACTCACCTGAAGTCTGCATCAAGCTCACCTAAAATATGATGCCCTCCTGTGCAAAGCTGCCATCAATGGATGTGGCCTGGCAGAAGCCAATGCTGCAGAGAGGCGCAGGGATTCCTGCAATCAGCTTTAGGATCAATGATCTTAAAATCTTGTACCTGTGTATAGCATAGTATACTGCTATTGTATGGAAAAATTGATCAGCGGAAGAATGGATTAAAGCTGGTTAATGGCAGAAGACTCTGCTCGGCTATTTTACAAGTGGATGATCAGAGACAGTGGTACCACAACGGTAGGTCACACTGGACTGGAAATGTGATCTTCCATTTATCACTTATTTCGTCAGCTTCACAATCTGCAGAAACTAAGAAGAGAAAACAAAGAAAAATTTTTAAGAAAATACCAAAATTCCCCCCCAAACTCAGTAATAACAGTGGCATGAAATGCATTATCCGATTCCTGGGATCTTGCACTCTTTTACTGCTTGTTTTTCTTCTACACCCATTTTTATCATTTAGATAAAATATGATTGTGTCTAATTTACAAAGTGCCATTGAATTATAAGTCAATAGTTCATTACTCAATGGAAAACCTACTGAAAAGAAATGAAAATGTGGTAAATAAAAGACCTCTCTTTCCGCTGCTGAAGTGAAAATTAAGGCTAAACACCTGATTACCAGTTAATTCCACAGTGTTTTTATCTTGGCACTAGATTAGGTGTGTGAAATGACATTTGTTTATTTAGGGTCTATGCAGCAGATACTTTATTATTTTTTTGCCTTATGAGCCACATCATGTTTATCCTCATAACTGAGTATGTGTTCTAGGTAGTGTCTCTATGGTCCATGCACTACTCATGATCAGTGAATGATGGAGTGTTTTTTCTGGCCCTTCATGAGGTAATGATAAGGGTAATTGGCACTCCAGACTTCTAGGCAGTTAAGAAGGAAGTGGGTGATGGATAACTGCTATTTGCTGAATCACAGCTTGCCATCTAACTCCCAAACGGACTTCTGTAAATTTTAACTGACAAACTTAAATATTTCTAGTTAACAGAGTTTTGTCTTTAAAAACACAATACCCTCTTTGCTCTAATTTTCTTTTTGCTTATTCTGCTATACACATGATTTGTTGGTGCAGTCCTCCCAGCTATCAAAAATCAAAAACGTAGCTCACTCTGCTTCAGCAGGGTTCTACTGATATCTATTCATAGTGGACCTGCTACAAGATCTTTGTTTTTTGTTTACCTTTGTTATTTCTAAAATTCAAAAAAAGTACCCAGGGAGTGTAGCCATGACTCCAGTCGTTTCTGTCATGGACAATGGGCCATATACAATTAATATCACGAAAGAAAGCTGCCTGTCATGTTTTCCATGATGCCTGTGATGGAATTGTTCATATTCTTTTTCCCATTGTCAAGACAAATATCACCTCTGATCAATATAGTAGGTACCACAACTCTCATATTTCTGTGAATCTTACATTCACTCTAATTCCAATTATATGCTTCTTCAGCATTAGGTCACAGTGCGATGGAAGTAGATTTTCATTTGACTAAATTAGAGACAATTTTATATCTCTTGTTGTTTTGGACCATGTTTCCTGCCCAATTCTAATACTTTTGTTTGATTTTACATAGTTATCCCCATAGAGAACAAAATAATTAAACCAATTTGAATAATTTAAGGTGTAATTTATGAATACAAAACCCTCAACAGCAGTATTTAGCAGTATTGAGGATGCCAAGCACTGAAGGAAAATACTTCAGAGTTTTTATGATTTTTTTTCTGAATCTTTATAATAAAGAATTGACATCAAATGCAGAACAAGACTAAGGTGAAAGAAAGAAAAAGCATGTTTTTTAAGCTGTTGTACGGATTCTGCCTTCTTGTTCCTTTCATCCCTGAAACAGATGGGGAAGAGTAAAGAATAAAGCTGTTCTGAAGGAGAACATGAATCATGTGCATAGATATGCACATGCATTTTAAGCATACGGATTCTTTCATAGTCCTCAGCCAAAACTGCACATAATTAGTGTTGGCATAAAAGGAGGTTAAAAAACTGTTAAACATAATTTTGAATTTTAAACATATTTTTAGGGTTTTTTTGTGTTATAAGGCTTTTTTTTGCTTCATTTTTTAACTGAATTTTTTTGTGGGAATTACAGAAATCATTATTTTTTGTTTTCAAAGCAGATATATCTCTTTATGTTTGGTTGAAATATTGTTTCTGAAATAGAACAATATTTCAGTAAAACTGAAATTTACCACACAAATGCATTTATTGATAGAAAATTGTGAAGTTTAATGGGAAAAGAGAAATGCAAAATGAACCATTTTAACAAGTTCCCCACCTTCTCCTTTCAATATTTTTCTAAGTAGCATGTTTAAATTAAATTCTGAAATTACTTTGCATTTTAAAAAAGATATAACTAGTTATTTTTTTTATATCACATGTTTGGTGCTAGACAGGTACTGTAATTATTCCCTTACCTGGGGCTTGGGGAATAACTTTCAGATCCTTATATTTTAGAAGGGGCATATAAAGTTCTGTGTTACCTAGTTGACAGTAGTTATTGATTATGAAGACAATTACTGTTTTAGGATTATGGTAACGCCTATAATTATGGTTATCTGTGAACTATCTACTTCAGTTCATTTGGGTTTTTCTCACTGTGCTTTGACCAGGATCAAACTCCTTCATTGAAAAAACTGCACCAGACAGATACATTTTTTTAATATCTGCTTTGCTAGTAAAAATACCTGAGATCATCCAGTTCTGCACAAATCCCCAGATTCCTCTTCAGCATCTGAAAACTGTACTCAGCTTTGATTAAAGCCAGACCTGCTTTCATTGACTGTGTTGCGTCTCCCCCAATGAACCTTTGTAGTGACCATGAGAGGGCAGCAGACTTCTGGGAAGTCACCTGGACTGTGACATTTGGCCTTGGTGCAAGCAGGAGGGTTGGAAGAGAAAAACACCAAGCACTAGCAGGTTGAAAAGGTCAAAGCCTGTTAAGACAGGTGGAAAGGACTGGTGTTTGGGCATGTATGCATCTACATGGATGATTGCTGAGACTGGGCTATATGGTGAGGAAGAGTAGGACATCATGAGTGAGAGCATATGTACTTCAAACCAGCCACCAGTTTGTTATTTTGACCTAGTTGTTCACTGTTGGGGTTTTTGAGCCAGAATTAATGATAGAACTATGGTCTCTGTCCTCAGGAAGCAGGTATGGGGCGTGCTGGCACCCAGGAGGCTTGAGTGTAGTGAGAACCAGCCTGCTGGAACAGGAGCCTCCACCAGGAATGAAAGTTACTCATATCTAGCTCAGACAGTGATTTTTCCAGACCTCAGCTAGTCTTTCCTACAGTCACCAATTAATGCCTGTCACAGCACACTTCACAGGCAGTTGATGAGGACTGAGGTTCTGGCAGGCTGGCGACTGGACTCAGACTCTGCAGCTGATAACTGTGATATTCAGAGCAGAACTGATGTCTCATGCTTGGAGCAGGCACTTTCCTCCATGTAACCTGATCATCCAGGAACCTTGGGATAGTATTTCTTTCAGTGCAAGCACTTAAATAAGCCAGAAAAGCTCTAGAAAGTCTCATGTAGACAGAATGATGCTGTTCGTCACAGAACATGTTGACTGGCTTATTTCTACTTTTGCAGTATTCCTCAAACAACAATTTGGTGGCGGGTTTTTTATTCTCTTTTATTTTTTCTGCAGGTGATTCTCCCTACATAGCCTTAACCTCTGTATAAACGCTGCTTTCTATAGGTTACAATTCCTAGGTTTTTATTCATGAGTTTGAATTTAAGTACATAAATCTGCAGAATGGCATTAACCACATGTTTTATCAGATTATTGAATCAGGGCTCTCATTTCAGCACCACTGAAGAAAATCACATCTGTAGAGTCATGGCTGGTGAGATCTGTTTGATGAGAGCTCCTCTTAAGGCAGAGGTTAGACGAGAGGTACTCCCAAGGTCCTTTCCAGCCAACACTCTGTGACTCTGTGAAAATATCCATACAGAAGTTTTGATGGAATTTATGATTCATACTGCTGAACTTGGAAACCAAGATCATTCGTGTTACATGACAGCCCCTCTTGGATGAGATGCCATGAATAGTAGGTTAAATGAATATTATTAACATACATACATTGCTACATTAGTGATTGATCTAAATTTTGGATAATGTTTGGAGATGCTAGGGTATGGCTATGTGACAGAATAAAATAATGTTAGTAAGGCTTACATTATCTCTCATGTCTGGAGCCTCGATAACCGGCTTAGCACATGACCAGTAATTTGTAACAAAAATCACAGAATCACAGAACAGTGGTGGTTGGAAGGGACCTCTGTGGATCACCTAGTCCAACCTTCCTGCCAAAGCAGGCTCGCCTAGAGCAGGCTGCACAGGACCATGTCCAGGCGGGTCTTGAATATCTCCAGAGAGGGAGACTCCACAACCTCCCTGGGCAGCCTGTTCCAGGGCTCTGTCACCCTCAGAGGGAAGAAGTTCTTTCTCATGTTCAGACGGAACTTCTTATGCTTCACTTTGTGCCCATTGCCCCTTGTCCTGTTGCTGGGAACCACTGAAAAGAGTCTGGCCCCATCTTCTTGACATCCACCCTTAAGACATTTATAAGTATTTATTAGGTCCCCTCTCAGTCTTCTCCAGGCTGAACAAGCCCAGCTCCCTCAGCCTTTCCTCACAGGAGAGATGCTCCAGTCCCCTAATCTTCTTTGTAGCCCTCCTCTGGACTCTCTCTGATAGTTGCTCATCTTTCTTGAAGTGGGGAGCCCAGAACTGGACACAGTACTCCAGATGGGGCCTCACTAGGGCAGAGTAGAGGGGGGGGACAATCTCCCTTGACCTGCTGGCCACACTCTTCTTAATGCACCACAGGATGCCATTGGCCTTCTTGGCAACCAGGGCACACTGCTGGCTCATGGTCAACCTGTCGTCCACCAGGACACCCAGGTCCCTCTCCACGGAGCTGCTTTCCTTTGTCCTTTCTTACACCAGCAGAACCAGTAAGTAGATGAACATCTGGTTAACATTTGGATAACTTGAATGAGGCTGGTAAAGGAGACCCTGAGTTGGTATAAACCAGGACTGAGAAGTGTCCATGTTTTCTGCAGCTTCAAAACATTGGCTCAGTGTAAATCTGCTATAAAACCAGATGAACTATAAATGGAGAAAGACAAATACAACTCAAAATATTCTTACAGCTGCCCAGACACTGACAATGTTATTTGTGTGATACTATGAATGTTAAGACACCAGCTGTAACTTTGGCAAAGGTATGGACCATTTGAAGAATATCCAGAGTCCAGTGAGAATGATGTAAGACCCTGGAAGCATGACCTGTAAGAAAGGTCTGAGAATACTATAAAGATATTAGGATTGCTTGATTTAAAAGTAAGGGAGACAAAGAGAAAGAGAGAGAGAGAGAGAGAGAAAGAAAGAAAGAAAGAAAGAAAGAAAGAAAGAAAGAAAGAAAGAAAGAAAGAAAGAAAGAAAGAAAGAAAGAAAGAAAGAAAG
>Ga0065711_1047139_pt1 | contig 12505 bp, 7 predicted proteins | sample Hoacrofraction12_FD_59098 | JGI IMG/M metagenome (GOLD analysis project Ga0065711, IMG submission 59098) | Hoatzin crop microbial communities from Cojedes, Venezuela - Epithelial fraction 12 v2 (version 2) | ecosystem: Host-associated > Birds > Digestive system > Esophagus > Crop | place...
TGGAGATATTCAAGACCCGCCTGGACAAGGTCCTCTACAACCTACTGTAGGTGACCCTGCTTCAGCAGGAGGGTTGGACTAGATGACCCACAGAGGTCCCTTCCAACCCCGACCATTCTGTGATTCTGTGAAAGTTACTTACGGAAACAAAAGTAAATAATGTGACATTTCCGGCATATAAACAGAAAGTGAACAGCAAAGATGGCTGCAGACTTCTAAAGAATGAAGTAAGTATTTCGCTGAAAGACAGAGACATCCCTAAATAAAAATAATTTATTTTCCTCGGTGCTTACAAAGCAAGTGAGGCAGATGTCAGAAAACAAGATTAATTTACCAAGGAGGAAGAAGAAGTGCTGAAGGAAACCAGACTCACACTAAGACAGAGTTGAAAAAATTTGTGCAAAGGCTGCCAAAAACTCCAGGACCAGATGGGATGCAGCCTGCATTTCTAAAATGAGCAGCCAATGAGATGAAAGAACCATTAGCAGATATATTTAGAAAGCATGTGAGAACAGGGGAATTACTGATGGACTGAAGAGAGGTAAATGTAGCACCCATACCACACTTCATTATAAGCAGCAGCAGTAGTAATACTGGAACCGTGACAGTCTCCTGTTCATGGTACTGCGCTAGCATTAACTGCTGCCATGGCAACACCATGCAATGGGAGCCGCTGGGGAGTAGAAGGGTCTGTTTAAGGGTAGTTAAGACGTGCTTGTTTAGGAAGGGGCAAGTGTTATGCCCCAGCAGGCTTTGTCTGCTCTTCAGGAACAGCTGCTTGTGGTCTTTTAAAATTTTGCCCCTGGGGATAACTAATCAGTGGATGGATGCTCAATAGAGCGGACATCGGTGCCAGCTGGTGGCAGCCCGGCCCAGGAACAGGCAGTCATTGTAGAAAGGGTAACAGAGAGATGCAGACAGATAGGCCTAGGCAAGAAAAAGCTGGAAGAAGTGTTAAGCTGTAAAAGGGGACATAGAATATTAATTCTAAATAGATGCTTCGCTCTGTGACACCTTTTCTCCCCCCTCTATAAGGATTTCTTTGATTCACTTCCTCTGTTTTCATCTCAAATGTTTCTCTCCCAGTTCACAGCTTTACTGGGTCATTCTCTATTTTCTTCCTCCTTCCTCTTCTGTCATGTATATTCTAATAAAATGGCACTAGGGGTAGGTTTTTCTGTCAGTTGTTTCCATGTACTAGAGAAGAAAGAAGGGAATCAGCAGTCATAGGAAAAGAACAGCAATAGGCATGACAGTGCACTGTTACAAGTCCAAATATTTATGTTAATCTACATTAAAAAAACAGTTTGGGACATGAACATAATCAGAGTGTACACACACTCGAATTGCAAATTTTGAAGACCACACTTTCCAGACCCCCTACCGAATCCAGCATTAATTCACGTTCTAAACCAGTAGCGTATACACTTGGAAAACACCTCTCTGGGCAGGGGACAGAGGTAGAAACTCCAGCCAACCTCCGACTTCCCCATGTCACACACACATGTGCACACATGTTAAAGCCCTTCTTTTTGGCAACCAAAAGCTGCACTAAAGCGCAACACTTACAACTGGTAATAGAGAGGAAGACTGGAGAAATGCAAGACAGACAGCTTAAGTAAGAGGAAATGAGTCAATAACAATGTCCCAAACAAATAAAGATATAGAAAAGGCCCATTCTAGAAAGAAAACAAAACTCTCAAAAGCCTCAGATTTAAGGCACAAACATCTGTCAAGAGGATTCAGGCATGAAAGTTCGTCACATTTGACAGACTATTTTCTAGCCACCCAAAGTTACTCCCTGTCTAAGAGAAACTCCATTTATGATCCATGCATAGTATCAGAAAAGGCCTCAGAAGGCCTTCAGAAAAAGACCGAAACGGCATCCAGAAGTTGTAGCACTTTAACCTAAGAATAAACTTAAGCTTAACTGCACTATTACAGTTTTGAAGAAAACATCATTTATCACACTATGTATAGCAAATAAAATACTGTATGCTATTAATTTCCACAGACTGATCACAAATATCAAAGTTCAAGCTGGATTGTTCAAGTGTGGTTGATCAGATAACTTCTATTTTCTGAATAGCTGCACAAATATCACTAGGGCACTTCTTGAATATGCACATCTAAAACTACATGCATCTTCTACAAATATCTTTGAAATCTACTTCCTGAGAAGTGCTTCAGTTGAATCTGCTCACTTGAATCTTCACAGAAAAACAAAACACAAAAACCAGCAGAAGTACAGCGAAAACTAGTTACTAAATATAGAATAGCTATATAAAAGATTTATAATTTTTACATAGTTATGTTATTCATGAAGGTAATTTATGGAATCAAACCCTAAGAAATCCCCATTCTTATCTCACACAGTTGGTTATTTCTTCAAATATTTGGAAATAAAAATTTACCCATAGAGCATAGAAATACCCTAACAAAAAGGAAATAGTAAATACTGTGCTTGTCCTGCTACCGCTGAAACTCCTGCTTACTGCTGCCAGAAGCTGAGGAAAGAAAAAAACCTGGAAGATCAACAACCCACTTTTGTGGAAATGGCTCAATCGGGATGCAGCTAAGGATTCCTAAAGCAGACCTGTTCAGCTGCAGTTCTGTTCCTGTTCTCTCCTCTTCCGCTACTCTTTTTACTAAAGTAGCCAGTCCAAGAACAGCATTCAGTAAATTAAAAATGTCCTCCACTTACCGACCCAAATTCAACATGAGAAGACACAAAAGAGATCCACAGCTTTCATTTCATGCAGGGTGCTGGAACGTAGCCAGATAAATGGCAAGAACTCTTATTTCTCTCAAGAAGTCTCCTACGGACCACTGGCACAGTTACTAGAACCAGGGTAAGAAAGGTACATACATCCAAGGAAGCAAGTAAGGAAGGAGCAGGAATGAAAGAACGACAGCAGATTAAAAAGACTCCATAATCTGATATTCACTAGTCTGATTTGGTGTAAAATTTTTTTTTAAATAAGCAAAGAGAATTTACTATAAAAAAAATCATTTAGGTCTAACTACTCTGGTTTGAGAATCTGCTTGGAATAACTAACAAACCAAAACAGCTTTTACAGAAATATATTTTAAATTTGCTTTCAAATTGATGTAACCTGGAATGCAGTTACTAATAAATACATGAACCTCATTTTTAGATACTGTCTCACAGACTTTTGCTGTAAGTACAGTCACACTGCAGTAGTATACAGGGGCAGCTGATCTAGTTTGGTTACCAGCAGTATAGCCATGTTAGTGCTTTATATGACTAGCCCTCAGCAAAGGGAAGAAGAGGACGGGAAGAGACAAAGAAAACTTAACTATGTCCCAACTACACAAAAAGATTATTTACAGCTCACACTTCCATTCAAACCTAAGATACAAATCTATTCTAAGTCAGGATTAATTAGTTATGGTGCTTATGACACTATATTTAAAAATCACTCTGAAAGATCAGAGATTCCATTGTGTGATTTCTTATCGTCATGCTTTTGGTTCACTCCTCTCTGTTCATCTAGGTCCTGCTTTTCCCAACAGCTTTTGATCTCAATCTCCCTTGTGTTGCCAGACTCGCATTTTAAGTCCTCCTTCCTGTCCTAGCCCTCTGCCTTCCTCTTCCCCTTGATTTAGCATCAGCTCCTATGAATTTGAGTATTTTCCTTCCGCACTCCTAGAAAAGAGATCAAATTAAAACACTCTGCTTTCACTTTCAATGCCTGGGTTCACACTCCAGTCCACACCAGCTCTGAGCAAAATTTACAGCTCTATATTAGAAGAGCTACTTCGTGAACCAGCATTGGATTTGCCTTGCAAGTAGAAGCAATTATGGCTTTCCAAGTTTCTTTTTGAAAGCAAGCAATACTCAGCATTCAACCACACCCAAGTTACTGATAAACTTTGCAAGACTCTGGTATGTAAGATGTAGTTATTTTTACCCAGTGTTTTGTTAACCTTTAAACTAGTTCTTCAGCCTCAAAGATGACTGCTTGTTTAATAGCAGGGTTCCTAATGAACATCTTGATCAACAAATTCAAAGAATACGCATGCTGAAATGATACTGCAGAGTGATCAAGGGATATGTTAAAGCAGAGAGATATTCTGCATCTCATCTCAACACCACACAAGTATCAAAGCCAACACTGACATACAAGGTGATGGATGCCTTTAGACTCTGCCATTCTCCCAGGGTGTGCGTGTTTTTCATTTTTTTACTTCTTTTTCTCTTACAGTCCTGACCCATTTACACTAACATTGCCTCTCCACTATGTAGATTATCTATTTATTCCAGCTACCAAAACCAAATCTCTGCGGCAGGGAGGGGTGAAGACTTTTTTGGTTTTTTAATTCAAAAATTTCAGTCAGATTTAATCTGAAAGGAAGTTGTGAATTCTCTTAGCAGCGTTTAAAAATACATGCCTCATCACTTAAGCTACTCTAGGACCTCAGGTTAAGTAGTATGGCCAGGAATATGTCAACACCCCACATCACTGAGAAGAATACAGGAAACATACGTTATTTTTACACATTTTATGTATCATCTGTTTCCTGGAGACTAGTTGTTACTGCTATACTCAGCAATGATATCCAGTGATAGGAGATAATCAAGGAGGAAACATTTGGACCAGTTTTACAGATCCATGCATCTTGTGGGGCAAGCGTACACGTGGATATATTTATTTAAAATTACTAGTAATTTCTTTTTTATAACAGGTATAGATCTTTTTCTACTGATTTTTACTGAAAAAAGAAACTGATTTAAGTCTGATATTCAAATAGTTCAAGTTTTTCACAGGACTTCCAGAAAGAAAAATCTCCCATTTTGCAACAAACTACCAAGCTGACCCGAGACAAATACTTTCTAACAAAGTCAGTTCACTGTTTGACTGATTCTTACCACAGATGCAGTCTGAGACCTTGCACAGCAGTTCATCCTTGTGCCTGATGTGCAGGTTGAACTGCTGCTATTTGGGATGACTCCTCTTTTATTTTTCTTAAATGATGAAAATCCTATCTGCTTATCACAAAAAAAAAAAGAAAAAGAAAAAAAAGCATGAAGTAATGGTTCATTTGAAGGGATAATGCATCTAAACAGAGCATCCCCTTCCATTTAAGACAAAAGAAAAAATTCAGAAAACCTCCTGAAAAACAAACACACAGACCAGATTTTTGACCCCTTATATCCAGGCTAGTTACTAAAGGTATATGCACAGATTTGCATGTTCACTGATGCATGGAACTGTATATGGAATTCAGATTTCATAGGAAATGCTTTTAAATAGCTATTCTGAGAAATCAAGATCACTTATTAATATGAAGTACTATGCTGTGTTCACTGACATTCACAGACATCAAGAAAATATGCTTCCGTTTCTTGAAAAAAATTATTAAATCTATCGGTTTGTTGTAAAAGCTTTCAGTTAGAAACGTAAAAATATTTTTCTGGGATCACCCACATGCCAGATGGCAACAGAGAAGCTTTCTACTCAATTCAGAGGCTGAATTAATCTCCTTAGCAGAAACAGATTTGCAATTACCATAGACTGTAACAGAAAAATAATCTCACGGCACAGTTTAAAGTTTAGTACAAGGTAATCCAACCTCTGGAGCTACACAAATTCTCCCCCAAATTTTAGATACTTCCATAAACCACGAGGAAACAAATTCTATTTTAACACAGCATTTTAACCTTAAGCAGTGGTCCTGAGAGAGCCAGCACTTAATTTCCAAATAGGGGACTCTTGAAAGATTTGCCCAGAGCACTACAAATTATCTGAGATTTCGTAACTAAAAACAGAGAAAGCTTAATGAGGAAAGATCTGAAATATATGGAAAATACTGTTCGTAATAAATGCGTAAGCAATTTGAAGATCTCCTTTGCCCAAGTGTCTCTTATGGTAAATGTAAATACCGGTTTGATAACAGACACTGATTCCTTGTATATAATGAAGCATTTTGGCAACATAAGCAACTTATGGCTTGGTGGTGACCAACGAAATTCAGATAAACTAACAAAATCTGGTGAATCCTTCAGATTAATTAATTAAGTTACAGAGACACTTTAGCATGAGAGCTTCTATGTGTAATTAAATTTCTGCACATTAATATCACCGTAAAATTTCCTTAGTACGTACACACTCACAAATCTTTTACTGAATGTATAATAAAACACCACCACTCATACTAATGTCTTGTAAATACACAACTATTCTCAGTTACGACTTTGGTGCCAAGGTGTAAACCATTCAACCACTCAGTCATTTGTACACCAATACTACATAGCACATTTCTGGTAAGATACAGTCAGAAGATAACGGCTGATGAACTACTATCTGTGTTTATTGCTTCGACTTCCTCTTTTTGCCCGCAGAAAATAATACATTTGCAAAGAAAAGACATTGCATCTGTGAAAAAAAATTACATTAATACAGCAGTGAGCAAACCAGAATCTGTAGTATGAGGGGTTGACCCTGGCAGCAGCTAAGCACCACACAGCCACTCCCTCGCTCCCCCTTGCAGCAGGACAAGAGGAGAATCGGAAGAGCAAAAGCGAAAAAACTTGTGGGTTGAGATAAAGAGAGTTTAATAAGCAAAGGAAAGAGGAAGAAAAAAAAACAAAGCAAGTGATGCAGAGTGGGGAAAAAGAGAAAGCCTTGACACTGTGCAGGTACTGCTCAGCAACAGCCAAAACACTGGTGTTACAGGTTATCAACTCTGTTTTAGACACAAATTCAAAACTTGCAGGAAACTGGCACCTTAAAATTTTACCAGAGTTTCACCAGTTTTTAGAATGTCACAGGTGATGTAAGATGTAATTTCATAAAACTTTACTCATGGCTTCAAATGATAAAGCTATCTTTCTTTCTGTTGTTGCTCACTGCAATGTCAAATTTTGTAACACATTGCAACAAAAAAGACATGTATATTGTAACTGATTATATAGTTGTTTGTACTACTATACATTAAAAAGTAATTATTGACCATATGTATTTTATATATGTATTGTATAAATAAGATCACGAAATACAATTTATTAGCATGTTGATGGTACTTTGTGCTACGAGGTTATGAAGTTATACAGTATAAATTACTTAATCAGAACAGTCACACTGCACACATGGGTTCCAACCGCTAACAGGTATTTACACCTCAAAGAAAAACAGACATTATGTAGCCACTGCAAACAAAAACCATCATCCCTATCCCCTGTTCCTCCAACTGATAATTATACCACCACCAAGTGCCAATACAGAAATGGTGAAGAAAAACTATCAGGATCTAACTCATGAGCACTAAGCTTACTCTTGGAAAGAAAGAATTTCCTAAAGCATATTTTAGGAACGTGAGCTGTTCTGAGAGAATGAATGCTACCACTTATTATTTTTTCCCTTTTATATTTATTTCCTCAAATGACACTGACCACAACTGCCTATTTACATTTCACCAAATGAATTGATATTCAAAAGCATAGCTGAATTTACAATATGCAAGTATTCAGGAATCAAAAAAGCAAAGTCTCAGTGGGCCTGAACAACATTTCTGATGCACGAATATTGCTCATTTCAATGATGTAAGCAGCAATTCCAGCAGCTTACTAGCAACTAATTTGAAAAGTGTTCGTTTTAGTTAGATTTCAGAGTTGTACAAGCTCTCAATTCAGAGGAATTATCTTAGTTTTAATAGTTTGCAACATGTGAGCAGTAAAGTGTAACACAAATGAAAATCAAATGAGAACTGGGTGTAAACCACACAATTTCATGATTCTTTCATTGTCAGTCTTTTCAAATATTTCTAGTAGGTAATACTATCAGAATCCTCTTTAGTTTTATTCAATCAAGAGGCATCATTCCCAGCTACCAGGTAAAGAATTATTATTAACAAAGCCCATAAGGTAGAATAAAATATACTGGAATAAAAACAGGTATACCAGCTACTTGTCATAACACTGAGCAGAAATTTAATCCAATCTTTACCCAGAGATACACGTTCTTTCTCTAAACAACACTGCAAATCTGAGAAATCTCCAATATGAACTACATTACTGATGGACTAATGGAGAAAACAGCATTTTGGGCCATGCTCCCCTTTGGTCATACCAGGAAAAAAAAAAATAGTTCTTTTGTGCCTCTTCCTGCTTCTGTCCAGCAAGAGATAACCAGAGAAGTACTGGGGCAACCAAATGACTGCTCCCATCCCGTCCACGTATTCTCATAGACACATTCATTGTTTGCTTTTAAAAAATTAAATTGAAAAGCCTGAGAAGAAGAAGGGTCCAGGGGAGGCCACAAAGATGATCCGAGGGCTGGAGCACCTCTCCTACAAGGACAGGCTGAGAGACTCAGGGCTGTTCAGCCTGGAGAAGAGAAGGCTGTGGGGAGACCTTACTGCAGCCTTCCAGTACCTGAGGGGGGCCTATAGGAAAGATGGGGAAAATAGTTTCAGCAGCGCTTGTAGTGAGAGGACAAGGAGTAATGGCTTTAAAACTAAGGGAGGGTAGATTTAGACTGGATACAAGGAGAAAATTCTTTACAGTGAGGGTGGTGAAACACTGGAACGGGTTGCCCAGAGAGGTGGTCGATGCCCCATCCCTGGAAACATTCAAGGCCAGGTTGGATGGGGCTCTGAGCAACCTGATCTAGTTGAAGATGTCCATGCTTGTTGTAGAGAGGTTGGGCTAGATGGCCTTTGAAGGTCCCCTCCAACCCAAAACATTCTATGATTCTATGAGAAATTCTGAATATTTTAACTTGATGTCTGCCCATTCATGACATACCAGTCCTTTGATATGTTTTAATGTGAAAGCTCTCCCTGCTCATCAATGGTGAGTAAAAATTTGTCTTTTTTTCTATTTTAGTCCAGAAACCTGCCTGCTACCTTTCTCATGGGCACTCATTACACTAATTTACTTCACTTTGACCTCATTTTGGGCACATTTATCTTGCCATCAGACAGCTTTCTACATGATATAGAGTTCATCTGTTGGTAAAAACACCAACCAGTTAATCAATACAAACTCAATCTGTCCTTTCTGTAATAACAATAAAAAGTGAATTATGGAAAGGGAAAGAAAAAAAAAAAATCAGAAGCTCTAACACTGCTGCTTTAGTTCATAATACTGACAGATATACCTGAAGTTCTAATTAGGCTTATTCTTGTTAAAATAGAGGTGTTTCCATTTCATAGTTTCCACTATTCTTTTTTCTTGGGACTACCTTTAGTATTAGCTATGTTACAAATGTTACGTATGTTACTGTATTACATATGCACACTTTTTCAAAGGCAATATTTACCTGCTAATACATCCTTATTGACACAGGCATCTCACTTTTTTAATAACATTGATTTGAATCTAACACTGCTGTGTTAAGAGGTTAATTGAAACTCTATTACCATGCATATACAAGGCATAAATTACTTTTCACTATTAAGCAATTGCATGAATCTCACAACAAAACACATAATATAGCTGAAAATTGTGTTGCAGACAAAGAAGAACAGCTACTAATTTGGAATATCATTTTCTGCTATCCAGATAGTTGGTTAAAAATATTTCTCTGTGGTGCAATTTTAGGGAAGTTAAATGCAAAGATAAAAGCAGACCTACAGTCTGTTTGTCTAGAAAAATAGTGACAGACTAAGCCCTTTTCTAAGGTCAGCATTAATTTTTAAAATACATTAATAAAAAATTATTGAAAATTATAACATATTTCATATTTATTAATCCAAGCCATACTGCAGTATTAAGCATATCTACTACGCAACGCTATTTTCAGCGATTTTTAATATCACACCATTAGCTACAGTATGATTGTTGCCTTTCTTTAAACATACATATTTATCAAAATGTATATGATTCATTAGTTCTCACATTTAAATTACGAAACCATATGCTGTGACTTTTCAAAAAGAGAGATAGAACTGTAACAACAGCAAGGAAGGGGCAGTAGGTATTGTATATCACGGCTTTCCAAGACTTCAGTACAGGTAGAAGAAAAATATTACCGTCACCTAGATAGCTTATGTAATACAACCTCAAAGTCCCAAAACTTTTGTTCTAAGTGTTTATAACTATGAGGATACATAACAGCACTAAAAGACTATTAGGCTTCTACATAAAGACAAAACCACTGGGAGTTACTTCCACAGAATCCTTTAATCACTTATCTAAAGTCTGCATAAGATGATTAAAGCCACATTGCCACTCACCACAAGTGAAAGGGGCCTCTTCCAAGAAACAACACCAATCAATCCTGACAACAGGACCTGTAATAAAGAGAGCAGGGTCACCAGAGACACATAACATTTATACCAGTGTCATTAAAAAAAAACACTAGTAAGTATTAAGATGAAGCTTAATACACAATCATGATGTGTATTTCCAGAGTGCTGGAAAGCAACTGCTAAAAAGATAATGTCTCCATTTTATTCTCAACAAAAAATAAACAGAAGTACTGCTAAGATGTTTTTTAAAATAAATTTCAATCCAGCTGCCAGATCCAAGTAATTCTGATCAGATTACAATAGGTCTTCAAACATCTTCTCTCCCAGTCACAAATGTTATCACCACTAAAAGAGAGTAAACCTTTAGGGTAAATTTTCTTGTGGTCTCTTAGCATCATTGAAAATTAGCTCTCAAAAAGGAAAGTAAAGATAGGACAAGTACAAAATCAGCCAGGGTATCCAGCTAAATGATCAAAGGGGTGTTTTTTGGTTTTGTCCCACCTACCCAGCCTAACAACCACACTACTTCATCTTATGTTTGAAAAAGTCCATGTACATTCATTAAAAACCTATATTTAACATACATATACATTATGCCCTCCACTACAAGCCAAAAGCAAGTGGGATTCAGACCTTGATACACCTAAGCTGCTCTTAGGTACTTTAAAATCACATGCAAGTTACAGCTGAGACACCATAAGCTTTGCATACAGTTAAAAATATAGAGAGAAATTGGAGCAGAGGGCTTAGGGATATTGACCCTGGGCTGGAAAAAAAGGTGTGAAAGAACCTTTTCATTAAAATGTTTTATTAAAAAAAAAAGTAAACTAGAATACAAATAAAACGCATTGATGCATGATGTATTTATTTCATGAGTACGCAGTGTCATTTTTTTCACTTCAGTTTGTGTAAAGAATTTGTCTAACAGTAACTCGTATACTTAGCTAGCCTGATACAATCATTATGAAATCCTCCTGCAACTGCTTAGAATAAGCTCTGGTGTCATTATTGCTCTCCCAGAAGCTAATGAATACCCTTGGCCATAAAATTAGATTCAAGGTTGGTTGAAATTCAAATGCCAGAAAGTCACCATTCCCACTATGTCACACTTTACTAGCAATCTTTTAGGTATAATAACAGTAGAGCTTAATAATTAAAAATGCATCTATATATAAGCCACCACAGAAGCGATGAACACTGTAGTGGGAACCAGGCTGTAAACAGTCTGTCTACTGAAGCTGGGTGTGAATGTGGGAGAAAGAGCTGTTGGTTATATAGAGAAGTTGGATTGTGGAGCACCCAGGTTAAGCTTTCACTATGTCTAGTCTGTGGCCATTCATACTGCAAGCATGTTTCAAACATATTTCACAACGTGATAATATCCACAACTGCTGCAGCTGTTGAAAACATTATTCAGGAAGACAGCATGCTGGAATATGCACCTTTTGATATGTTCTTTAGTAGCTATGCCTTTAAAAAACACCTCAGATGAGGTTCAACAGTAAAACCTTAATGTTAGTTTTTTAAGCCAAGTACAAATGCAACAGATGAGCAGGCATAAACGCACAGTAAAAAGTGATCCAAAATCAGGATATGGATACCAAAGACTATTCAGATGATCCCTCCACGCAAATGTGCATAGTTCGTATTTTACAGCATAAAAGCTACATACTTCTGGATGTTGGCCAAGCCAGGGAAAAACTGAGAATTACATTTCTGCAGTTAATTAAATTTGCTCACATAGCTATGTTAGCTTATTATTGCTGTATGATAACTCTCTGGGCTGATAGTCCTGTAATGTGAAACTGCACTCAAGAAGGTAAAATGACATGGTTAGCTAGTTTGTCTGCAGGCTAGACAGCAACATGCTCTCAATTAAATAAATGGGATGGCTGAAATAGTGAGGTTATTAAAGAAAACCCTTTAGGAAACACAAGAAATTGGCTTCCAAAACAGAGCATGTATTGGTACGTAAAATACTCACACATAAGCCAGTATTTCTCAGTCACCAAAAGTGATATGTTCAAAGTCAAGACCTTCTAGTGTGCTACCTATGAGTAGCAAATCCTTAATCTCACTTAATGCACTACAGAATCACAGAATCACAGCATGGTCGGGGTTGGAAGGGACCTCTGTGGGTCATCTAGTCCAACCCTCCTGCCGAAGCAGGGTCACCCACAGTAGGCTGTAGAGGACCTTGTCCAGGTGGGTCTTGAATATCTCCAGAGAAGGAGACTCCACAACCTCCCTGGGCAGCCTGTTCCAGTGCTCCGTCACCCTCAGAGGG
>Ga0065711_1047141_pt1 | contig 12505 bp, 10 predicted proteins | sample Hoacrofraction12_FD_59098 | JGI IMG/M metagenome (GOLD analysis project Ga0065711, IMG submission 59098) | Hoatzin crop microbial communities from Cojedes, Venezuela - Epithelial fraction 12 v2 (version 2) | ecosystem: Host-associated > Birds > Digestive system > Esophagus > Crop | place...
GACCCGCCTGGACAAGGTCCTGTGCAGCCTGGTGTAGGTGACCCTGCTTCGGCAGGGGGGTTGGACTAGATGACCCACAGAGGTCCCTTCCAACCCCGAACATTTTGTGATTTTGTGATCCCAGAGTTTCTTTGTGTAGCATATAAAACTTATAAAGTCCTAAGGAACCCTGCTTTAAAATAGCAAATTCTCATTTATCTTCTACATTTAATATTCTTTTCATGACTCCACACCAGCATGCAGCAAAGAAACAGCATATCAATTATCTGCTCTGAGCATTCATTTTCTTTTGCAGATATTTCTCTCTGTTATTCATTAATGCACTTCCAAACATCAATTAGTTTATTTATTATAAACCCGCGTGTGTTTTGTTTGACTTTTTTCTACCTTCCTTTCTTCTCCATCAAAGCTCTTTGTGAAGGGATGCTTCCCATTCATTTACCGAGAGCCTCACTGCCTTGCCCCTTCCCAGTAAACCGCTCTTACTGGCACGCCAGCTCCATCTCTTTGCCAAACCGGAGCGCCGTCCAGTCACACAGCCGCTGGTTAAGCCTCTTTGGACTGGCTAAATCTCGGTGAAAAGGAGGGGGCTGACTCGAGTCTGTCCACACAGGCAGCCCTCTTCTTGACTGGCAGCAAAGTCACAGCAATGCTCTTGGCGAAGCTCAAGACGGAGCTTCCCTTGATGCGGAGCTGGGAAGTAGCACCAGGACGTTGCCGCTCGGGTCACCAAGGCTCACACCCCATAGAGACACTCCTGGGAAAGGCAGCAATTCTCCGCAGACTTGGGTGATTTTCATAAGCCATTAGTTGTTTTCTTCAGTTGCTTACCTCCCACCTTAAAATAATAAACATGTCAGCCTACAGCAAGATAATCCATTATTTACAAGACAAGGTGCCCGCAGCGCTAAGCGAAGGAGTGACGAAACCCAGGTGCGCGTGCTTCCCACCGCCAACATTTCCTCGGCTTCCCAGTTAACCGTTTCGCAGCAGTTCAGTGGCAGAACGCAAGCTCATCGCTTTTAGAAACAGCATGACCGGTCGCCCGAGGAGGAGCTGCGCAGGTTGCTCCCCGCTGCCCTTCTGCCGCTCGCCCTCGGCTGAAGGTGACCGATGGCCGGAGCTGAAGGGCAGGGTGCCGAGCCGGGCTGCGCAGAGCCCCGGCACTCTGACGGGCGTCCCTGGGGCTAACGTTTGGCTGCGGGGCGGTGGCAGTGGGGAAGGACATTTTAAGCGGCCATGACCACATCTGCAGCGAGCAGCTAGCTGCTGCCTCGGGCACCATCTGCTCGGACTTGGGTTAGTTTTATTTTGAGCAAAGGCTGCGATGGTTTTGTCTCCACTGAAATGCGGTTTTAGCTTCTGCCTTGCTTGCCTGAATGAACAGAGAGCACAGTGCTAGATGTCGCCTGAATGTAAATTGTTTACTTTAAACCAACTGCTCCCTATTACAATCTTTGTTTGTTTGCCTTCCTCATTGTAATAAATTAGAATCCCCTACAACACAGCGGATGTTGATGACTGAATAATAATTAGCACTAATAATCCGTTTGGGACTGCGCAGGTGTTATTCAGAAGACAGAAAGAACGAACAAGTTGTTTGGTGAGCTGCAAAACTGATGAAACCCAGGTTCCCAGGGCTGCAAGGCTGGAGCAGGGACCCAGCCTTCCCTGCCGGAGGGCGGCGAGTGAGTCCCTCTCTCCTTCCCTCAGCTGTAGCTTCCATGAAACTACAGCAACCTGGTATTTCTGAGACTGTCACAGCTCTGTCGCATGTCTCTAGCATTGGCCAGGTGGATGGAAAGTTGGGAGGTGGGCAGAAAAGAAAAGTTTGAAGGAAACTGCGCTAAAAAATGAATAGGCGCTCTTCTTTACCCGGCTACCTATTGTCATGAACCCTGTAGGAAAAGAATGTCTTTGAGGCATCCATCTTTTTTTCATCACATCTGAAATGGGGGACCATCCTGTAGGTCCCCTCCCCTGCCTGCAGCCCCGCAGCACCCAGAGAGAGGGAGCAGCCCCGGCACCCTGCGGTGGCACCGGCGGGGGAGAAGCAGCCCTCCGCGGGCCGAGTCCAGCTGGCCCGTTCAGATGTCTGCGCTGCCGGGGCAGCGTCACAGCCCAGAAGCACCGGTCCCTCTCCCTGGGCTGCACAGCCCGCCTGGCCCGCCAGTGCCAGTGCGTCGAGCCCGTCCCTACCAGGACATCCCAAAAGAATCACTTTTTTTTGTTGTTGTTTTTATTAAATCAGACTAAAATTACTGCTGTGGGGGTTTTTTTGTCTTCATAGCAAACCTTAATTAAACTGGTGCAATTATAGGTATCTCACAGGTTTAGTCTTCCATGTTTGACTGCGTGTGGAGAGCTGGCACTTTTCTGTGGGTAACACACGCTTTTCTGAGGAGCCGATGGAAGTTTGTAAATAGCTAAAAGTGAGACAGACAGCAACTTCACCTGATGCCAAAGGCAGAGTTAAAGCTGTGCAGTGTTTTCTGTGGAACATTTTGAGTTAAACTCTTTTAATTTATTGTACAATTACAGATTTCTCCCCTAATTAGTAGAGCGGTTAATGATCTTGAGATAAATACTCTCTGGTGCAGGTCAACTACTGTTAGTGTCTCATTGTACAAAAACAATAGAAGCTCTGTAATCACAGGGGTCATGGCTAGAGTTATCAACAAATTTGGGGGTTAGAGTGGGAAAGGGAAAAAAGCAAGAGAGAACGTTCCTTGTCTGCTTCTATAATGGCTCTCCCTCTAGCGGACCAGCTAATTGTTGTTGTTAAGTGTATTAATACAAAAAGCACATGAGGAAGAGAACAAAAAGACAGTACTGGATGCATATGCTAACTATAAGAAGGTGCTGGCAAAAAATTAAGGAATAATAATTTTAAATCAACAGCAATATATTTTTGCATGCAACTTTGCAAAGAAAATTCAAATTTAAAACTAAGGCCCGGAAATGGATTTTGTTTCATATTGAAGTATAAAATGATTATAAAATCATCTGTTATCAAATTCTGTATGTATATTAATTGAAGAAAATTGTGTTCCTTTCCCCAAGTGTCTTCAAGGACTTTGCACATTAATGAACAGTCTGCCATCGGCAAGCCAGGCAGTTAAAATGAAGCTTTTGGCTAAAATTGTTTTTATTTCCTTTCTGATAAGGATCCTCTTAAAGACGGAAGAGTAGTCCTCGCTAACAAAGTTCATATAGAGAGAACTGGCCTTTTTTAAAATCCTTCTGTACAGACCCAGGTTAAAGCAGGAATTACCTGCGTCTCATCTATTCAAGCCATAGTGTCATTCCACTCCTAAATGGAATGGTAGCCGGGACTCTTCAGAAAACATGGAGTCAGGCCACAACAAGCAGCCGGACGCTCCTTTGAGCCACTTGTCCTTGTGTCCAGCCATCAGAGGTTTCCACTCATCCATTCCTCGGGTTAGTGCTTTATACATGGACCAGGAAAAGAAAGCGCCCCAGCTGTGACTTCTCTCCTTCAACACCGATTAGAAGTAACTCAAACTTCCCTTCGGGAGCTGTGACACCATTTTTCTGCTCTGGGGGAGGACGGGACTGCGGACGGCAGTGCTGCTGTGGGTCGTGGTGCCGGGGGCCGAGTGCTCGTGTTACCTCCTGGGGCAGACCGCGCAAGCTGCGAGCGCTCGCAGGTGCCCCTGCCACCAGAGTGGGCTCAGAGGGTCTCTGCCAGCAGCGGCAGCAGCCTCAGCAGCCCTCCTTCCCCCTGCGCGTGGCTGGCCATGATGCTCCCCGCCACCCTGCCGCCACTCCGTGAGCGGTGACCTCCTGGGTTGAAAGCCGCCCTCCACCTGGTAAATGGAAATAAACCCTCTCAAGTTCTCGTCCTTTCTCACTTAAAGGCCATTTACTTGGAGGTTTCAGCTTTGCTGGAGGGAATGTGAAGGTACTGTCACATATTTAGCTGGTTTAAGGCAAAGTGGTTAGCTGATACAAATCTGACCTGTCACATATAGATTTCTTTAAGTAGCCAGAAATTTAATTTAACTGTACAGAGTTGCTAGCACCAGAGCTCTCCTTAATTCCCTTCTTGTTACCATTTTTGTTTTCCTATTAAAAAGCCAGAAATGGTGTAAGCAAGTGCACCTCCATGGAGCAGGAAGGCTGCAGCGGCATGCGTCAGTCCAGTAGCACAGAGCCACTGGAACAACCACAGGAACAGGGCACCATTCTCAAGTCACACTAAAATTATTGGTTTTCTTTTGCCTGGACACTCACAGCACTGCATGTTTTCAGACAGGTCTTGGATGCCTTGATTACAGAAAAGCGTACAGATTTTTTGAAGTGTCTTTTTTCCAAAGACTGCTTTTTAGTTTTGGAATATGACCTTGTGCAAAGCAACTATGCCAAAGCCTATTAAAGTAATAATTAACTTTGGTGGACTTTGAATCATATCCAAATAAAACTGGGAATTTATCGCCGTGTTAGTCCCCTCCACACTTATTGAATGATTCCACTTTGTGCCAGGTATTGCTGCTACTGGAGGTCGCACTTTCTTCTTAACCTTGATTAGTGATCTCCGTTTTATGTTATTATTTAGAATAGCCTTTCTCCCACTGACCTGAGCTATCCACTTTACATCACGTATAGAAATAACTTGATGAGTACTCCTAGTAGCTTGACTACTACTCAGCTGTAGAAATCTAGAAAATGTTTACTGTGGTCAGCTGTTGCGTGATGCTACTGTAAGTCAGCAGCAGAATAAACCACTGCAGCACTGGTATTTCTGCCCGGAAAAAGGAAAGTGTTAGTAAAACACATCTGGAATATACAGTTATGCCACACTAAGGGCTCCAAACTACAGGCTAATAGCAATAATAATAATAATGATAATAATAATAATAATAATAATGCACTCATCTGCCATCTAATTAAGATGCTCTTGATGTTTTAAAGTAGCGTACTCTCAAAACCAGTCCTTCTGATAATTCCGTAACAGAACAGGGTCAGTTGTAAGCAGGTCACTCTAACTGAGGCAATTTAATATATGTGCGTAAAATTGAAAATAGACAAGATTTATCTCTGCCTAGATGCTAGTGTATTACAAACACGTCTTTTATTCCTTTGGCCATGCTTTACAATCAAGAAACCAATAACTTCTTACAGACTAATGTTCTATTGAGGGCTGTTTGTGTTATGACCGATTTTTTCCACTTCTTTTTTTTTTTTTTTTCCAGTTCTCGGCACAGTTCAGCATGTTCCAGACCATCAAGGACCAGCTAGAGCAGCGGACCCGGATCCTGCAGGCCAACATCCGGTGGCAGCAGGAGGAGCTCCAGAAGATACAGGAGCAGCTCTGCCTGGTCCAGGACTCCAGCGTACAGGTGCGTTGCTGCTGGGAGGGGCAGAGCGAAGCGTCCTCTCTCGCGTGGCCATTGATAGCATTGGCAACTTGAAATTAGCTTGATAGCATTGGCAACTTGAAATTAGGGTCCAGGAAATCTGGACATGTGGAAACCAGCTCATGTGAATGAGGATGTTGCCCTCTGAAAGTCTCCTGAGTAATCTACATCAAAAAAGATTTAAGAGCTCTCTGGAAAAAAAGAAGGAAGAAATATCTCAACCTTAGGAGGAGGAGAAGAATTCACATCATTTACAGTAACATTTTAAAACTTTAATCTACTGAGTCTTCAAACTGAGCAGCTGTAATAGAAAAGTGTTCAAGTTCAAACTTGGCACTGATTATGTCTCTCAAGTTCATTAGCTTCCATCCAGTCACTGCTTGCTTCATGTTGGCATCACTCGTGCTCTGTATGTCGTCTGTCCAGCTCTTCCTTGGCAAACGGCCCCCCTCCAAGCAGTGCTCATCTCTTTCATTCACCCCGTTCTCCTGACCCTACCCAGCCCAGATACAGAGCACAAGAGATTAATTTCCTTGCCGCCTTAAAAAAACCCAAACCTCTGCTGATGTTCATTTGTTCACACCTGGGAGGTGTCTGAATTCGTGCTTCATTGGATCAGCTTAAGCCTTTAGGGTGAAGCTGACAGAGCCTGCTCTTCTTCTGCCTGATACCTCCTATGCAGATCTAGAATTCACTAAGTACAGTACCTGCTTTTAATTCACCAAGTACAGTATCTGCTTTGTACTACCCCTTATGTCTAACAAAGCTCAGAAATAATAGCAAGTGCAGTTCAGTACATTGCAGGTTTCACTTAACAACAAACGGACAAGTCATCCAGTTTTATGGAAGTTTTCTAAACACAGGGTGATTACTGCTGTGTTCCTCATAATTTACCTATAAATGCCAGGTCAAATGACCCTTGCTGGAAATATTGCATTGGGGACCCACTGTAGGCGTTGTACTAACAGGATTTTTTTAGAAGACAAGCTCTGTCACAGAAACAAATGTCTCAAAGAACATTTTAAGCACAGGATGAAAACCTGGGACCTGATGAAGTCAGCGGGAATTTTGCTCCTGACTTCCACAGAAACAGACTCTCACCCCGCAGCAGCATCTGTGAAATGCAGTGTCACATATTAAAAGAAATTGGGATGGTATGTTTAGACAACTAAGGGATCAGTGAAGCCAAATTATAAACTCTGCCACCTGAGTTGTTGCATGTGCACTGCTGTGGGACAGCACAGCAGTGGTGGGTCCCAAAACCAGGATGGCACCAGTTCCTGGTGCCATATAAGCATACAGGTAGACCAGGTTTAACTTAGTGCATTTCTTCTATCAGTTCTGCGCTGACTTTGATTAATGGGAAGAAAAAGTCTCTCTGCAATTAACTGGCCTTCAGTTCGGAATTATGTCATATGTCTGAAAGCTATTATTGTTATTACGAATACCAAGAGACGTGATATTCTCACTTCCTCTCTTTTTAATTGGGTGAAAACCATTACTCTCTCCTGGTGAAGTCTTCAATAGTCACATACACTCATCCTTTTTTTTTTTTTTTTGCATAATTCAGGCAAAAATAGAAGATCATAGCACATTCTTATATGCAGGAAACGGATTTGATTTTTACATAGCTGTCCCCCATGTGCGCTACAGCACATTTAATAACCCGAAGACCGTGGGACAGATTCTCAGACACGCTCACAGAGAGCTCAAGCAGAGAGAAGAGGAGGTCCAGTGGGTAAATGGTGGGTAGTTCTGTATTGCCCATCCCACAGCAATTTGCAGCTCTGAGTTACACCATGATCCTCTCCCCCAAGAAGACTGTTTGGACCAAGTATTTTCAGACCCGTACAAGTCCTCTAGTGTCAGTACTGAGCGGCCTACTGCAGATGCAGAACTGAGAGGCAGGGAGCCTGGAGGGCAGCTCGGAAATGCAGGGGCTGCATATGTGCCTGAGGGGGCAATGCTGGACAGGGAGGGCCATCCTCTGTAGTTTGAGTGCCTTTCAGTCTCCTCAGAGCATCCAAACAAGGCGATGAGATGCAAGCGGTCACACTGCCTCACGGCCAGGGTCTTTTCCTTCTCCCACTTTGTTTAGGTTAAAAAAAAAAACCCATAAAGATGTTACTGTGCTGTTGCAGGGATAGAGTGAGACCAGGAATTAGCTTTTTCTTGTTTGGCATGGAGGCAACTTAAAAGAAAGCCTCACACTTTTGCGTGCAGCCCTTCTGTGACTCACAGGCAGCTAGGAGTAAACTGTTAAATCAGAAATCCAGCCACGTGCTTTGCCGCCCAGATTTCATCGTTCAGGGAGCTGGATGTCTGCAGACATTGATCTGTGTCTATTATCAGAGCTACAAAGCATAGTAGCAAACAGGCAAGTGTTGCTATCAAGCACATTTCTGGTTTCTTTAGTATTCCGCGTAGAAGAGTTGTAAGCACAGAGGAGTGCCGTAGGCTGTCTGAAAAGGGGGAAGTGTTCTCTGGTTTTCCCTCGTTAGCTGATTTATTAGCATATCTTCCCCACTGGTTCACTCCCTTCCACACAGAAGAGAACGGGTAGCTCTGCAGAGAATTAGGCCCCATTTCCATTTCCTTCAGAGATCTTCAAAACTGCAGTACGGCAGTCCACCTAGAAACACTTTCTCAACTGGACAGACGTTGAGCACAGTAGTCGGCATTAGAAACTATTTCCAAGAGCCTTGTGCAATGAAAGATGAAACTAGCAGGAGGGTTGTGGGCCCTGAACAAAAGTGTTCAAAACTCCGTTAAATCCCTGTTACTGCTCTTCCTGACAAACGAAAGTGTGAAGGACAGGATCAGCAAGAGTAACCTCAGAAGTCTGAAGGATGCTGTGTCTGCTCCAGATTTGAGCCATCTAGCTAATGAATTGCGGATGGGGAGGAAGGCAGCAGGGCTGAGCCTGACCAGCCTGCAAGAACTACAAACGAGACCGTCCAAAGCCACCCATCATTTGCAAACCAGTCTCCCTTCGAAGTCAGTGAATCTCAGCTTCTCGGTGCTGTGCTTCTCATCTTTCCATATTTCCATAGAGTCTTGATGTCTGTAACGATGAGCCCGAAGGCTATAAACCCCTGATTATCCAAGGGACAGGTAGAGTCAAAGAGCCATTTTCCTCACGACGTCTTGCCAACGTGATTCATCCATTAGCTGTAGGGACCATCTATCTCGGAACGCGGGGGCAGAAGTGTCAGGGGGTCCCTCCCCTCCCTCGCTGCTTTGCTGCGTATGTTAACAAGCTGGCCAATTAAAAAATATTTGTAAGATGCTTCACTGACCTTCCAGTCTGCAAATTCAGCCACGAGATGTGTCATTAGCAGCAGTGCAGTTAGGGGGCTACTAATTTATCTACTTGGATTTGCTCAGGCTGGGAAAGATTTCATTCTTCATTATGGGGTTTCTGTTGTTATTTAAAGCTGCCATATTTCAGTGTCTCAGGGGAATTCAGGCAGAACTACCACAAAAGAGGCATATTATTCAAAAAAAAAAAAAAAAAAGGAAAGTTTTGTACAAATGAAGCGTGTTCTTGCTTTTAGGCTTAACTAGCAGGTAGAAATTCCACGCTTCAGTCCTCTCACAGGTTAACTTTTGTTTTGATGAGGCATCCTGAGTCTTCCAGTTCTGCAGGGACGCGGGTTAAATGGCACCATTGCTTCCTGCCCCGAGTTTATTTTTCCAGGACATTTATGTTCAGACAGTAATAATGCTGCTTTGGCCATTATAACGCAACAGAGGGTCCCTAGGTAAGAAACACTCAGAGCCCTCTCAGAGTACAAACACGTGAACAAATAAAACTGGTTTACTGGGATAAACTTTGTTGTGAATTTACAGCGTGTTACCTGACAACCATTAACCGTGCACGCTCCTGCCCAGCCTGGTAATTGCAAAGGAGGCTACTTTGCTTTCTTGCAAGGATAAGCTCCTTGGCCTTCATCTGGAACTAAGGCATGCACACAGGCAGAGTAAGTCATTTGCCGCCAAGTTCATGCCCTGCCTGGCATTCGCGTTGATAGATTTTGACTTTGCATTGGATGAACTTAGTATTTCCCCACCACTATGTGCCACGTACAGGGAGGACACTTAAGATAATCCTCCTAAAGGTCTTAATTTGTGGTGATCTGGCCAGTACAAGTGGGCTTACACTACCCATCACATTTTCTGAAACACACCACTTGCTTTACCTGTTCTTAATTGCATATCAAAAGTTTTATATCAAATTTTATATCAATGGCAACCAGTTTCGTTGCTGGAGCTAATCAAGTGAGTTCATTTACCAAATGTGTCCAAAGCTTAGCTTCTCTATACAGAAAATAAACAAGAAAATTAATTTTCATAATTTCTGTCTTTGATTTATCCATAATAAGACCTATTTACTTGGCAGAAGTTGCAAGACCATCTGTCTTTCTGATATGTAATGGCTCCAAACCCAGTAAGCAGTGTTTTTAAAAAAAACACTCGGAGCTAGTTTCAGACCTGCTGTGAGCAGCCCCAGCTCTGTTACCTGACCCATTTATTTCTGTTCTATCAGACATCTTTGAGATGTGGTTAGCCTACAGCACCTGAAACAAGCTGTTGCTTTAGGTCCATTAACATTTTCATGAATTGCCCCCCTCTCTCAGCTGATTAGTGTAAGCTTTGTCTGTACCTTTTCTCTCAGTAAAATCTCGGCACACAGAAATTCATTAAAAATTTATCATAATTAAATAAAAACCGTGTTTTAAAAGCTAGATAAATAAGCACAAACATGATGGATCAACCCATACTTACGTAAAGAAAAGCAATGCATTGTGCCAGTCCTTCGGAGAAGGATATGGGTTTTTTCCAAGAAAAATTAGAGGGGACATAATAGTTTAGGGAATTGTTAATACAGCAATAAGCTGCAGAAAGGCATACTAATTACAGGGAGTACCTCAGACCTGCTAGGCATGAGACTGATGGATGAATAACGAAGAGAATAATTGTGATTCTGATTTCATTTAAACCCCAGCTAGCTCCACTTAAGTTGATGGAGTTCCTCATTGTGTAGAAGTGGTGTGGAATCAGAATCAGATCAAAAAATTCCTTCAACTACCTGGGATGCGCACCTCTGCACAGTCCTGGTTGGCGAAAGGCTAGGTTTGAAATATTGCAAAGATAGATTGTAGCATTAATAATTTGTAGTTTTAAAAGATGCCTTTTTCTGCTGTACAGGTATAATAAAAGAAATAGCCCCTAGAAAAGCAAAAATTCCCAAGCCCTACAACTTTTAAAGAAGAAATCCTCAACTTGCAGTGGAGGCATGGGGAGTATACCATTCACAGAAACACAAACAGAGGAGCTGCGAGCTCTTTTGCACAAGCCAGATGCATGGCACGGTTAGGAAGAACACCAGGTGACAGTTACCTGATGGGACATCAGATAAATGACAGTGACTGTCTGTTTACACATCTCAATGATAAGCACACGGCCGTTCAACATGGACAGCTCTGGCCTGACTGTGGCCTCATTAAAAACATTTGACAACCCAACTGTATGCAAGGTGTTGAATTTCCAGAGACAAATTCAAAAGCAGCCCTGTCTGAAAGGCAGGCTGATTTTGTTGAACGGAGAAATGAAAGGACTGAAAAGACATGGAGGTACTCTCTTCTCTCTGGTCAGGATGCCCCAGAACACAGTGAATGTACAGGGCACTGCTCTTACGTGGGCTGTGCCTGCCCCACGGAGAGAGGACTTTTACCTTCAGGACACATTTCATGAGCTATGAGTGCACTTGCAGAACAGGAAATCAAGAAACTAGAGACAGCAGAACTGTTAATGTAGGAAAGACAGGTGATTTCCAACTAACAGTAAATGCATAATGAATCCAGAAACGTGATAACTTTATTTTAGAATATATTTTTGGATTTAATGCTGTCACCTTCGTTATCCAAGACAGCTGGGCTATGTAAATAAACCCTCTTCGCTTCTTTTCCAGATGTTCCTACAGCAGCCGACGGTGTCCCTGAGCTTTAGCAATCCTCAGCAGTCAGAGCCGCAACAGCTACAGCAGAGGTCAGGGGCCATTTCTCAGCAGCAGCTCGTCCCCAGTCCTCAACTTCAAGGGCAAATTGCATCTTCGCAAACAGCGAACCAGCAAGCACTGAGAGAAGCAAGCGTGATATCGAGCCAGGTAATCTTTTCTTTGAATAGAGAAGCATTTATATGGAAAGATGACACCGAGCTGTTATCAAGCAAGCAAGTAAAATCATGTCACTCCTGTAAGCATACCTTTGCCTCTCCTTCCCTATTCTCTTACGTAAGTGCAGGCTATATAAAGGGTCTCCCTACAGCATTCACTTTACCTTAAACCCCTTTTTTTAAGACCTCAGCCATGAGGGTTACTTGAGCGGCTGTTTCAGCTTGAAAACCGAGCAGGGGGGCACGCAAAAGGTGTGGATGACTTATTTTTCTTCAGCTGATCGCGAAGGAAACCTGGCAGGCCACACTGGAAACTAGCAGTGGCAGTGGCAGCGGTGTGACCTCTCAAAGTCAGCTGTAGCCCTGCTCGCTCCCGGGACGCAGCCGGACGCCAGCGGCAGGGCGCAGCCCGCTGCCTGCTGCGGTGGCACACGGCTGGGGCGCGCCGGGGTTCGCCTGAGGCCCCCAGGCGGTCGGGGTGACGGATCCCTGCGCCAGGAAATAAGGTTCACCCTCGGTTAGTCGTACCGGAGACCTCCGAAAGCTACTTCGCTCCCGTTCCTGCTCCCTGAGCCCGCGGCGAGCCCGGCCGCGCTGTTCTCTTCAGACCCCTCCGCTGTAGCCGTCAACCGCCTACATACCTGTACCGTAATGACCCCATTACAATAAAAAGTGTATCCGTATTATAAATAGAAAAAAAAAAAAAACACCCACTATGTTATTCTTTCATAAGGTTTATACCCATCATCGGGCTTTCCCGGCAGTGCTACTCGCACCTGGCTTGGCTCCTGTGCCTTGGCGGAGTGCCCCGCTCCCCGGGCTCTGCGGGCCGGCAGCGGGCGGGGAGGCCGCGGGGGGCTGCGGGAGCGCTGTCCGGCGCCGCCTCCTGTGCCCTGAGGGCAGCGCCCGGGCGGCCGCGCTCACTCTCGCTCTCTCCCCGCTCTCTT
>Ga0065711_1047142_pt1 | contig 12504 bp, 7 predicted proteins | sample Hoacrofraction12_FD_59098 | JGI IMG/M metagenome (GOLD analysis project Ga0065711, IMG submission 59098) | Hoatzin crop microbial communities from Cojedes, Venezuela - Epithelial fraction 12 v2 (version 2) | ecosystem: Host-associated > Birds > Digestive system > Esophagus > Crop | place...
CACACCCCGCCCCCCGCCCCGTCCCCCCAGTCTAGCTCCCCCTTCTTCGTGACTTAAATCAAACCTATAGAGCCCTCTATTGGTAAAACTTCAGATGGCTACAGATGGCTACAGATGTTTCCTCTGTGGAATAAGGACGCAGCACTCGTCATAGCCTGTGGCATCATGCTCCAGCTGAAATCAATGGCAGGTGTTTTTGGACTTGGACAGCATTAGCAAAGGATCCTGAGAGAAATGGTCTGTCTTATTCCTCAGGTATGAAACTTCATTTTTTCTTAATGCAGCAGCCCTACACAAGTGGTTGTTGTGAAACTTGAGCACAACATCACCACATAAACCCGTAACACTTCTAACAGTGCTTTGTTCCCTTCACAAATGTTTCAGTTTCTGGAAAGGATGCAAAATATTACATCTGGCCCTGATTTTATATTTCTGCTTTGATAAATACAGGATTTTGACTTGAATCTCAGAAGCTATTTGGGACATCATCCCCTGTTCAGTCCTACAAATTAGTTTTGGCCTTGGGTACATCATAATTTAGGGGCGTAAGGCCAAGTCACCTCAACAACTTAAAAATGCATAACTTTATTTAGAAATATAGGAGAGAGTATATCAGGTGTGGAAGTTATTTCTTTAAAGAAATGTAGGGAGCTAAAACCAGAGAGTCTTTACAGAGGGAGGACTGTTAAGGACTTCAGAGAGATTCTTCTCAGCTCAGACAGCCAAAGCTAAAAAGGAACTTTGATTAGTCCTTATGATTTGGCCCAGAATTTATATTACACAGCCTGGTTCCTGACAAAACTGCTGCTAGTAGCCACATGGATCTAGGCACCTGAGGCACTATTGACTTCACGGAGCCCTTTGTGGGGCAGGCAGGAGGCAGGAAGAGACTTTGCAGGAAGACAGACTGTAATAAACGTCTGCTTTTTTGAGTGACTGTCCATATTTCAGGTTCAACATAGTGGGATTTCACGACCCCCTTAGCTATTTATGTACTTGCATAGGTTCATTAAGATTAGCATTCTGTCATTATTAAGTGGATGTATTTCTTGTTTTATTACTAAGGAAAGGCACTGGCCTAGCCAAGGTAGAAAACTATCATTTCTACTTTGCACATGGAGAACCAAAGTGAAAAAGAAGCTTTAGCCTGCCACCAAAGTGACCTGTGAGTCCGCAGCACGGCAAGACCTGTCCCCAACTCATTACAAATGGGAACTGGTAGGAGTACATGTTTTTGCCCAGAGTATCGAGCGGAGGGAGGTTGGTGCGCACCAGGGACTAACCCAGATAAGGAGATGGGGCATGACGAGACCCAGCACACAAGCTGGAAAGTTCAGAGCCCTCCTGGGTCTCACAGCTGAGATGTAGCCTAAGGTCAAGGTCATAAGGGAAGTCTGTAGCTCATGCAGCTCCTGAAAACAGATAACGAAGTCTTGTGCTTCCAACCATTTGGCTGCCCACTTGGCCTCTGGCTCCTTCTGCCAGACCGACATGCTCTAGTCTTGTTCTCACTGACCCTTCTGACAGTCAACATCCATTTTTCCAGCTATCCTTGAATTTGATCTGATTCATGGAGGTAGGTCCTGTGCCAGAGCTGGGGCTGCAAGGGAAATATTAAACCAGCAGCAAACTCATCCATCTTCACATCTGTGTGGATCATTCCTTCCTCCTTTCATTTCATTCATGCATCTGTGATGATATTTGGTCTACCTTCAATGCCAAACCGTGGTCTGTCACCTGTTTTCTCCACGTCTGTTGCTTTTACTCTGCTTTCTGTGGGCAAGAAGGGAAAAGGTGGAAATATAGTATGCCTCTAAACACACAAATGGTGTCCAACCATTTAATTGTTCAAAAGGTGCAAAAGCTTCTTTTATTTACTTTGTTGTTTTTTTTTTTAAATTTGTGAATTCTCTTGGACTGCCAGAATTAAAACAAGCTGTGGCTAAGAAGTGTACAAATAATGCCTCCTTTCAAGTTAAATCAGGGTTGTTGCATTTCCAAAGAATTCCAATCACTTTTTTTGTGTGACATGAAGATAAACTCATTCTGTAAGGTGCTTGGGAGCCACTGGAGTCCACCAGAAAAGGTGACACTGTCAAAACACAAGAAGTCCTTCACTACAGATTTTCTGCCCTCATTCCCTAACAATTTATGAATATTCTGGTATGTTCTGCATACTGGGTGTCTCTGTAAAACCATGTGCCTCAGTGGGAATTATTTAAATACTACTGCAGAAAGACAAGGCCCTGGTGTCCTTCTACCTGAGTATTTGGATATCTCTGTAGGCACTACATGAGAAAGTGTTGAGGGGAAAGGTAGAAAAGGAAAAGGTCCTTGTGAACAGTAAATACACTTGCTATAGCAAATCAGTCTACTAATTTGCTTATCAGGTCTTGCAAGCACTGTGTCAGTCTAAGCAGGCTTCTCTGTATTTCTCTAGGCATGGGATCTCCATATTCTCCTTGGCAGCACAATGGATGGGACAAAAAAGGGAGAGAACAGGAACCTGACTGATGTGTCTCATTGCGTTCTTCCTCTTTCTTTTACATGTTGTTTATTGATTTTCCTTTCTACATTTGCCAAACAACATAATGGCTTTTTAACCATCTAAAGTTTTGGAAAAGTGGAGGTTTTTTCCTTTATTCCACAAACACCTCTTATTCAACTCAGTAAAGAGGCGTGATTTTTTAACTCTCTTGAGTAGAACTAATGCCTTTCTTAAAATAATGTTACTCCATGATTAAACAGAAGAAAATGCCACTGTGTTAAAAACAGCTTGCCTCACACCCTGAAGCTCTTGATGTTATAAATAGCGGAGGCTGGCAGCCTACATCTCACCATCTTCCATTGCACTGACGTGCTGTAGTGCTAGCAAGGGATGCAATTGCTGCATTCACCTGAGGAGCGAGTATTCTGGTGTCTCGTCAGTGTCTACTAAGAAAGGTCTTCCAATTGGCTGGTTTCTACCCTGTTAGGAAAATTACAACTGTCCTTGTTAAATCTCTTCCCTTCTTTATTGCCGAGAGCGGCACAGGTAACAAGTTTGGACGGATACAGTGTCGGGGTGACTGCTAAATAATGCAATCACAATGACATCAGAGGCAATGCAGCTTCATATTTCCAGTCTTACAGGGGAAAAACAAAAAGGAATAAAAATAAATTAACACAAAAACTGCATATAATCTGAGATTTGTCGTGCACAAGAAAAAGTATTTTTAAAAATACTTGTGGGACACAAGTAGGACAAGGAATTTGCTAAAATTATTCTGAAATTGTTAGACTGTACATTTAATTGATAAATTATCCTGTGGAAAGGGATGTGAATGCGCACATTGAAAGGTTGTACTCATCCCAGGATAAAGTGGAAAAAAGGTGTTGCCAGGTCCCCCCAGAAAGTGATATGTAACACAGAAAGATTAAATCAAGTCACCCGGATGAGATGCATGCTCAGATCTCACCTCTCTCCAAGTGAAGGCAGGCTCACTCTCTTCAGCAGCGATGACCCTTTCGCTCGGACATTACCAGCAGGGTGCCAAGAACTGGGACAAGGACGGGGACTGGCCAGGAAGATGCATCACTCTCCCCCACCAGATATAGGTAGAAAGGTCCTCAAAGCAGACCCTGCCCACACCTCTTTCTAAAGAAGCCCCAACCCCTGAAATCACCCTGCTTGCTCTCAAGGGGTTACAGTGCTGCTCTGTTGCCCTTCTCTTCCACACACAACCTGGTGGCATGGTCATGCTGACACCTTTTCTTCTCCCAGGCCAGGAGTATAACCAGACTCAGAAGAATTAGTCACATCAGTGTCAACAAAACCCAGCAAGAGTCAAAGCTTTGGTGTAAACAGTTTACTGGAGAGTAAAAGAAAATTCTCGTCACTAAGCTCAGTGACAAAGCGCCAGGCAGAGGCAGCGACTGAGCTGCAGATTTCTTATTTGTGCCACCACAGCAGCAGCAGTTCGGCTCAGCTCCTCTGCACCTCCCTACAGCTTTCCCTGTCAGGGTCATGCTGCAAAATATGGCTGCTTCCAAGCGAGGAGCGGGGCAGGCTGCAAACCACAGCTGAATTCCCCGCGGACCTTGGGCAGTTTATAATTGCCTGTTGGTACGTAAGTTCTTCAACAGTGTGCATGTTGATTAAAGGTCAAAGCACATTCTCCTTAAAATTTCAGGGCACATTTGTGCTCTACTGCATGCTTTTTATTTGCCTCAGAAACTAGCATAGGGGAAGAGAGCTGACTTTATACTCTAGGAACAAAGCCTGCACTAGGAATGGTTATTTTTTTTTTTCTTCTCATACTAGCTAATTCTAATTTCCAGTTTTCCCAAACTTTGAGAAATCTTCCACTCAGCTAAGGTGAGAAGATACTAAGCTGGCAATTCTTCCCTGCTGCTTTTACTGGTTTAGATTGAAATCAACTTTGCTTTAACGTGCTCATGCAGTTAAAATACTGCACTGAGGAGTTGAGGAGGAACGAGAAGGGCAGCAACCAATTCACCTGCTAGCTTAATAGCCTATTTGGATAAGGCTAAAAGCAAACTGTGGTTTTTGACTGTAAGCAGTGATCTCCTCAGAGCCAGAGATGTTATTACATACTTGTGATCAATACATGTTACAAAGCAATGTCATTTTTTTTCTGCTTTAACCTCTGGAAGGTGTGTGTCTCTAAAACACTAAAATAAGTCACAGTATTGATAATTCCATGTTCTAAATTCTTTAGCTTACTTGGCTACAATACGAACATCATGAAGCCTAGAATTCTAATTATCAACAAGCCAAAATATTCCGAAAAAGGACAAATGAAATATGATCACAAAGGATAGTCCTGAATCAGAGCTTATAGCAAATACAAACTGAAGTTATCTTGAAGCTTGGAAAATGTAGTAGCCTGTATTCCCTGTTTAAGCAAAACTACCACATATGATTTTAGGGCTCATAAAACATTTCGGACAAATGAGTATGGACTTTCTCATCTTCTAATTATCTGTAGCAACTATTTGTATTTAACCATGAACACACCCAGAGATGAGAATAATTGCATTGATCCTGAGAAAATGGAAATTTATATCAACATTTTTATTTTAAATAATCTTTTGTTCACTGAAGATGAGACGAAGAAACTTAGCAGAGACACCAATGGTTTCTTTGCTTTATTTTTGATGTTCTTATTCTAAATCACCCCCTTCTTTCCTTTATTTCCATAAACCAGTCCATTTTTCTCCTTCAGAAAATACCACATATTCCAGCATTCTGAGTTTTCCTTCTTCTTCATGAGAAGCTCAAACCATTTATCCCCATTAGCTGTTTGTGCAGTTCCCATCAACAAGGTTCAGACAGACTGAAAGGCTTCAAATCCCATTGCCAGTTCCCTAAATTATCCAGTGCCATCTTCTTTCTGTCCCTAACTTTGTTTCTCTCTTTGGTACTAGTCGGTAATTTTATGGCCAAAGACAGGACCAGACCTGGAAGAAGGAAGAAACAGTGAAAAGGTAAATCCAAAGAATATAAAGAATATTTCTAAAGATATGATGCTTCAAACTGTTTAGACTATTTTCTGGTAAATGAGTTGCATTCTTTTTCTTAGGACAGTGTTGTGACAAATTAAAGCTGTCAATAAGTGACTACTTACACCACATTCCTATAATGTTCAGCTGTCACTTGCAAAGTGATATTTATCCTTTTCTATGTTATGATTTCAAGGGGATTTAAGTAAAGGCTGCAGTGCTTTAAATTCTAGCTTATAATTTGGGAAAATACCAGCAATAAGACAAATAGAGTTCAGTAAGACTGCAGATATAAGTGCCTCGAGCACGCAGGTGAGCTGCGCCGCTCCATCTGCACTCCGCTCTCCGTGCCAGGCTGCTTGGCAGGGGAAAGGAATGGACAGGACCCTGCTGTCCAAGCATTGCAGAAGACATGAATCTTGTCAAATTTGGATTGGACTCCCTGCCAGTTATCAAGCAAGCAGCCAGCAAACTGCAGCACACCACACAGCAATGTGCACAGCAGCGTTTCTATGCCCCTGTGCCCTGCTCTGGGTGGCACTTGTTAAGGCATTTCGTGGGCTCCCTGTCTCCAGGTACTACAGAGACCATCACCAATTAACTAGGATGGCTGTATTTACACCAGCTGAAACACAAAGCTATACAGCATAGCTTAGAGCAGCTTTAATGCGTGACTCAAAATGGAGTCTCTCTTTCTCTGGACAAGCTTATAGGAACTATAACCTGGTTTCACAACAGTTCAGGTTCTTTGTATTTCTGTTACTTTAGGGTACCAATCTCTAGTGCTGTCAATTGTATTCTCAAGGGTTTTAACCAATTCCAAGAGATTTTATCACTGTGTATTTCATGTTAGACAGGACTGCAGTCATATTCAAAGCATACTCTGGTGGTCAACAGGAAAAAACTGTTCAAATAAAGACCTCTCTGTTACCAACTCAATGGAAAAAAATACTTTTTGAAGGATTAAATTCATATTTTGAAGCTAGAAAGACAAGTTATTTACTTTTCTCGTAAAATTCTTCCTTTAAGCATCCTGATTCCCCTTTCTTTTCTCCTGTGATTTTCTTATATTCCGTCTGCTCTGTTACCAGTTTTGTTCTGTTCTTCATCCCATGGACAGCAATTTCTTCTAGTCAAGATATGAATCAATAACTAGAGCCTTTCAAATGATCGGGAAATGTATTTAAAGGAAAAAAAAAAGATAAAATATCTTACAGATGTAATTTATAGATTATATTCAGCCAGTTTCTTCATCTTGCAATCAATGATCCACAAACATGAGACTTTTCATGTAAGTTCATCTTAAGGTGGAGAAAACCTGAAGACCTGAACTGTAACACTTTTACAATCTTTAGAGAAGCCTGATTAGAGCAGCTATGAACAAATATTGATTCTCTGGGGTTCTCCATAGATGGCCATGAAAAGCTTTGCTTTGCTCATGGAGGTGACCAGACAGTTGTGCTTTTCAGATTAATTTAGCTAGGCCCTGGTGATCACCAGAGTTACTACTGAGATGGTCAGGGACTAGGTAATTCAGGCCTTAGCAACCCTACAGCCGATTCAGAAAGCTGCTCCCTGGAAGCTCAGCAGCAGTGACTGCTGACAGTGCTTCACCCTCTTGCCTTGTCCTTATCCCTAGCTCCATGTAGGAAGCTTCGTACAAGAAGCAGCATATTTAAGGTCATTTAGGAGAGTGGTTTAGGGTATCTGAAGACTCTGACACAAAACCACTTTAGAGGAGTTAACAACCCTCTTGCTTGTTGGCTGAGCTACTGTAATCACTGGTGGATGACTGTGGGTGTACTGTTAGCCCATCCAGGTGTAAAGTGATGCAACTTAATTGCAGCCTTTTGATTTAAAGTTAATTGAAACAGGTTAATGTTAAACTGTATTATCTTGCAACTGGAACAGGCCAGCACGGAAAAATACTACCACTCAGCAGATGGTCAACAACTTAGCAAACCTTGGTAATTTCATTTTGTTCTCAACACTACATGGCCCAATGAATGTCATGACTTCACACTGCAGCTACCTTCCACTAGTCCAAGGAACCACTGCAGTGGAAAGAATGTTTAAAGAGAAAAGCTGGACCGCTAATGGTTTACACACCTGCAGTTTGCTCCTACAGGACTCCAGAACAGCACAACCTTACAAAAACATGGTATAATTCCAGCTTCTGAAACCAAAGTCTTTCCATATATCTCAAAGCAGACAGTTAAAACAGTGCCAGAAACTGTTAAGAAAAGCAGATCCCAGATACCACTCCCAGTCCAGCCAGAAAAAGCCCTAATTTGAGGCTTTGAGCACTTCTACCTTCTTTCTAGTAGAACTAGTGACATGCTTCAATGTAGAAGCATGAGCATTTCTGGGACAGATCCCTTTGCTACCCTTTGGTTGGAGCCTGAGCCTGTATTATTATGATGCTGCAATGTGAGCAATCATTTAATTCCTGGGCTTTTGTCCTGTACTCATATGGAACATCAAAGGAAGCTTAATGTCATTTTAAAGATCATAATCTAAACTAGAAGATTTAAAATGATGCCCAAGTTGACCTCATATGCCAAGAAGATAGGGAAAAAGTGTGATTTAATCAGCTGGCAGATTTTTAAAATATTTGTTCAGTGCTTTTCTCCTAATCAAATTTTCCAGTAGCAGGGGAGCTAAAGTAAAAACTGTCTGTACAGATACATATCTTGCTTATCCATTTTTTCATGAAAAAGAACAGTTAGCAGACCTCAGATTTTATGAAAACTCAAAATAATATTAAAGAAATTTTTAAAAAGAGACTACTATCATTACCCTGTTTCTGAGGTACCAAAATCACCGTGTGCTCCAAATGGGTTTGTTGGCATGTAGCCATGTCAGAACTCCTTCCAGAGGAGAGGGCATCCTGACTCAGGAAGCAGTTTGGGGTAAGTCAGGTTTGTTTATGTTTCTCCCATCTTCCTCTGAGAGAAACTGTGGTGCACCATTAAGCCTATCAGCAGGGGATGGGCTGCATGCCTTCTTCCTACCAACAGTAGACAGATGTGGCTCTTTTGTTCAGTCACTTTCCTCAAGCTGTCATTTTTCCTGGGGACCATGACCAGTTGCTGTAGCCTGACACGAAGGTCACACAAGGAAATAGAACCATGCATTTGAATTTTATGTTTAATTGGGTCTCATTAGGAACTGCAGAGGGTTTTTTACCTTTTAAGTTACAGACAGTGACATCATTCCAGTTGAGGTTATATACACAATATTTCGGTTAGATGCTCAAGAACAGGCACCGGAGAAGCCTTCAGCTCTATTGCGCTGCTAGAAAAGTCATGTGCAAGCTGGGGAACATTACTGTTTCTCAAATCCTGCCCTTTCAGTCCTGGTATAAACATGGGAGGGAAGAAACATGTAGACTTCCAACTGCATCCTTAAAATCCATACACTTGCTGTATTATAATGCGGCAAGGGGACAAGATCGACAAGCATGTTTTTAGATAGGAAGAAAATGCTGGCTTCAAAGAGCCTACGATATTTTTTAATTAATAGGGGATCAGTAGGAGCCAGTTAAAGCATGGCCCTTCCAAATAGAAAAGATTGCTTTGCTCTTTTTCCTGTGCTGCTGTACAGTAAATTCTTAAATTTGCCATTTCGTCCAAAAAAAAGTGCTCTTCACCTTTTCAAATTACTTTGCTTTTCACAGTCGTAATGAAGTCACAGTTAAGAAGCAAATAAAAATTTTCATTTTTTAAAGTTTAAGCTCTAGTTATCCAGGAAAAAGTTTTCATCAGTGGTTTTAAAAAACTAGAGGGCAATATCAAAATCACTAGGAGTGGACAGACCTGTCCTGACTGTCCACACAAAACTAAGGTACATTTCTCTCTGCTTTAGAGAGCAGTTAAATACATTCAGGTCCAGTTCTTTGTGTTATTCAGTGTTTTCAAGTGGAGGCAAATCATTAGGAGAGAAAACTTCAAACTTTTTAACTTTGTGGGAAATACAATTAAGAAAATCACATCTGTGGCTCATGGCTGCTCAGTGAGTGGAAGAAGCTGACATTTAATGCAACGGTCCATCTACTCTTCTGAATCCAAAACACTTACGGCAAATATATATTGGTTTAAAACTATGACACTCAAATGAAAACACTAGACAAAAGGAACCAAGGGATAAGAAATCTGCTATAAATTTTTATTTTTTTGTTAAAATTTGTACACATGAGAATAATATTCCCCCAAGGTGGCTTGTACCTAAAGGATGGCCCTACCAGGGACCATTTTCAGACCAATGTCCAAGATAAACTTGCTTGCCTGACATCTAAATTCACCTGTTCAGACTGCCCAGAGCTATTAAAATGTCTCCATATGCTGTGAAAGCAGAGAGGAAGTTCTTACACCTTATTTAAATATATGTAGTAGGTGTCATAACTGTTTCTCTTCTTGACTATATAAAAAGTCAGGGACTGGCAACTCTGGGGAACAGGTAGTGCAAGCTGATCTCAGCTTAGTTTGGGAAAAGTGCAGTTTACATATTTCTAGGGACCTGCCTTTATTCCCGACATTGCTCAGTTCAAGAATTGTTGTAATTACCTTCATTTTCTAAGGAAGGTTCTATGTTTTTGACTAATGCTCAGATTAATTATTTTTTCACTTTTCCTTCTTTCCTCCTTGGTGTTTAGAAGTGTGTAACTACAACAGTGTTGTTCATCTTCTGACTTCTACAAAATAGCAGCATTTCATGATCTCACCACTGGACCTCTCTTGAGAAGACCCAAAGATCCATGTGTCAAATGTTGCCACGTAATGTCTCATGTCTGAAATACAACATTTAAACAGTGGACTCAAATATCACTATTTGCACTCTATTTTCAACTTTGTCTACTCAGCCACATGGCTACCTGAAGACCTTCTGTCTGTCCTGCAGCTGCAGGTGTTCACGCCCCTCCTGCAGCATTGCTATTATGTGTTTAAGTCACGATCTGTGATAGGAGAATCCTTAAATATAGAAAACACTAAAAGAAATGAGCTTTATAAGGGTTCAGGGAGCTTACACTTTAAAACATATTTTGCTCGCTACCCATAAATATGTAGTCTAGCTTACTGACACTCAAATAACTTGATGCCTTTCTCACATCATATTCAGAAGACAGGCACCTTAGGAAAAAAAAAAAAAATCTGTGTAGCTCCATGTTATGTACTCTGCTCCAGCATATCAATACTCTTAAAACAGTAAGATATAATATATTATATCAGTCAAATCAATCCCCCCACCTTCCCCAGGCAGAGGCAAGCCTTACCTGAATTCCTAAACAGGAGAGCTTTCACTCGTACTACCTTCAAATAAACAGATTCTGCCAATTCATTTTAATTGCCTTGGAGTGATCAGCTGTGCATCTCAATACTGAAGTCAGGCTTTTCATCTCTGGAGTTACCTTTTGGACCCACTCTCATTCTGTGAGGGAATGACCATAACAGACATTACCTCCAACTCCATCCTTCAGCGTGGTTGCTTAGGAGCTACCCTTCTTTTCTCTACACTTTCTTATTACAATCCTTGCATCACTTCTGCCTTCTTAGCCTATTCTGCCACGCTCTGTGGAAAACAATGTCTTTCCACTTCAGTTCTTGCTAACTTCACACGGCAGGAAAATCAAGCTGTTTTCCCAGGCTTCTGTTAATGTACTACTGGATTCACCACTCCTTCTGGTCAGCCAAAAAATCTGTGTGTTGCCAGGCTTGCGTTCTTCCCTGTAAGTCAGGGGGCTTTCTTTTTAAATTATGGGTCACATGGGAGTGCTGTCTGTCTCTCAGCAGTTTGTAAAGTCATGAGCTACACTGCATTAGCAAAGTGACTGTAGAGACAAAAAAATTACAAGATTAATCTGCAATGTACATTAGAAAGGGGTTTATAAAAGATCAGGGAGTTTTAGATTGCATCCTCATGTTGCTCTGCATTGCCTCAGGAAGAGCTATGAAAGAACCAGTAGAGATGCTGTTGACTGTATTACATGTCTGCTAATTTCAGAGATACATGCTGAGAATGTCCCTGGTTTTAATTGCCACCCTGATTTACATAATTTTGTTCCTTTACCATCTTCATATGTACTAATTAGATGCCTTGGCCTACCCTTTTGTATTTCACTAGTCTTCTTAAGAAAGTGGGCACACTACAAGGTAACAATAATTTTTTCTCATGCCCCATTCCTCTAGGACAGAGTGCATCGTCATGTGTGTGGGCACAGCAGAAAGCTGAATCAAATGCCGCATGCTTTCTCTTTCTCATTTGTTTTCCCTCAGGAAGCCCCAGTAACTTCCCATGATTTCTTGTCTTCTATTCTTAGGATCCTTTTTGTGAGGAAAAACACTAGTATCAAGGAGCAGGTATCTCCTGAACTAGCTATTTACCACAAATATCCCATTTCTTTGCTGTTTCAGTAAGAGAAAGGCAGTAGAGGGAAAAGGGAACTATGCCAACTTGAGTAATATTCACAGAAAATGTCTGTAAAACGAAGTATTAAAGTCTGCTGACTGCAGAATTTTCTTTTTAAAGCCTGCTACCAGGCTGCCAGTGGGAAAAGTCCCTCTCACTTGCTCAGATGCACACTCACAGCCCCAAAAGATGGGGTGACTAAGCTGTATGTGCTTCTACAATTTAAACCTCCACTTTTGGATCTGGCCTTTACCAAAATCATTTACAGATGGAAAATTAGTCATTTTACTGCTAAAAAAAAAGTGTCAATGAGATTTGAAAGGGATGGGCAAATGAAGAGTCTAAATCTGAAATGACCCATGGGCATTCTTAGGGGTAGTTTTTACACATAATTTTCCTTAGGTTCTGTAATCTATGGCCTTGCTGGACTTGTCAAATGCAAGACAAAAGACAAACGGACTGAAGTTGTCAAGAGCCGAAGAGCTAACAAAGGAAGTAAATAACTGGTGCTTATCTTATCAGACAAAAGTAAGGGGGGATAGCCCATCACTGTAAACTCAGTGATCTGTGGGGCACCGCGGAGGCTGCGCAGCC
>Ga0065711_1047143_pt1 | contig 12504 bp, 9 predicted proteins | sample Hoacrofraction12_FD_59098 | JGI IMG/M metagenome (GOLD analysis project Ga0065711, IMG submission 59098) | Hoatzin crop microbial communities from Cojedes, Venezuela - Epithelial fraction 12 v2 (version 2) | ecosystem: Host-associated > Birds > Digestive system > Esophagus > Crop | place...
CTGGGCACCACTGAAAAGAGCTTGGCCCCATCCTCCTGACACCCACCCTTCAGATATTTATAAGCATTTATTAGGTCCCCTCGCAGCCTTCTCTTCTTCAGGCTGAACAAGCCCAGCTCCCTCAGCCTTTTCTCATAGGAGAGATGCTCCAGCCCCCTCGCCGTCCTCGTAGCCCTCCGCTGGACTCTCTCCAGTAGCTCCTCATCTTTCTTGAAGTGGGGAGCCCAGAACTGGACAGAGTACTCCAGATGGGGCTTCATTAGGGCAGAGTAGAGGGGAAGGAGAACTTCCCTCGTCCTGCTGGCCACACTCTTCTTGATGCACCCCAGAATGCCATTGCCCTTCTTGGCAGCCAGGGCACACTGCTGGCTCATGGTTAACCTGTCGTCCACCAGGACACCCAGGTCACTCTCCACAGAGCTGCTCTGCAGCAGGTCCGCCCCAAGTCTGTATTGGTGCATGGGGTTGTTCCTCCCCAGGTGCAGGACCCTGCATTTGCCCGTGTTGAACCTCATCAGGTTCCTCTCTGCCCAACTTTCCCACGTATCCAGGTCACGCTGATGAAGATGTCCAAGATGAATCGCTCCATAATCTTACCCAGCACTGAGGTCAGGCTGACAGGCCTGTAGTTCCCGGATTCCTCCTTCTGGCCCTTCTTGCAGATGGGTGTTACATTGGTGAAAAGCTTAGCTGGAAAAGTTAGGGTGAATGTGTGAGCACTTAAAAATTAATGACTTAAAAATTCATTATGAAATTATCATGTTGTCTTTAAGCATATGTTCTCTGTGTCCAGTAGCTTGCATCCACAGAGGTTATTTCTACTTCTTTCATATTTAAAAAGACTGTTTTTGAATTGGCAGAAACAACAAATGTAATCTTTCCTCTCACTAATGCGTCTTCGTTTATCCTAATGCCCAAAATTATGTCCCTTGTTTAGGAAAAAAAATGTTATGGTGCAGTTACTCCCTTTTACGTGTACAGTTCACCTTTACTGACATAAATGTTAGCTCTTTGGTGTCTAGTGAGTGTAAAGACAGACTACTGGAAGGAAACTCCTCTAACTCCCAGCTTCCTGGTGGTGACTGTTTTGCTTAAGGCAGCAAATTTTGTAATTTGGAATCAGCAAGATTGTAAGAAGCTTTGGCAAATATGTGATGAAGCTTTCGAAAATGTGGTGACATTACTCCAGAGGCAGGAAAATGTAGTCAAGAAAAATAGACACCAGTGTGCCTTTGATAATGATTTTGATGTGTTTCACTACTACTGCCCAGTGTATTTATGGAAGAAGAGGACATAGCGTAAGAAGATCTATGTTATCTTCGAGGATAAGAAATAGCTTGGAGTTCAGAAGCTGTAATATTATGAAAAGAGAGGGAAGTTCTGGGAAAAACTTCGTACAGGCCTGTTTGGTTTTGGTTTGTTGTTCTTCACTAGCCATGGAGCAAATATTGATAGTCTGGGATTCTCTGACAGAGGTCTACAGTGAATGGGAAATGAAGGAATTTTCTTGCTGTCAGATGACACACCACATAACAACCGACATTGAACACTTCTGGGCAGCAACTAGTTGTGACGTAGTTTGCTAAATATTTAAGCCATTGTGTCAGTGAGATAGTTCTACCATTGCTCAATTAGCTCTCCCACCCTCATAGCATCCTGGAATGCTCAGGAATGGGTGAATATCTTAAATATGCCAATAGAGAAATATTTGACCTAAATCCCTCTTTTTTTGTCATTGCCTTGTCAATTGTATTTGGGGTTACTGTAATAAAGTATGGCTATTTAAAATGTACTTTTCATGTCTTCTTTTACATTAACTTTGTTAAAGGATGGAGTACCCAAAAATCAAAAGGGGTGATATGAATCAGAAGATGACTGGGCTTTAAAAAATAATTGCTGAGAGAAGATGAATAGGTCAGAAACGGGTCAGGTTTTTATTAAAAACTAGCATTGCTAAAAAGTGAGCAATGGCTGGCATACTGGACCGAGAACCATGTTCTTAAGTATAATGCTTTTTTGGGGGGTGTTTATATTTTGTAAGCTATTTGGAAGTTACAACCAAGCAGAGAAAAAGACTGAAAATGATTGTGAAAACCATTACAGTGGGGAAAAGAATCAATTTCCCAACTTCAGTCAAGATGATGTGAACTTGAAAAAGACAGCTAAGGTGAAGGCACAAATACGTATCTAGCTTTTGTTCTCTGACTTGAACTGCTATTCACCTTTCCATTTGGAAGAAAGGGGCTATTAACATTTATAGCCAGCGGCATATATACTCTGCAGCATGTCTTCTGAATTCTACCAGCAAATATTTACTGTGATTAATTTTTTAAGCTTTTTTTTTTGCCTATGAAAAAAAATGTTTTCCATTATTTATGCATCATATCAATTTACAGATTACAAACGTAAAAATAAATGAAGGACATTGCTGGAAAGCTTGCTATTTTTCTAGATATAGCAGTTATTCCAGTAAAACATGTTACCTTATAAGCTTTGTCTCACAAGAGTGAAATTCCTATTCTGTGGGCATTTATACCTAAATGTTTCATATATAGTAGTCCTAGGGGAGAATAACCCTCCAAAGAGTTCAGGGCTAAATGAAGAAAATAGCTATAATTTTATGTTACTGAAAGTCAAGTTAGGTCTTGAGAGTGTGGAGTTTTGCTTTGTTTTAAATTATTAATAACTGTTAACTGTTGATGAAACTTTTCTTATTCGGGGTGGTTTTGACTGGTAGTCAGAAATGACTGTGGCATTATTTAGGAGAAACTTAAAAGAAACATGTCTTCTTGTATGCCTGATAAAGTGTCTGTGAATCGTGATGGAGGACTTTCTCACCGAGCATGTACGCTCTGTGTCTGATCTATGGGTCGTTTTCTGGGTTCACTTGGTATTACAGTAGAACCTAGAGATCCTGCTTTGCTGAACATTGCATAAAGCCATACTGCTTAGGTTACTACTCTGGCTTTTCTAGTTAGTATATAAATTGCTTAAAGGGAAGAGAAATTAAATACTCATCTCCATTGCTTCCAGTGGCTGCATTTAGATCAAGTAGTGAAACTAGACTGATGCTGAATGCTTTTAGTTCTCCCATTTTTTTTCAAATTTAAAATACCAGTCAGTAAATACTTTCTTTTGTGTTTATTGTGACTAATGATGTGGGGGTTTTTCCAGAGCGTGCTAGTGAAAGCATCCATCAGCTGCAATACGCCTTGGAGGAAAGACAGTTTGCAAAGGGAGAGGGTGAAGTTGGATTTGACCAGTCCTCTGTGGGCAAGGGCAATGATGACAGTGGGAATGCAGCCTCGCAGGAACTGCAGCACAGTCACGCAGGTAAGATTACTCTGGAAGCAAATAGTTTAAAAATTATTAGAAATTGTACTAATTTCAATAGAAAAAGTAAGTATTTTTTGGTTATAATGTTTCTTATCTCTTCCTAGTTAATCAACTTAAAATTTTGTTGCAACATCAAGAAAGAATGGAAAGTGAGATCTCTCCATCAAGAAAGAAGAGGTCGTTCTGTGTATGTTTCTTCTTGTTTCTTTTGTGGTGTTTGAGTGAATGGCATAAATGATGAGACCTGTTTTCTAGCATCGATGAAGAGAAAGAGGCACAGAATAATTTTTATATTCTGAAATGTAGGAGATTCCTGAGGCTATGGTGAGAACTTGGTATGCTTATGACCACAGTGGAAGAAAGAGAAATCTATAATACAGGATTTAGACTTTCCTTCTCTTGTGTTGACCACGCAGTGTGGGTCACAGTCCACATTGCTTTCAGCTTTCTCATCTGTTTTTTTCCAGCAACAGTTCATCCTTTTTGTTTTGGAAACAGTTGGGATAGACTACACGGACAAATTTCTGTAAAAGCAGCCTCTGCTTTCCTCTGACTGTACTTTAATGATTCTTAAAAGCCTTCTTATGCTGTAACTGTGCTTTTTCTTTAGAGGATTAGAGATGTTCATGTAACAACAGGTTTTGTAGCTGTCTGCCAAAGTGCAGTGGTCTCTGTCAAAGTTAATTTAGACCTGTACATGGGTGTCTCAGATTTAGCCTTCTTGCAGCAGAACTGCACCTAAGTACGTGCCATGGACAGTTCAGTTGCAGAGCAACTTCTAGATACTAGTATCCCTACAGGAAGTAATATCAAGAATGCAAATGTGAACAGCACTTCTGAGGCTCAGGCATAAACATTTGGTAATTCATACTAATCAGGTGCATCATTCAATTCTGATTGTAATATTTGGCCTACTTTAAGTATGTGCCTCCCCAGCCTCTGTTCTTTCACCCTATAAAACATTACATTATCAGAATATTAATGAAAATTTTCCAAATTCATTTATAATTAATTGATAACAGTTGTGTAGTAAAAAAGGTAAAAAGAAATAAGTCACAAATGATCTACCAGGCATTTGCCCCGTGAAAGGGCAGGTAGAGGCTTCTAAATAAAGAAATATCCCACTGGCAGTGCTGTGAGTTAAGAAGTTGTGTTAAGAAGTCCTCTGTTCTTTTTCTGTTGGGAAAATATACTACATATTATTTTCCTTTTAGTGAAACCATTTTTTAGCACGCTTGTGTACATTACACTGATGTTTCTCAGGTTAAACATTAGCACTCTTTTTCAGTGAAAAATAATTTGAATAGAAATGGAGTTTTTTGCATTTTTGAAGACTGCTATGCTGTAATCTTTTCAGGGAGGCACTTGAAGGTCTCAGCTGCAAGGTGTCTATTCCATTTTCAGAAAAGAGGGAGGGGTGAATAGGAGCCAGAGGAACAGAACGATGAGTTACAAATATTATCAGCACTATATATATTTTAAGAAGTGTGATTAATTTTTAAAACTTTATAAAGTATCTGAGATTAATAGACTTTAAAGCAAGGTGAATTCTGAGTCAATAGAACATAGAACTTGTGTGCACTGAGCCAGGTGGAATACATTGCAAATTCAGAGTCTCTTGGCTAAATGTTTTTCTGGATGGTTCTTGAAAATGCTCCATGTCTCTGCAGTCATAGTTCCAGATTTCTCAGGAGTCCACCCTTTAATATGGCCGTTACTTATATTGTGTATAATTTGACAGGAAGGCTTTTGTTGCTAGAAACCTTTCCCTCACCCTGGTTAGTGGATTTTATCCTTTATCTTTAAAGGTTGGACAGGGAATCTTAATACCTTGTTGAGAGGAAAAAAAACATCAGTTGTTGGCAGAACCTGTAGATAAGGTAACTAGTATTTAATAGCCAGCCATTAGCAGCTTGATTTGTGGTTTTGGGTTTGTTTGAATGGTGAATGTTTCAAAAGTAATATTTAAAACCAAAGATGTGGGTTTCTGAATCTTTTAGGAGATTCAGGAGATTTAGGAGTCCAACTGTTCAGTTAGTTTCTGAAAATTAGTTCGATGATTTTTGCATATTGTGGAATATTTTTGCACAAGAAGGTGTGTTTCTGACCCAAGATCACAGATGTTAGAATTGCATCAGTTTCAAAACTAGCTAGGAATTGGCATAAAAATGCTTGTTTTCATCCAGAATAGTGAACTAATGCTAGAAATGTACTTGTTGTTCCTCTGAGAGGACCCTGTTAACAACTCTCTGAGTTTAGTATTTCTTCCCAGAAAAGAACATGTGAGTAAAACTGTTCAGTAAATTGGTGAAAAATTGAGACGTTTTGTATAAGATGATATATGTTCTACTTAGAGATGTGTCCCAGTTTGACTGTCTTAATTTTAATTGTTAAAAAAAACCCCCACCACCAAACCAAAATTTTGTGGCTTGCATTGATATACTTTCTTTTATCTTCAGAAATTAAAATAGTTCATATATGTCAACTAGCATTAGACTGTACTTAGTTCTTTCAGTGGATGAAATTTGCAATAGTGGAATATCAAACTAAGGTAGTAAAACAATATTGAAATACGTAAAGAGGACAGGTGCGGATCTGATAGTAGCTGATAAATTTGAAAGCAGACACTCCATTAAATATTTTTGTGATTATTCAAAGGCAGTTTCACATTTATGCCTAATACTGTTACTCCATTAAAATTATTTTAAAGTATGTTATACTTCATTAGAACTAACCAAATTATTATACTATTATAAAAAAATTGTTATATCCACTCTAAAGAATCCTTTTTATTAGACTGACAAGGACTATTTGTTGCTGATAGGATCGAAGAGAGGCTGTAGTTTCCAGGAGACTATTTCATTTATGATTTTAAGGGCATTTTAGTAATATTTACATACGTTCTTTATCTGTCCTGTATTCTTAGGAGTAAATGCCGTAAAGTTATAGTGATTGTGTTTTTCATGTTTTGTAAAAAGTTTAATCCCTGTTTAAATCTTGCTGAGCAAGGCAGAGGTGTAATTACTTATCTTGAGTGGGCAAGGATTCCCCTCATTACCTTCTTTAACTAGTTATGTGTGAGGCTATAAAAAAATTTACCTATTTATAGGGTCTTCAGACAGGTTTTTTAGCATTGTCTTTTAGAATACCAATATTCAAGTTCTTTGATAAACGTTACACATTTTCCTGTGTTTCTGTGGAGGTATTAAAATTGCAGACATGGTGTGTTTCTGCAGCGATTGTTAGTAGCATTTAGAGGAGTTGCTTCTGATGCACATCCACAACTCGTTAAAATTCAAAGGATTTTTGTATTAATTTCACCGAGAAAAAAATATTTCCTTACGTTTGTCTAAAATAGATGATACACTGAAATAGTGGTATGAATTTAATTTACAAATCGGTTTGTGGATAGGATTTAGTCCTTATTTGTAGATGTGCTTAATGGAGCAGCTGTACGTTTTGACAGAAGTGACATATTTACTTTTTGCATTGAAGAATTTAAGTTCTTACTGTGTCTCACTTCCTTATGATCTAGTACTTGGTGGCTTGTTATTAAGAGTACATAGTGTTCTGTGTGCAAACAACACCTTACTGCAATAAAGGGAAAACTGGAAAATAACAAATTCTTTTCTTCCTTCAGAAACCCCCAGAAGCTGCAGCAGGAGACTTACCAGCCCTTTCTGATCTTGTTCCTATAATCAATGATCAGTCACAGTACATTAACCGTTTAGAAGCAGAAGTGAAGTTTTGCAAGGTATTGGACAACAAATTTCACCTACTAAAATCCTGGTCCCCTAAATACGAAGAATTGCTTTAAAAACAACTTACACTTAGCCTTTAGATTGGTTGCTGTAATGACCAAAACTGAGCCAAACACAGTTCAGTACATACCAAGCCTTGCCATGCATCTTGGTGCCTGGGTAGTGTTTAAGGGGCTTCAAAAACATTTTTGCATGCTATCACGAATACAAATAAGCAATTTTTTTAAGAAGTTATACTGAAATTCAAGCTACAAAAGTACAAAATCTGTCTTTTGAGTATGCTTATTCTATCTAAAAGGGTTAATGTAATTGAGAATGTTAATCTAGACTTTTAGTCGCAAACGTATTTAAACATTGATCGCTGTCTCAGGGAGCCTTTTACATGCAGTTCGTGTATCTTGTAGGAGGAATTGTCTGGGGTGAAAGAACGAGTACAAGTAGTTGTACTTGAAAATAAGGAACTCCATCAGAAACTGAGATTCTTAACTGCGGAACATACATTGAGAGAACAAACTCTTCTAGATGCCTCAGTAAGCTTTGATTTTTCTTTTGTTGTTTTCATCAGTGGTTTCAGAACTGATGAATGGTTATCCACAAACTGAGTTTTAGTCAAAATTTAATGAGAATGTGCATAACATCATTGTTGTAGGTTGCCAATCTAATTAACTTGTTTATTAGTTTGTTATTGTTTATTAGTTCTTATATTCTACTGTAATGAAAATTATAAGATTCAATACTTATATAATTAACATTTGTTTGAAAAACAAGCCTACATAATTAAACTGAAGCATTAATATTTTTATTTTAGGCAAATACTCAGATTTCCTGGCCTGCAGGTGGTAATGGCTGTAGCAAGCGTCAGCCTGTCACCTCATCACTAGCACAGAACAAGGATCAGGCTGTTGTTACAGCAGCTGTTGGAGAAACAGAAAAATGGCATGTAGAACTGGTTGGTATTAACTTTCTTTGCAGAGTCATACCTTTACAAAACCTTTCAGTGCTTTGTTGTTGCTGCAGTTCTGATGATTAGTTTTGTAACAGGCATACAGGAGTAGTTTTGGTTGACTGAACCTTAATCTGAGGTCAAATTTTATATCTTAAACCTCATCTACTCATTATACCCTAATTAATATTATTAGCCAGTTAGACACATTGGGCAGGTTGTACGTGCAGATATTGACTTCAACTTCACAGAGATAAGTCTTATTTTAAGAATGTCCTGTCAGTGATGGCTCCACTGTGCTTTGGAGATTCTTAGAAGTAACACAATGCACAAGCTGGTGGGAACTAGCTGGTGCAATATAGACAGCCTTCCAGGCAAGCTGGTTTGCAAAGAGCCTTTCTGCTCCTGGAGCAGCACAAGCTCAGTGAAGTACAAAAGTAACTGTGTGCAGTCTTTTTTCCCTAAGCTGAATTATACGTTTTGTGCTTTTAGAGATACAGAGGAGCCCTGGTGAATCAGAGATTATGTTGTCTCTGTCCTGTGTTTTTAGTTTGGGAAGATGTTTGTATTTTTTTTGCTCTAAATTAATGGGGTAGCATTGCTGTCTTTTGGGAAAAACATGGTTAACTGAAAGTTTTGATGTTTTTTATCCATGTGCATATGTGTACTGTGGAATTTAAAGGGTACTTTAATTCTTCAAGATAATTATATGTATTTAGAATTTTTTCCCAGTAAAATATTTTTTTGTTGGTTTTGTGCATCATCTAGAGCTGAAAACCTCTTTAGTGATCCCGAAATGCCTGTAGTTGTTTGAAAGCTAGTTTTTGCAGTAATTGCACTTTTACTTCATCTGCCATATTTAAAGCAAGAGAATCATATTTATTGTGACTTCTTTCTAAGCATCATAGCGAGCTAAATATCCGGTGCTTTACCTGGTTCATTATCACCATTGTATTTAACATTGGTGTGGTTGATTTATAGACCTAGTTCTTCACCAGGTAATACGAGTAACTCGCTCTATTATAAATAAATAGCCTATGTACCTGAAGTTCTTCAGAATGCCTCTTTAGTTTCTGCTGATTTGTAGGAGAGTAAGAGCAAACTCGAGAGAAGATCATTAATTTGTGTAGATCATTGTAGAGGAGTGCAGTTAGAGCTGAAGCAATTTACCATATGAGGCTCTAGCAAGATGTATAGAAATAAGAAAATGAGAGGGTTGTTCATTTTATAGACTGACAAGTGTGTAATATTGAGATTTCTCTGACATCAGTGTTTCAACAAGATTATATCTGTTGGGAAAATGAACAAATGTGGTTAATATCTAGATTTATTTGTAAAGCCAGTATTATCAAGAAAGCAAAAGATACTTCTTCCATCTTTTCTAAAGGAGAAACTAAAACTTCTTTATCAAGAAAGAGTCGATGTCCTTGATGCTCAAATACATTCTCTAAGGTAAAGTGAAATATTTTTTTATTTCTTGAAATTATTGTTAATAAACTATCACTTCATAACAAAATGAACCACTCTTAATCTGACTTCAAGTAAGAGAATGCCTGCATGTCTGAATGTCGTGTTTTCTGATAGTGTCCCTGAAAGCTGGTTTTACATGAAGTTTTCTCAAATATAAGCGTAGCAAAATTGTATGTACTGCTACTATATAGCAACATTAGCAATACATAAATTTTAAATTGAGTTGAATTATTGTATTTTTAGAAATTATGACTTGATATAAAATGTCTGTTTTACTCTTTTTCTTTATGGAAACATCATGTCTGTTAAGGCAGACCAATCAAAGAAAAAAAAAGAAGTTAAAATTTTAACTTATGTAAGCTTTTCCATAATTAGCTTTCTTCTACTAATACTCTATGTCACAAATTATAGAAATCCTAGGCATTGAACTAGTTTAGGCCACATAATGATTTTAGAGCAGGAAAACATAGTTTTGAAGCATGCAGGCATTGTTTCCAGTCAGGTGACCTGCATATCTTTAAACACAAAGCTGTTTGAAAATAAGTCCCCATGTACCGCCCCCCTCCCCCCCCCGCTTGAAGTGTTATGTATACTCAGAAAAAAATACTAGAGGCTAAAATAATCTGAGAATTTCCACAAGTACATTATTCAGCCTCTTGATTTCTCCTCAGGGGCATGATCTTTCAAACTGTAAGTTCCACAAAGCACTTGAGCATTTGCTAAACTTTAATTAAAGTCTGAAATTATATCGGTTTCAGTGGGACTCTCCTTGTTTTTGACTTTAAGCATGACTTTACGTAGGACATGCTGATTTCTGCCCAAGTTTTCCCAACAATAGGTCTGTTGTACCATAACTGTCTTAAGGATATATGCAGAGCAAATTCTGTTAAGGTTATAGTGGATTATATTTAATAGACCAACTACTAAAATTGGAAAAAGCGCACAGAAGATTTCCCAGATGGAAATAAGCATGCATGCAGTGTATCATGTGCACAGTAAATCCAATGCAACCAGAATGTGTCAGACTTACTATGTGTGTGCTGCCCAGATGGCCTGCATAACAAACCAAAAGCTTTGGATTCATTGCGCAATTTGTCAAATTGATCTATATGTGCACAGTGTGTGTTTGTCTGGAACTTCCTGATGGCAGCTTTCCTACTGCTTGCGCTCTCCCCGGCCTGACAGATGCTTGGAAATTCTGGAGAAAATTCTTCAGAGCACCTGGTAAAAGTTTTGGAGACAAGTCAAAAACTTACCCTGTTTTTCTGGAGGCGTGGTTGACCTCAAGTTTGTATGTAACGCTGGATCAGAGAGAATGTGCTGAATTCATCTGGATTTTGTCTGGGGAGCATAGGGGACTTTTACTTTAGTTTATATAGTAACCATACAGTTAATTTGAGAGTAGAGAAGAAATGTGAAGTTAGTGATATTATTAGTAAGAACAACAGAAAAACTCTTCGCTAGGGTATTGAAATATTTATACAGCTGGTGGTGGTTCTTGCTAATGAATCTTTTACTCTGTTCAGACAATATGTTTTGTCCCAAGTTTGATCTCATCATTTTCTGTGTAACTTCACTATTTTCTGATACTACAGAAGGAAGGAATAAATTAATACAATTTTGGTTTGTCAATTAACAATTTTAATTGGGCAGTTCAACTATTATTTCTCTGTTAAAGACTTCATTAGCCTACTGAAATGTGTAAAATAATATTCATTACAGGGATTCTTACACTTTTTTTTAGGTTACATCTGTAATTACATGTTGCATGTAAATATAACTTGTAGCAGTGTTTGATTGCACAAATAATATTTTTTATTTCTTTTTTCTAGAAAAGACCTTTCAGAATCTCAGAAGACATGCAAAGATTTGGAAGGAAGGCTAAAACACCAGAAGTCATTCATATCAGCCACGAATTCTGGCTGTGTGGGTGGTCTGTGTCTGAAATGTGCACAGCAGGAGGCAGTTCTTGCACAGACTCATTCTAATGTTCACATGCAGACCATTGAGAGGGTAACAAAGTAGGTTTTGAGGGTATTTACTTTCTCACTGAAAGTACAGTTGCTTACGTTAAACCATTTAAGTTTTTGTTACAACAATATGCTGGGTTACATTCATAGAGAGATCATAGAATCACAGGATGGTTTGCGTTGGAAGAAACCTTTAAGATCCTCTAGTTATAGCACCCCTGCCATGGACAGGGACACCTTCCACCAGACCAGGTTGCTCAAAGCCCCGTCCAGCCTGGCCTTGAACACTGCCAGGGAGGGGGCAGCCACAGCTTCTCTGGGCAACCCGTACCAGTGCCTCACCACTCTCATCGTAAAGAATTTTTTTCTTACATCTACTGTTAATCTACCCTCGTTCAGTTTAAAGGCATCACCCCTTGTCCTGTCACTCCAGGCCCTTGTAAAAAGTACCTCTGCAGTTTTCTTGTAAGCCCCTTTCAGGTACTGGAAGGCTGCTCTAAGGTCTTCCTGGGGCCTTCTCTTCTGCATGCAAGAATTTTCTGGGAAAGCTCGCTCTTACTGAAGTGTTTCAAAATCTACTTTCATAAGAAAAGTAACTTTGTCGCAGTCACTGGAAAATAAGAACAAACTGTAAATCAGTACAATCTTGTAATCTTGTATTATAATGCAGTTTCAAATAGAAGATTTGAGCTGACCAATTTCTCTTTCTTAAACCATTATTTCAGTTTGAAATTTAACAAAATATGAAAGCTGTATCTTAGGAAAATGATCGTCCCCCTGTACTCAGCACTGGTGAGGCCGCACCCGGAGTACTGTGTTCAGTTTTGGGCCCTTCACTACAAGAAGGACATGGAGGGGCTGGAGCGTGTCCAGAGAAGGGCAGTGAGGCTGGTGAGGGGTCTGGAGAACAAGTCTTATGAGGAGCGGCTGAGGGAGCTGGGGCTGTTTAGTCTGGAGAAGAGGAGGCTGAGGGGAGACCTTACTGCTCTGTACAGCTACCTGAAAGGAGGTTGTAGTGAGGCGG
>Ga0065711_1047144_pt1 | contig 12503 bp, 7 predicted proteins | sample Hoacrofraction12_FD_59098 | JGI IMG/M metagenome (GOLD analysis project Ga0065711, IMG submission 59098) | Hoatzin crop microbial communities from Cojedes, Venezuela - Epithelial fraction 12 v2 (version 2) | ecosystem: Host-associated > Birds > Digestive system > Esophagus > Crop | place...
TCCATGCCAAGAGCCAATCGATACACAATAATTGACTTATTCCCACCTCACAAAAAGATTTCCAAACATATAAAAATTGGCACTTGAAAACTCTCTTTGGGAGGAGGAGCCAAGCGAGAACTTCACCTGACAGACGGGTCGACGGGCCTGAACCTCCCTTCCCCCCGCAAGAAGGGACGCCTTTTTGGTAAGAGTCGCGCCTCTGACTTTGTCAGACGTATCCCCGGGAACACATTGTTAACTAAAGCGCTAAACTATTACTTTGAGCTCAACTTTTGTAGAAAGTGAATTTATCAATGGCAATTCCGAATCTGTGATAACTGTCGCTTGAATAAATTACCCATTGTTTCAACTTTGCGAAACTGTTTCAGTGAAAGTCTTTGGAAGGGCTCTGGCAGGCTAGTTGAATATCAGACTCCCCTTACCCCCCCGTTTAACGCGACAGCAGGGGAGTTGGACTAGGTGACCCACAGAGGTGCCTTCCAACCCTGAACATTCTGTGATTCTGTGAAGCCTTGGTGTTTTGTTTCTCAGCCTTTACTTTTACCACAGAATGCCCTAAAGTTCTTGTGTTTCAGTATATCCTTGAGAATTATAAATCAAACCTCTAATGATGTGACTTTATGATTTTATCCCTCAGCCATTAGTATCTATTGTGAACAGAATTTTTCAGGAACTACTTTATTTATTTTGCAGAAGTCCTCAAAAATTGAAATACATATCTTAGCTCTGATTTGTTATTTAATCTGGTTAACATTATTTCTTATTATTTCCCTCTGTTCAACCCTTTCTTTTCATACAAATTCCATATATGATCTGGACTGAATGAGGAAATAGATAAATAATAAGAAAAATCTGCCAAAAACCTCTGCTGTGTTTTCACAAGCAGATGACATTTCCACAAGAAATTCTTCCACAAAGGTACTCCTTTTTTTTTTTCTTCTCCTATCAGTTTTTACCAATATTCTAATTTATTTCCAACACTGGCAAGCTAATTTTGATTGCTTTCAGGCAACCATGAGTTAGCGCTCTTTAAACTTGAAAGTATATGCAGACCGTAATGCCCTAATATACCACCTGGTTTTAGTAGTTCTCGTTGACAACGAAATGTCATCCAGTCTGTGTTTGCAAATGGTCAGCCTAACCCTGAACTTCACAGCAACTTGGTGTTGAGCTGTGAAGCAACCATTAGAGTGACAGACGAAACTCTCTCTTCACACTAGGAATGTAAAAGACGTTTGGGATCTTCCAACAACCCAGCACCCACATTTTGCTTAGAGTGTATTTAACACCAGTGATGCCTTTGCTGTTGCATGTCATGGGCATAGAAATGTATTGCTAATTTCTTGGAAACTGGCAAGGCATATTTTGTACTACCGCCTACACTTGTAATGGACTTCAGTGTATGTCACAGCTAAACGTGGAAGACTTATTAAGGGGGTGGGATATGGAGTCTTGATGACTGACTTGTCTATATTGCTACTTGTGGTAAGTCACTTCAGAGAGCAATATACACACTCATTGTGTGAACCTTTTTTCCTATTTGTTGCATAAACTCATATTGTAGATACAAACACTCATTTACCTTGTTTTGTTTGTTATTTTTTAGTCAGATTATTAAAATGAATCTTATAGAAAAACCCTGTCACAATAATTAATTGAATATGGACTCTGTGGCCAAATAAGTATTTATCAGCATGAATTTGCCCCCAATGCTTAAGTAAATGAAAACAGATTGAACATTCAGTGTTGATCAGAGAGACAGCATTATATGCTTCTCCCAAACCATTGACAAATACAGATGGGAAAGGGTCAGTGCTTTTTTACTCCTAGCTGTTATTTGGACAGATGGCTAGTCACTGTAGTTTTTGAAATTTTTTTCCCCTAATTTAAATTGAATGTAGTGCAAGAGATCCACCAAAATTATTTTATTTTTTAAATATTTCCTAGGGGAAATAAAATTATTGCTCTCTTTTGCCTCCCTTCTACAAGCAATATTTCTGTCTCACTGTACAGCTGCTTCTTAGAAAATTAACAGATGCAGTTCTTACCTACATGCAGCTCTTGATTTTAAGAAAAACGTGAAATAGAATATAAAATTTTGTCAATGTTTCTACGGTGAAACAAAGACTTGTCTTCTTGAGAAGGTTTTTTGGTGGGTTTTTTGTTTGTTTGGTTGGTGGGAGGTATTTTTGCTGGGGGGGGAGGTGGGTGTATGTATGTACGTATGTATGTATGCATGCATGTGTATAGTTTAGACCCAGTTCTGACCTAAGTGAAACTGGGGAGAAAATATCTTCCAGATTTTTAAATGAACTTACAGTTTCCTGGATCCATTGCTCTCTGACTGAGGTAAAAATTAACTTTCCAAAAATATCATACTTCTCTAGCACTTCTAATTTGTGTATAGAGAAGTAGTCTTCCAGCCAGAACTGTTAACTCAGAAAGTCTGTTCCCAGAACTATACTGACATCACTGATGATGTAATCACAGATGCTTTTGACAAATAAAATTCCAGTTATAAACAAGTAAGTCTTGTTGCCTGGGAATCAGAGAGAAACAGGGGAAAAACAGTGCTTATTGAATGGAAATAACCAGTCTGGAAAAGAAATGGATGTTTCTAAGAAGATGCTAAAAACAGCAAATAAAGAAGAATAAATATCAAAAATAAATTATTGGCCCAAACAAAATCCCTGGATTTCAACACTACAGAACTTCAGAAAAATGTGAATGTGAGTACAAACATAACAGACCTATCTCAATTATGCCATATTTTATATAAGCTCTAGATGTACCTCTTAAGCAAAGTCCTTATCAGTCAACATTTTGCATATATACTGATACTGTTTTATGGGCTACAAATGAAAAATATTTAGCTGTAAATAAAAAACCCTCTTCTCTCTGCTAATACTACATTTGGCTTGATTCCCATTTTCGTTCCATTTTAACTGAGTAGAGCTGTCATCTCTAACAAGCAGTAGAAGTATAGTTTCAATATTCAGGTTAGATGGCTCTGTGGTAGGTGTGGAGTGCATGGAACGTATTTGTTGTCTAGATAGGCAATTGCAAGAGAACATGTGTAGGACTCCTTTTAAAGGAGAGATATGTGTAATACCCCCTTCTCTGAGTGTATGAAACAAAGCACTGACATTCTGGAGATGACAGTGTGCCAGGTCTGAGGAAATTTTTTCTGCAAAGTAAAACTACTCTTTTCGTCTTCTTTTACCGACGTAAAAGTAAACAAAAATACCAGAGAAAAAAATTTTTTTGAATATAAGGTCTCTCTGCCTATTAGTTTGCTGAAGTGATTGAAACAACTGTTCTCAGAGTCACAAGCTGAGCTGGTAGATGGTCAAGAACAAATCCTGTGTTCTCAGAGTAGCTTCATATGTTAGACTAAAAACAATAACAGATGAAGAGTACGGAGCAACAGTCAGCCAATCTAAAAGATATGTCTCAGCCCATAAAACAGAAACAGGAACATAATATGCTTTTTGCTAGGTTGGTAGAGAAACAGTTAATACGAGCTAGCGAGCTCATTTTGAGTTCAGTGTGTTGACACAGCTGCAGACTTCAAGAATATAATCAAATTAAGTAAGGGTGGCTTTTGTCCATGATGACTTTGGGGTGGAGGCAGGCTTTGTGAAGTACCTCTTTGCGTTGCTGTCAGATGAGTAAGTCACTGGGAGATATATTGAGAAAGCCCTAGAAGCTCATGTCGTGCAGTAAGCAGAAACTTACTTGTCTTGCATTTTTACTCAGAAATAAGAGTCCATGTGATGGACACAACCTATAGTAGGCAAAACAAAGATTTGTTTGGGAACTTGTGTATGTTAATACGAAATTCTGTAGGTGGCTGGTAATCAAGAAGGGCTCATTAGTTGTTACTTGGATGAAAGGTTGTATCATGGAAGAAGTAGACCTTTGCAAGGACTACAGCAGTTGCCAAGAGTGAAAGCAGTGATATCTACTTTAAAACGAGAAAGGTGTTACACTGTTTACAGAATACTTTCTCCCAGGTAGCAATACTTCTGCCATAAGTGGTGTAAGGGACACTGTGTCAGTAAGTTGTTGGAAATCAGAAGCTATATATAGCCCTTTCCTTCTTCTTTTTTTTTTTTTTTTTAATTTCTGAGAGACATAGGCTTTTTGGCTCCATTTTGAAAATTCAAAAGTAAATTTTTAAATTTAAAGCCTAGATCACAGTTTAACAAATAATGAAGTATACTTGTAAGAACTGTACCAATGAGGCTTTGTTTTTCAATTTATTTGCCATAAATCAGAAAGGGGATGAAGAAGTAGATTTTATTTCTATTTATTGTAAAACCAAATTACAAGTACAAAATTTGATATAGTCACCAAACAACAAACATAAGTTTGCACAGTCTGTAACTTGTCTTCCTGTCACTTTCACCAGGTCAGTAAGTGCATTGATGAGGCTCAGAAGATTAAGAGCTGACTGTATGCATACAAGTTTTATGGTACTACCTTCCTCTGAAGGATTGTGTGTAGCATCTCTGCTTCTCAACTAATTCAATTTTTCCAAACAGTACTCTGGAAGTCAGATTATATTCAGCAGTATAGAAAGCTGAGTGGTATAACTTCTTACGTCTTCTGACTGCTTGTAAGTAGAATGCAGTGGCAGTTATTTGTTTTGTGAAATTCCTTCATGTTAAAAACGTGCTAATCAAAAGTCCGTTTCAAATCATCCTTCAGTAGAATATGTAGGAGATGAAGACAGTAGACTGGTGATTATAATAGTTGTTTGGAATGGAGGAAGTTCTATGGAAACTGAGAACTTCCGCCTGCGTTTCAACCATTCATCCAACTGTAGTACCATCTACAACAAACTACTATCCCCCTAAGAATTTTGTTCCTCTCTAATTTCAGTTTCAGTATAGGCGTCTGTCAAGATGGAAAATCGAATTCTCCGGAGTTAAAATGCAGTATTAAGAGAAATACTTTCTTTTTTCCTTTTTTGTTTTCCCTTTTTCTTTATAAAGCTGAAGCTCTGAGTGCTCACATAGAAGTCACTTTGCACACATGCAATCAGTAAAACAGTTATTTACGCTTCACATAGATGTAAGTTCCTACCCAGTCAGAAGAACATGAAAAACAGTTATATTAATTGTACCTTATATGGCAGTTATTTGTTTTCTTCTGGTTGAACATGTACAGAAAACTGGCATTTTATATATATATTTATCTTTTCCATTACAACTTTTTTTTTCAGTAACAGTCTTAACAAAACAAAACAAAAGTTCATCTTATAAAAATCATCTTTACATGATACCGACCCGAAGTGCAACTCCATTCACTGCAGGCTATATAAACCTCTAGTTACTGAGCTAGAACACGCTTTTAAAAAAAAAGCCTGAAATATTTATTCAAGCTCTATGACAAAAGACATTTCCAGCGAAATCTCATCACCTCCAAATGTTTTTAAATGGAGAAACAGGCATACAGTTAACTTTTCACATTATGATGCATACTTAACGTTAACTCATTGGAAACTATGGACAAAGATTGCAATGTTGCAGTCCTGGCTAGAGCAAAAACTTTCCCCTAGCCCTTCCCAAAAGCTTCCTGGATTAGTATAGACGTACGCAAGACACTTTGCTGCTCAAATTGGGGCAGGATGCACATAAAAAAACCAATAAGGGCTGAGGCTGCATCTACAGTGTTCTCTTAAAGATCTGTTATAGAGACCTCAGGACTGAATTTACTGTTTTTTTGTCATTCAATTTGCTCTTGGAGGACATTTGGGGATATAACTAGAGGAGCTAATTCAAATGTAAAGAGTCTCTAGACTCTTGCATATTTATGAGGCCCTCTGATTATGAGTAATATTCAAGCATATCCCTACTGAAAAGAGGGAACGTATTTCCAGTAGCTTGGTAAGGTAGAGAGCGATCATCACTTCAGGCTCCATTATGGTTTTTTAGAAGTTCCAATCCTGTTATTCATTGATCTTCTTTTTATGACTTGCTAGAAACAAAAAGTGCTGCAAGAAAGATGCCCCCTGCTGTCCCAGCCCACATGTCTTTCATCATCACTCCAATTTATCTCTGTCTTTTTATAGTCCTAAGAAGCAATGCTAACAATAAAGCAAGAGGTATTTGACCTTGGCTGTGGATAAAGACATAAAATGACTCCAGGACTTCTCTATTCTCAGTTTTTTTCAGACAGTCCTCTCCCTTAAAACAGTGTGCCAAGTGCTCGCAAAGTTATTAGGTGACACAAATCTGCATAGAACCTTGTCAGGGTAGCCTTGGACAGCGCTGGCCAGCTACAGTCTGATCTTTTGGCCATTGTTGTCCAACTGAATATCCATGAAATTACTTTGCTAGATGTTGAATACAGTAAAGATCAATGCCCATTCAGTAGTATGTCTTCTCCTTCTCTCATTCATGATAACTTTTCCAACAACATCTTTTTGAACAGGGAAATGCAGTATTTGCGATTATAGGTAGTCATAGTTTACTGTATTGGTGGATAAGGGAAGAGCAACTAATATCATCTACCCGGACCTGAGCAAAACATGTGACACAATCCTTCATGACACACTTTGTCTCTAAATTGGAGAGATGTGGATTTGATGGATGGACCACTCGGTGGTAAGGAATTGGCTGGATGGTCATACTCAAAGAGATGACGTCCATGGATTGATGTCCAAGTGAAGACCAGTGATAAGTGGTGTTCCTCAAGGGTCAGTACTGGGACTGGTGCTGTTTAACATCTTTGTTGGTGACATGAACAGTGGAATTGAGCACTCTTTCAGCAAGTTTGCCAACGACACCAAGCTGGGTCATGTGGTTGACCTGCTGGAGGGAAGGGATACCATCCTGAGGGATCTTGACAGGCTTGAGCATTGGGCCTGTGTGAGTCTCATGAAGTTCAACAATGCCAACTGCAAGGTCCTGCACATGGGTTGGGGCAATCCCAACCACAAATGCAGACTGGGCAGAGAATGGATTGAGAGCAGCCCTGAGGAGAAGGACTTGGGGGTACTGGTGGTTGAGAAGCTCAACATGACCTGGCAGTATGCTCTCACAGCCCAGAAGGCCAACTGTATCCTGGGCTGCATCAAGAGAAGCATGACCAGCAGGTTGAGGAAGGTGATTCTGCCCCTCTACTCTTCTCTGGTGAGACCCCACCTGGAGTGCTGTGTCCAGCTCTGGAGGCCTCAGCACAAGAAAGACATGGACCTGTTGGAGCGGGCCCAGAGGAGTGCCACACAAATGATCTGAGGGCTGGAACACCTCTGCTGTGAGGAAAGGCTGAGACACTTGGGACTGTTCAGCCTGGAGAAGAGAAGGCTCCAGGAAGACCTTGTAGTAACATTTCAGCACGTGAAAGGGGGTCCACAGGAAAGCTGGAGAGGGACTTTTCACAAGGGCATGTAGTGGACAAGGGTTAATGGATGTAACCCAAAACAGGGTAGCTTCAAATTAGAGATAAGAAAGAAATTCTTTAGTCTGAGGGTGGTGAGGCACTGGAACAGGTTGCCCAGAGAAGCTGTGGATGCCCCCTCCTGAAAGTGTTGAAGGCCAGATTGGATGGGGGTTTGAGCAACGTGGTCTTTTGGAAGGTGTCCCTGCCCATGGCAGGGGGCTTTGAATTTGATGAGCTTTAAGGTCCCTTATAATTGAAACCATTCTATGATTCTATGTGGACAAAAGCCAAATTACTATGAGGAATAAAACACTCAATGTGCTATATGGATTCTTCTTTCCACCTGTCAATTTCCTCCTCTCCTCCACTCTCCCTTCTCACAGGCAGTAGAGGTGAGCATGACATATAATCTTCTCTGTTGGAGAGACTGACAAACTCAGTGTCAGGCTGATGGTCTTTTGACTAGAGATATCACCATTTTTTCCATTCATGCCATGTGTTTTCATATCTTGGTGGAAAATATCTCAGAAAAGGGAAATATGCTATTGGTTTAGAAAACAACATCAGCACAGCAAACAGCATATCATGTTTCCACCATCAACACTCCACCCACGTCTCAAGTATTAGCACAATCTTTCCATCACCACACCCCTGTCTTGGGCATTAGTAGTTTTGTTCTGTTTAATTCTTGTGATGGTGCTGTGTTCCCTGGCAAAGAAACATCCACATATATTTACCCAGTCCGCCCCTCCCTCTGTAAATCCAGGATCATCCATTGATTTAGTTTACGCTTCCAACCTGGGAAGGGTACATTTTGATAGTTAGACTGAGAATATTTCTGCTGGTTCTGGTAAGCAGTTTACCCACTCTTCTTTCACCGAGTCTCACTATACGGTTTTACCTTCTGTATGCTTATCCCCAGCAAACTCTTTGGCTTAATTCAGTGCTCTCAGGAAAAATATCAAAGGAGTACACTGAAATACTGCTATCGACATTGGGGGGGGTGGGGGGGAAGCTATGCTATGTCCCCTTTTCCACCAGTATTTTGCACAAATGTCCAAAGAGACTGGGTATTTTTATATTCCAGTGCTAATGTTAAGTAATATCTATGACATAATATTAAGGTAACGACATAAGTATAAATTATTTCTGTGATATTCAGTGGTAGATGAAATACTAATTTTGGCTTTAGAAGCAAATGGAGGAATGATTGAAGCCAATCACATGTCAAGAGCTGTTCTTCTGTTTACTTCCAAGAAATTCTACTGCAACTCTACCATGATTATCAGAGAAATAGGAAGTAAATGTGGCACTGGATTGTATGTCCTGTAGGCTTAATATTGTATCTGGATAGATTACTCACTTCATTTACTATTTTTTAAATGTTACTATACTTCTTTTTCTTCTTGTGCTTTAATATATTTGTGCTGACAGTTTAAGACTCAACACACAAAAATATTTTAGTCAAATCTCAGCCAAAAAACGTGCTATAGCCACAAAAACAAAGTCAAGTCAAAAGCAGAAAAATCTATCTCCAGAGAAAAACAATCAACTAATTGAATGATATAAAGGAAAACAAAATCAATTTCTTCTGCAGAAGATAAGGAATTGCAGGAAAAAAAAGAATCACATACTACATCAATATACCTAGCTGCCCAAAGGAGATGCTGGCTATCCATAGTAGAGAAAAAAGATTACCAAACTATGAGGACAGTCAAAGAAAGAAAATAATAATATTAAAAATGGCTTTATTGTATTTCATGATATGGACTTGAGACATGAAAAGTAGATGAAAGAAAATAAATTTTAAGTGCTATTGTTTGAAATGTCAAATAAGACTGAAAAAGTTTTAAAACTATGAATATATTTGTGTGTACACCTGTCCACACACTCACTTTTCTGTCACACATGTCTATGCTGTGATGAATAGCAACAGATGTCACGCAGGTTTTTGGGTTTTTTTTGCTGGTAGTATTAATTGTAAACAAAAAAATTAATATGTCAGATTACTTTGTAACTCCTTTCATTTGTGGAACTGTAGAATATAAATTGCATTTCACACTAATTAGCCTAACCAGTTAGTCTGTTATATAGAAATGTTTGACTATTTTCCTTTTCACTGACTGTGATGGATCCATTTTCTTCAGTAGTTTTTTCCTTTTCACTGGCTGTGTTTCATGTATTTTCTTGTAGTCAACTTTTTTTTCAACATTTGTTGGTAAACTCTTGTTGAATCTTCAGGTGGTTTTTTAAATATTATGTTGATTTCTTTAACTTATAAATGACTACATATGAAGAAAGTATAGGAACAGTAGGACAGGGTTCATTTTCACCGGAATCCAGGAAAGGGGCACAGCTGGGCAGGCTGACCCCACCTGGCCAAACAGAGCAGGATATTCCATACCATGTGCCGTCATGCTGGGTTCTGGTGGGGGGGAGCTGGGCTGCGGGAACTCACTCGCGGCTCGGGAGGGCACAGCAGCGGTTCAGTCCAAGAGAGCAGTTCTGTTCTGCGGGCTCTGTTCTGCAGTTTTGTTCTATGTATTCCCCTTTTCTGTATCGTTGTTGTTGCTGTTCCCTTTGTTTGCTGTTCTGTTAAACGGCCCTTATCCCGACCCACCGGTTTCTGCCTGTTTCTTTCCATTCTCCTCCTCACCCCAGCGGGGGGAGGGGCGGACGCGTGGCACTTTTGTTGCCGGCTGCAGCAAAACCAGAACAAGTAACAACTCCCAAATCAACAGCTACATACACTTAAAAACCTCTGTCTAGTGGACTGAACTCCAAAACAGTCAGATGCTGAAGGATTAAGAGAGCTAGGGGATGTGTCTTGACTCCTGTTGTGACACAAGGAAAATCAGATATTTCCCAGTAGAAACTGATGCATAGCTACGGTAAAGCCAATATAGCTGATTGCAGATCGCTATCCATTAGTTAACCTTTAAGAGGACAGAACAGGGAGAAATGAAAAGGTCAAAGTATCCTGATGACAGGTTAGTAAAATTGTCTCTTAACTTATGTGAACTAACATTAATAATAGCAGTGACACCTCTGAGAGACTGTAGGTACTTCGGGGAGGAACATGTTCACTGCTTTCAACGCTATGCCTAGAAATCAACCTGTAGTTGTGGAGACATTGTTATAGTTATCATGGTGACACGGCATTGATCCCAAAGGAAAAAAAATCGAAAGCAATTGTTCCAGCATATAGAGTAAGAGCATCATTTAACTAGTCTTATCAATAACTGATTAATGCAGATGATACAAATACTTCACATGATTATTATGATTCATAAATGAGAGTTTATATCCTCCTTGTTACATGTATGTATATTCTTTTAAACAGTTAAGAATATAAACAAATTCTACCCAAGGAAGCTTACAGGTTGTTCAATGAGCCACCAGTTGCAGAGTTTTGAAAAGGTCCAGAAGAGTTACTTGTGAAGCTTTAAAAAACAAATATAGCAGTTCATCCATTCAGATCTGCAGTTTGTAACTGCAGACTAAAGTATGATGTCAATGTCACTATGCTAATACCTTCAGTCTTAGGAAAAACGTGTTATAAATACTTCTTGGCTCTCTGATTGCTCTCAGTACACATGTAGACTTCCCAAACAGGAAGCCATAATTTCTAGGTAATGTTTTAATTCTCAGAATATTATATTTATTATAACTATTCTAAGGATCATATATTGCTAATGTAGTTTTATTGACATTTCAGTCATTTGGATAACTTTTTTTTAATACAAATTATGCGCAGAAGGTATATTAAATCAGTCAATGCAGTCATAAGTTAGAATATGACAAAATTACACTTGCCTGTGCAACTTTTTCTATGCTCCTCTGTGTACCCAAATTATACTGGTTTGTGATTATGTGATTGAATTTTCCCCACACACCATTTTTTTGAAGACAAAACGAAAATATTTGTCAGGGCCCTGAGGGTATGTACAGCCCTGCTTGTCCCCACCTCTGGGCCTTCCCCCCACCTGCCCACAGGCCTGGATGCATGTCGTCCCACAGCCCCAGCGACACACCAGTGACGCTGCAGCAGGGCCAGTGTCCATCTCCCTGCAGCCCTGCCCTGCCCGGCCACGGGCCCTGCAGAGCCTGCCACCAGCAGGCCCACGTCCCAGCCTGGTCGCGGCCAGTCGCAATCCCCAGGGATGTGTCTGATGCCCGGGGCTGCGGCTGCCCCGGTGCAGCCCGGCTGCCCCGCTCCTGGCTGGGGTCTGGGACAGTCCCTGCCCTGCTGCCAGCCTGGGGACCCACTGCTTCTCCTGGCCCTGGGCCCACATGGAGCTGCAGCTCACACAGCACCTTGACAATAGTTAGTGAAGGAACTTTGCCTCCTTTGTGGCAGCACTTCATGTCATACAATAAATAAGTTGTGTTGCAAAAAAAAAGTATAAATTGGCTTAGGATTAAGGAAATGAAATGTCATACTAGAGAGCTTGGGTTTTTTTTATTATGCCAATAAATTCCTTTGAGGTGTTGGGGAATAGAAGAGACATGCTGAATGATTTTCTCTAAGTCATCGATTCAAATTGTTCTTTGTTGTAAAGTTAGACTTTGAGGGTGAATGAAGATCTACCTCCACACAGCAGCACAGGTTCTTTGTTTCGAGACTGCAACTGCAGGAACAGTTGATGCTATGTGCTAACCTGGATTGTTTATACAGTCCTTGCAGGCTTTTAACATATGCCGGCTAGAAACTTCCACTTGGTTTGGAAGGGTGACAGCTCTGGGGACAGTTCCTGCAGGCAGTCTGCATGCAGCCTGCTGTGCTGGAGACAGGCACGAGCACTCTGTGCCGGCTGGCCTCAGTGTCTGGGAATGCTCCTGGGCACATGCAGTTTGCTCGAGGAGACATAACCTTGGGCCTTGTTCAATAAAGGGACCAATTGCTTAAGGAAAGTCAGTGTGGATAGTTGCCTGAGCTAGCTGTTAGTCAATGCTAGACAGCGGTGCGTGATACAAGTCTTTATTAAGCTTCTGTTTGGTTGAATCTAGGTCCTATCTGTGTTTGAAATTCAAAACAATCACTCAGTTGTGTGTGTGGAGTTCAGTGCATAAACCAGATTGTTTCATCACAAACAAACAACCCCCCC
>Ga0065711_1047145_pt1 | contig 12503 bp, 5 predicted proteins | sample Hoacrofraction12_FD_59098 | JGI IMG/M metagenome (GOLD analysis project Ga0065711, IMG submission 59098) | Hoatzin crop microbial communities from Cojedes, Venezuela - Epithelial fraction 12 v2 (version 2) | ecosystem: Host-associated > Birds > Digestive system > Esophagus > Crop | place...
AGAGTCCAGCGGAGGGCTGCGAGGATGAGGAGGGGACTGGAGCATCTCTCCTATGAGGAGAGGCTGAGGGAGCTGGGCTTGTTCAGCCTGAAGAAGAGAAGGCAGCGAGGGGACCTAATAAATGCTTGTAAATATCTGAAGGGTGGGTGTCAGGAGGATGGGACCAGACTCTTTTCAGTGGTGCCCAGTGACAGGACAAGGGGCAATGGGTACAAAGTGAAGCATAGGAAGTTCCGTCTGAACATGAGGAAGAACTTCTTCACTCTGAGGGTGACGGAGCCATGGAACAGGCTGCCCAGGGAGGTTGTGGAGTCTCCTTCTCTGGAGATATTCAAGACCCGCCTGGACAAGCTCCTGTGCAGCCTCCTGTAGGTGACCCTGCTTTGGCAAGGTGATTGGACTAGATGATCCACAGAGGTCCCTTCCAACCCCTACCGTTCTGTGATTCTGTGATTCTTTTGCTCCTGTCACTCCATTCACAGGCACACACAGACTGGGGCTCTGCACTTGCCTTGACAACTAAAAGTTCAAACACAGCAACATTCTGTGATTCTGTGATTTGTATTATTCACCTGCGGCAGGTTCTTTTAGATTGACCCATGTTTCCATCCTACTGGTTAAGTTTTGTTTCATTCTTTCTCCTAGTCACTAAAGAAATTAATTGTATTAAGTTTCTTGTGATCATTTTGTATGGATATTAGTGCTGTTTACAGTGTATCTATGTATCTATTTTTTTAAAATAAAAGTAGCACTATTGTCCTGCATTTGCATTGAAATAGATTCAATTGCAACAAAGCTTAGATGGCACATCTAGCCATAAGCCACTAAGGCATTTCCCCTGAAGCATCTGCATTCCTTTTTAACTAGCCTCCTCAATATTGCCACTTTCCTTCTGTTACTGCACCTTCATTATGTTACATTTTAGAAGCATTTCCCTTGTCCAGGGGTGATCCAGATGTGCAGTTTGTGGCCTTCACTGGACTTGCTCCAGCATGTCCATGTCTTTCTTATGTTGGGGAGCCAGAAATGATGGTCTTAACACTCCAGATAAGTCTTACCAGGGCTGAATAGAGGGGAAAGGATCACCTCCCCTACTATCCTAATGCAGGCCCAACATAATGATACAGTTATATCAATAGTATAAAAGCATAAATGTAGAAGAGGTATAAAACATACAGTGATACAGCGTTGGGGCCAGAAGACTGTGAAGTGGGTGGGATTAGCAACAGCTAATCTGCTTTGATGCTGAAAAGCATGTAATTGCATAAGCATATCCCATACACTTTCAATTGGTTGGAGTAAGTTGGGTTTTGCAGGTAGTCCTTATGGACCCCATCCTCCTGGAGCAGAAGATAAATGATGTTTGTATTCTGCCTGGGATACATACTTGCAGAAAGAGGCAATTTCTAAGAAAGCAAAGGCATTCCATGTTCAAGGTTAAATGTAACCAGGTAATTGCACACAGAGTAGGAAAGGACTGTGTTTCATTTGGGGAACGATGAAATAACTGGTTTCCAATTTCTTTCACAGTGTATTTTTCTGTAGCTGTGGTAGAAGGAGCCAACCAGTATCATCTGCTACCAGTAGGAAGTCTCCATGCTAGTCCTTGTCCTTGGCACATCGTAAAGTTGCAACTGAGCCTGTGAGGAGGAATCCACAGGAAAAATCTAATTCGTGTTCAAAGGTAAACTTTGACCAATTATGAATAACAAGCATGAAAGTAAAACATACGCTTTTGCTTATGTTGTGTATCATTTAACATCATCCTGTTTTCTTTGCGCTATTTCTGAAGTAGGGCGGGCAGGATAGAAATACAGAGATATCTGTAGTGTAACTGTGTTTTGAATGCTAGCTGTTTTAATAGCTTGTCTAGCACCAACTATTCTTGAAGTGCCTGCTTTAATTTTTATTTGATATTTATAGAGACCATTGCCTAGAAGGATGGATTTCAGTTTTTCAGAAGCAAAAAAGTAGGTACAAAATGCAGTAGGGTAGATATATTTTTGTTAGCCACTGATTTGGCAATAAAAACTCCCATGCCAGACATTGTGTCACATTTCACTTGAGACGAAACATGATCTGCTTCTTGAGAGGTGATTGCGCCCCCAAGAGAGCACCCTGATAAGATTGCCCCCCCCCCGAGACTGCTTAAAAACACAGTAAAAAGTGTACAGTAGATACAATATTGGTCATCAATAAATGACTATACAACAAAATAAAAGAAAATAATAAAACAAATAATAAAAACCTTACAAATCTTCTTTCTCCTGTTCCTTTTGTAATCAACCTCCTAATTTCCTGTGAAGCAGGACTGTTTTTAGAGAGGTGCCACCTGCTGTAGGTTGTTGTAGAGCCAGCTGGAACCAACTGCATTCAGCACGGAGGACCACCAAAACCTCTTCACAGAGGCCACCTCTTCAACCCCCACTACCAGAACCTGGCCACTGACACCCAGTGCACTGACATATTCGTGTGATGCTGGTTTTCTCACAGTAAGCCACTGTCACTTTGCCTCAGAACAGGCAAATCCTTCCAGGAAGGAAACCTGACATCCTCCACTTGTGCGAAAAAATGTTGGTGCTTTTCTCTTATAGTTAAGCTGATATTACATAATAACTGCTTTAAAGTCCTGCATAGGTGGTTGGGTTGGGTGGGATTTTTTCAGGGGTGCATGGAGAATTAGGTATGAAAACAGTTAAGACCTTTGTATACGCTGGTGGTATTAATTAGTACTCTAACTGCATCTCTCAGAAGAAGAACAGGGATGAAATCCTGCTAGACCCTTCCTGCCTGCCTCTCCCAGCTGGGCTTCAGTCAATCCAAATGTTTATATTGTGTATTTGTTGCATGTGTTTGTGATATGGTTTGTGGAGTTAGCTTCTCCGCTGAAAATTCAACTATAGAAATACTGCAACAGAGGAAGCTAGAAATATACACGATACCCTGGATCGTCTGTAGCTGTGGCTCTAAAACCCTAGAGACTGACCTCGAGTCTTTCTGAGTGCTTTCTACCATAGGCTTCAGTTGAGGCAAAGGGCTTCTGTTTGATCTGTTCAAAGGCTTGTCAGTGCTCAGGAACCCAGCTGAAGTATTTACTTGTCACTTGATACAGAGGACTCACAGTCTGACTTTAACCTCGACTATGCATTCTCCAGAAACCACAATGCATAGGAAAGCTTATGTTTCTTATTTGTTAACTGATGAGAATATGGCTGTTACATTATTGATCACATCCATTGGGACATAATGTCTATCTTGCTGTTTCATTCCCCAAAACTGGATCTCTTGTGCAGGTTCTTTGACCTTGCTTTGTTTCATGCAAAAACAAGCTTTCGAAGGATTTGGATTATTCTTTTCCCTTTCTCAAACACTTCCTTCACTGTGTCACCCTATGCAATGATGATGTCAGTGTACTGTGAGCATTTGGGGGCTTTACCCTTTTCATGTACAATCTGTATCTCTCCTTGGAAATGGTAGTGCTGTGCTTCCATCCCCGCGGCAGTTAATTCCAGGTGTATTGGACACCCCTCCATGTGAAAAGAAACTGTGGTCTGCAGTTTGCTGCCAAAGGAATCAAGAAAAACACATAGGTAGTGTCAGTTGTAGCGCACCACTTGATAACTTTGACTCCAGTTCGTATCAGAGATCTAGCATGACCAGTACAGCAGCATACAATGGTGGCCTGACTGTTCAGGCTGCAGTAGTCCACTGTTAGCTTCTACCCACCATCAGACTTTCATGTTGGCCATATGGGACTATTAGAGGGTGAGCGAGTCTTGCTGATCACTCCTTGTCTCTCTGATTGATTAATCTGCTCATGTATGGGAACCAGGAATTCTCAGTTGGTGCAAGATTGTCACCCATGTACCTTTGTGGTAGCAGTCAAAGTCTGCTGTTCTTCAGCATGCATCCCACAACAGAAGGATCCTGTGAGAGGCTGGACAAGGTAGACAACACAAGTAGACACAGGCCTACAGGTTTGGGGAGGAAGGAATTTTCTCTTCGAACTGTCAGAGCTGGCAGGCCAGTCTGTCCATGGCTGGTACCTTGTTGTCTGTCCAGTCCATTATCGCCAGGGTGCTGGCATGTGGTATCAGTGTTTTCTATACAAACTTCTGCCACATGGACCACTTGCACTGGATTTCGTCCAGGTCTTTGGAGGACTGGTTGTTGTCCAGGTTGCTGTAAATCACCTCCACCACCACTCATTCCCTCAGATAGTGGATACTTTCTTCAGTGGTTGTCCACTTGCCTTAGTATCTTGCACATATTCCTTGAGGTGATACCTTGCCTTCACATTCAGCCAAAGCTGCCTCCAGAGGATGTGGATTTTTGCCCCTTTTCCAGTCCCTTTGCCTATTCCCCGGTCCTTAGTAAGGGATCCCAACTTCTGGGCTTCCTTACCCTCTGATTTCTCACCATGGGCCTCAGTATCGCAGTGGCAGAGCAACCAGATGACTATTTGCTTGCCTGGCTGACAGCTATAATCTTTCCGCATAATGTGAGCATTCTGGTTACACAGGGAAGTTTGAGAAACTGAAGGGCCATTGCAACAAGGCAGGAAACATCTACCCCAGAGGAGAAGGAGGAGGTGCCATTCTTAATTCCACTACAAAGTTGCTCCTGGAGGAGAAGAGAAAGGTGTAATTGTAAATTGACTCTATGAGATGATTCCTAGAGCATTGGGATGGCAGAAATACATGGGCTAAACACCAAATTAGACTCAAGGTTAGTGCATTCGTAATAGCTTTCACAGGCAAAGAAAAACAAAGCTATAAACAACACGGGAAAAGCTGAAAGTGGCCATTAACAAATCCTGGAGTTTGATGTACAAAGCCATGGAGTTTGTTGACCTCAGCCAGCAATTAAGCACCTACCAGCTGCTCACTCACTCTCCTCACCCCCCAGTGGGATAGGAGAGAGAACTGGAACAGCAAAAGCAAGGGAAAAACCCTCATGGATCAAGATAAAGACAGTTTCATTAAAGTGAAAGAAAGAGGGGGGAAAAAAGCGAGTGGCATAAAGACAATTGCTCACTGCCTCTGACAAGCGCTGATGCCCAGCCAGTCTCTGAGCAATGACTACTTTGGAAAGACTCTGCTACAGTTTTACTGCTGAGCGTGATGTTATATGGTCTGCAATATCCCTTCTGTCAGCTTGGGTCAGCAGTTCTGGCTGTGTCCCCTCCCAGCCTACTGGCTGGGGGGGGGCAGAGTGGGAAACGGAGAAGGCCTGGAACCTGTGTAAGCACTACTTAGCAATGAATGAAATATTGGTGTGTTATCAATGCTGGTTTAGCCACAATTCTAGAAAATGAATGAAGAAAATTAACTCCATCTCAGCCAGACCCAGTACAGTGGAGAAACCATAAATTACGGAAGTGGTATGACAAGGCAAATAAAAAAACAAATACTAAGCTCTGTTGTGTATATATTAGTAAGGCAGGCAGAAGAGCTATAGACTATCCAAACATTTAAATACTTAATAAACTTCGGTGTATGAGCAGTGACAATGATACGATGTTGTGCTTTGAATGAACAGTGCCTCTGTTCAGCTGGATTGGAGTCTTCAAGTTGCAGAATTATTTACAAGAAAGAGAAAACTTTCTAGTGTGAGTGATCAGCAGCTTCTAGGCTAAGACAGTTATGGATGACAAATGATGTTTATTTTAATATGCTGGAAATTGAATGGTTTAGCATTTTTAACAGTCTTGTTTGGGGAACAGAGGAAAAAAGTGGTTTACAGCGGTTTGGAGTATATTCTAAAATCCTGTTTCTTTCTCTCCTTGGCAGATGGATACCTTCTAGCCATCCAGCAAGTCCTACTGCTGCTGCATGTCGGGCAGCATCTCTGAATGATCACATGACTCTTGATATGGATGCAGTCCTGTCAGACTTTGTTCGGTCCACAGGGGCAGAACCAGGTCTGGCAAGAGACTTACTGGAAGGTAAGCTTTCAGGACACAAGTTTGCTGTTGACTTTTTTCCTGTTCACTAAGACATGTTCATTCAAGTTTATTTACTTTTCCTAATAAACTGATTATGGATGAAGGTATTATTTCCATTATTTTTTTTTTTTAAACTTCTCCGTTACTGAAAAAGTTGGCATCCATATCTCTCAACTGTTGCTGGTCTTTACTACTGTTTTTCTTTAAATTAAATCAGTTCCAATTTCTTTGAATTGGTGCATAATAAGTCATCAAATGTCAAAAGAAGCTCAAAAAAAACCTCAGTAGTCTTTCATTACGCAGATTAATTGCATCCATGTAGTCAAGTCCAAGGGAGGTTGGTACCTGTTGTTTTGGCCATGATTGCGAATTCCTGAGAAATCGTGGAGTGGGACAATTGTTTATCAGTCCCCTTGTGGAAATAAAGACAGCATGAACCTCTACAATTCTGCTGGAGAACCTGAAACTATTACATAATTTTCCCTTTGTGACCTGACCTCTTGAGTGCTGCGTATGCCACTTATATGGTTTTTGTAACTTCAGTTTTATGCTATGCATTCAGTAAATGCATTTCCTGAGTTTAGGTCTGATTGTTCTAGGAAGCTTTTGGCATTGTTCTCGTTTGCTAATGTCAGTCCCTTAATTTTCAAAAAGTGAACAGATCATAAATTTCCAAATTTAAAGCACTGAAAGCAAGTGAGTCTAAAATGAGCCCATTTTCAAACTTTTTCAGATAATTTTTTCACTGTAAAACTAACCTATCAATTCCTGTGCAAAAGAACTGAAAGAAGTGTAATGTGAGTATTACCTGTAACAGAAAAACTGGAGATGTTTCAGACATGAGAACTAGGTGAACATAGCAGAAGGTGGGGAGAGCCGAATGAAGTTTTAGTATTGCTTTTTGCATTCCTTTTAGTTTGATGGGATGAAAATGTGCTAATTTAGGGCTATCTAGATGCTACAAGATTTCCGTTAATTACCCAGAGATTTGGATTTCAGTCCTCACTTAATTTTGAGGATAGTGGGGAAAAACCCAAGCAAACACACAAAAAGATTTTACTTAAAACTAGGCTAAAATAAAAGCCTGCACTCAAGTGGTTAATATTGACAGCGTAATGTCACAATAAATGTGATTCAGGTGAAAGAAACAGCAGTCTCAGCAAAATAGTTTGAAAAGCAGCCCATGCTGGTAGATATGTGTATTGCTGCTTTGTGCAGGATTAAATTAGGACATGTATTAGATTAGTGCCACAGGAAAACATGAAATCAGCTGCAAGACTCTGCAGATGTCATCTTTGCATATGAATGCTTTGCCTTGACCCAAAGACACCTTGAAGTTAGTGGAAAGACTTCTTCGCCTCACTAAGCTTTGGGAAAACTCCTAAGCATAAATGGATAGGTCTGCATGGTAGAGAACAGATTTCTCTTCAGCTGTGTTTGATCTCCAACTTCCCCAATATCCTGGAATGAGGAGGGCATGTCCCTCTTCCTTCTGAGAAGTCTAGGCTGGCACCTTGAACATCCCATGTACAGAATAGCAGTAATGCTTGAGTTGTTAAGTATAACCTATGTAAAATGTGGCCTAAGGCAGACAAAAACGGTTTAGTCTTTAAAACAAGTTATGCTGTATTTGATTTACAGTGCCAGGGCTGTAGGTGTGTATGATCTTGGAGATTACTGATAAATCAGAAAACAGCTTCGCTTACAGGAAGCAGCCGGTGTGCAGGCAATGACCACTTGAATATAGGGGGAAGGCACAGATGAAATATTTTTAAATGTCAAAGTATAGACAGCCATCAGGAACTGGAGGATTTGTGAAATTCACTGGCAATAATAATAATGAAATAATAATAAAAATTAATAAAAACCTAAAAAGAATCCAAACTGCATTAAAAATATTTACCTGAAACCATGTCCTTTTCCTTGTATAAATGGTTTCATTTATTTATATAAATGATCTAGTATTTCACCATTATATAAAAGTAATTGCTGTCTATTTCCAGATTTGTATAGTGCTTAATCGAGGTATACGTAGTTCACCATTAATTCAGAAATCAGGAGATTGGCTTTCCAGTCATGAAATGTATGTGGTAAAGGAGACTGACCCTATGGAAGGTGACAGAGATGCAGTAGATGAATGTCTCCTCAAAGAATAGTGAATATAAGCAGAATTCAAAGAAAAGCATGTAATTAATGGAGAGAGAGAGAGAAATTTACAGTACTGTCATGTGATTGAGTGTACAAAGCTAACTCCCCAAAAATAGTCTCTTATTCTCCTCTCACTCAGTTCCTTTTTTAGTTCTCTTGTGGAAGGCTTGGCAGTGGGAAGAGGAAGCTGAGCTGCTACCAATGTCTCGTTACACAAAGATCAAAACTGTCATTTCCAGCTATCTGTTCAGCTTTGAGTGACTTTGCATTCTAGCAGAAAATGAGGCAAATATTAACAAAATGTCCTTACTACATGATTTTCCTTTGACAACGTGGACCAAAACTAAGGCTTGTTTTAAAACCTGTGGTCTAATTTTATCCTAGTTTTGCATGTAAGTTTTTCGTAAGGAATAAAACTGGTCTTGAGTTCCTCTTTTTGTCTTACGCCTTTTAATATTTGTCAATCTACATCTTGCCAAGTAGGAAGAAGTGATTGCATTTAAACTGAACTTGCGGATTGCTTTATTAGCAGTTGGTTTTTAAGAACAGACTTACATGGGAAAGAAGCTGATGGTAGACTTTGTCTTAACAGATTGTCAAGTTTGGGGTATCTTTTTATATATATATATGTGTGTGTGTATATATATAAATTAATCATTGTGCACTGGCCTACTGGCACAAAATGAGGATTGTTTTACGTTGGTGAAAACTAACTAAGTAACAATCAATAATCATGAAAGACAGAAGCTGCTTATCATTTCTCCAAATGCCTTTCTAGCATAGTCACCTAAAGCTCCTAGGTTTAATAAACAGCTCGTATCAAGTAAAAGAGCTCGTAGAATTATCAATGCTAGCAATAACTGAAGAAGTAGAAGAGCTTTTGCAGTTGAAGCTGGAATTACTGTTTAGTTAGTTAGTTGATAACTCTGCCTTGTGCCTGAAAGCACGATTTTTAATATTTGGAGAGAGTCCTATGGAAGAAAAAAAAAAAGTCCTATGTGTTTGTGAGGGTAAAATGTCAGAACTCCTAGTTCAGAACGGTTAATTGTAACTTAACCAGCACATAGAACTATAAACATACGCTGCATTAAAAAGATAGAAGTATAGAACTTAGGTTCAGCCGAGACATTGAAATAATAATTTCTGCAAAGATTTAGACAAGATATTAGAATGATTGAACAATGTCACTAGCTGTATAAAGGTAATAATGTTCCCTTCATGTTCGAAATAAAATTCAACATTTCATATTGGCAATTACGAATCCTCTCAACCAACAGCATCTCACAAAACATCATCCTCCCACATACACAAGTATGCTGGGAGAATTCCTGTCAATGACAAAATACATTAACCATGCTCAGCTTTTAATTCCTGTTGTGGCAAATGTGAACATTTCCATTTCACAGATGCACAGCGTATCAGAAACACAGAAATTAACTTTAAACCTAGATAGGACAGAGTTGATCAGAAAAGGAAGAATTTCAAAGGCTTTCCTCTGTTTTGAGTGAAATAAATCAGTTCACAACCTTCAGGCCTTTTTGAATTCTCCTGTACAATTGAATACCCATGTAACCTCAGGAACAAAAGTTGTTCTTATGCTGCAGTTAGCCATAAGTTTGTCTATCTTAGGCACATCCTTGTTCATGAGGAGCTCTTAACATATAATTCTTGGGGACATGATTATTTCAAATGATTTAATCTAAGTGTAAAACTACACAGAAGCGTAGCAAGAGATCATAATAAATGTATTAGTCTGGAGCACTCCTTTCTGTGTTGGCTTCAAAGTGAACTTACAGGTCCATTTCATAAGATCACATCTTGAGATTCAGTGCCTTAGGTTGGTTATTCTTCCTTACCTGAAAGTTAGCTTATTGCCCTCTCTGTTTATGTTGTCCCATAATGGCTGTATTCTATTGGGTCAAATTATGACTAAAAAGTCAAGGTGATAACCCTGGTGCTAGATTTATGCTATGAAACATTGTGAGGACTTGTCTTGTTCAGAACCTAACTGTAAAACTCGAGTGTTTCTCATTTCTCTCCACCTTGCAGCCAACACTTTCGGCTAAGAACTTTTTCCTGTGTTCTTGGAAGGAAGACATCATTATGTAGAGATTCATATTGTTTTACTTTTTAACATGCAAAACTGTTCAAAATTAAGAAGAAAGATGGCACAGAAGAGCATAGATGGAATAAGAGCCCTGGATTTTGTTTTTGGAAGTATGTTCTACAGCCTGCTGTAGAATATACTGGATTTGTGTCTGGCCATTTGTAAATATCTCAGAATGTAGATAACAGGTGGTTTTCACTCTCGTAAGGGGAAGGACTATGTGAATCAAGCATTCCTGCTGAAAATTCCCGTGCCTGTTTAATTGATTTGTTACTGATCCACAGTATAGTCTCCTGTAAAATGCTGATTCCATTAAAGGGTCTAAAAGGGGAGATGACATGCTCCCACCTAACAGCTGATCCTTTGTATTTGTGGGACAGCTTCTATGCCAAGAACACCTTTCTGTGCACTGGCATGGAGTATTTGAGGCATGTTCTCTGCAGTAGAATTGAAGGAGTCATAATAATTGGGATGGTATTGAAAACAAAAGTTTCGTCTGCCAGCAAGACTTATCCTGTTCTGTAGGCAGGGATGCTTTGTTGAATTCTAAATTTTATTTATTTTTTTTTTTTATAAGGAGGGTTTTGTTTTTTTTTTCCTGTGGAAACTTTGCATTAACTTTAGCAATGGTGGGATTGTAATTTTTTTCCAATTTGCTAGTAAAAAATACAGACAATGGAAATATTTAAGAAATGGTGGCAAAAACCTTGGAAGTTACATTGCTGCTACTGGTCCTTCAGTAGTCTCTCTCCTGTTTTTAAAAAAAATTTTTCTAAATAGTATTGCATTCAAGTGTGAGTTTCATTAACAATGAAAATGACATGAAATGTAAAGTAGATGGGCAGATACTCTACGTGATTAGAATGGTTAAAAATTCCAAAAGGTGTGTCCATTTTAGTTTTACTGCCATCTCGCCAAAATACCCTTTTCTACTTTCTCATATTTGTCCCATTGAAAACTGACTCACTCTCTTCCTTTCAGCTTAGTTTCTTGTTCAGTTTCATCATCTTTTTGTGCTTCTATAGACCTCACTTTTATTTTCTGAAATACAAAGTTATGTATGCTTGTTCAAGTTGCTTTCTCTGTGAACTGTGTAGTATTTTGGCTTCTTTTTTTCCTTTATTATTTTGTGAAAGTTTCACATTCTTACTGGGTATTTTTATTGCTGCTGCTTCGTTAGGTAAATGCACCAGCAGTTTGAGCTGTACACACAGGGTGCATTGTAATTTGTTTAATTCTGCCTAACCTTCCTGTTCTGCGTCCTTTTTCTTACACGTTTGTGGTCCTGTTTAGCTTTAGGCAGCATTTCCTGTCTCTTTCCTTTGCTGAAGTCCTGTGTATATGTTGTTGCTGAAAGTTTTCCTTCATTGTGGTCCTTACTATTTAGATCTTTCCTAGTTCCCCATCTCAGATTGTATCCTTTGTAGCATTTTGTTTATCATTAAATCAAGAATTTCTGGTGACCTTTCAAATGTTCTTTTTAACATATTGGAGTAGGCGAATATTGGAAAGCTTGGCAGGGGGAAGTTCTTTATAGTTGCGTGCTTGCTATTGCTACTAATTAATGATAAATGTCCTCTAGTTTTATTATACCTGTTTAAGAAAGTGAAAGACAAGGGATTTATTAACTGTTACAACCCCGCTACACTATGCTGCTTCAGCCAAAACAGTAAAAAGCAAAAATCCAGCAACTAATGCGAAGTTGCTTAGGTCTTGCTACATGGATATTATCTGCCTGAAAAACATAAAATCTAGTAGCGGTAAAACTAGCATAGGCTGCTTAATGGGTGCCTGGTGTTTGTTATTAGAGAGCACGCGTTATGATCTGACAAAGCATGTGCTTAACATTGAGCGAGCAAGGATTACTCATGCTGCAGAGCATTAAGAAGTCACTTTCTCCTCACAGCACAATCAAGGTGAAGACTTGACTAGAGAAAAACTAGGTTAAAAAAAAACATGGCCCCTTATTCTCCAGAAAAACAAGGGTTCAATGCAGCTGTCTAAGCACTGTGAAAGCTATTGTAAAACCTGAGGGGTGCTAACCATACTACCTTTATGAAGGCAGTGTGTATTTCTCATCTAAAAAATCACAGTATGTGATAGTCTTGAAGTAAATGGTTTAAAGCAAAAGTGCAAAGTTTCTAGTGCTCTTCACAGAATCACAGAATCACAGAATGGTAGGGATTGGAAGGGACCTCTGTGGGTCACCTAGTCCAACCCTCCTGCCGAAGCAGGGTCACCTACAGCAGGCTGCACAGGACCTTGTCCAGGCGGGTCTTGAATATCTCCAGAGAAGGAGAC